>Ga0209401_1000697_pt1 | contig 22615 bp, 19 predicted proteins | sample M_140807_MF_Meta_FD_187318 | JGI IMG/M metagenome (GOLD analysis project Ga0209401, IMG submission 187318) | Freshwater microbial communities from Lake Montjoie, Canada to study carbon cycling - M_140807_MF_MetaG (SPAdes) (version 2) | ecosystem: Environmental > Aquatic > Freshwater > Lake... | reverse complement strand
ATTACCAATGGTGTAAGGAATCACAAAATATCCATCCGCTAAACCTTGCATCAGTGCACTTGCACCAAGGCGGTTAGCACCGTGTTCACTAAAGTTAGCTTCACCTAATGCATATAAACCAGGAACCGTAGTTTGTAATTCGTAGTCTACCCAAAGTCCACCCATAGTGTAGTGAACAGCAGGGTAAATACGCATTGGAACTTCGTATGGATCTTCGCCAGTAATTTTTGCATACATGTCAAATAGGTTGCCATATTTTTCTTTTACAACCTCTTTACCCATTGCGATGATTTGTTCTTGGCTTACATTTTCTAAACCTTGCTTACCCACTTCAATATTACCATAACGCAAAATAGCTGCAGCATAATCTAAATAAACAGCTTGCTTAGAAGTACCCACACCATAACCAGCATCACATCTTTCTTTGGCAGCTCTTGATGCCACGTCACGTGGTACAAGGTTACCAAATGCAGGGTATCTACGCTCTAAATAATAATCTCTTTCTTCTTCAGGAATATCTACCGCTTTGCGCGTTTCATTTAAATTTTTAGGAACCCAAATACGTCCGTCATTTCTGAGAGACTCAGACATCAATGTTAATTTAGACTGATGGTCTCCACTAACAGGAATACATGTTGGGTGAATTTGTGTAAAGCATGGGTTGCTAAATAAAGCCCCTTGACGGTGAGCCTTCCAAGCGGCAGTAACGTTAGATCCCATGGCATTGGTAGATAAATAAAACACGTTACCATATCCACCCGTACATAATAATACAGCGTGACCAAAATGCTTTTCTAAATTGCCAGACACTAAATCACGAGCAATAATACCTCTTGCTTTACCATCAATTTTTACTACTTCTAGCATTTCATGACGGCTATACATCTTTACATTACCAAGTGCTACCTGACGCTCTAAAGCTTGGTATGCACCAATCAGTAATTGCTGACCTGTTTGGCCCGCCGCATAAAATGTACGTTGTACCTGTGTACCACCAAAACTACGGTTGCTTAATAATCCACCATATTCACGTGCAAAAGGAACACCTTGTGCAACGCACTGATCAATAATATTAACACTCACTTCGGCAAGGCGGTGAACGTTTGCTTCACGCGCACGATAGTCGCCACCTTTAATGGTATCGTAGAATAATCTAAATACGCTATCACCATCGTTCTGATAGTTTTTAGCGGCGTTGATACCACCTTGCGCTGCAATAGAGTGCGCACGGCGAGGAGAGTCCTGAAAACAAAACGCTTTTACCTTATAACCAAGTTCACCTAAAGACGCAGCAGCAGATGCACCAGCTAAACCAGTACCTACTACAATTACTTCTAGTTTGCGTTTGTTGGCCGGGTTAACAAGTTTGCAATGCCCCTTGTAATCTTCCCATTTTTTTTCGAGGTTTCCGGCAGGTATTTTTGAATTAAGCATATGCTTAGAAATTTAAATTGAGTGTTAATTATTTGATCCAACCAAAATAAAAACTGAGTGGCATCAGTGCAAATAAAAGCGGCACTATAATGGCAAAGCCAACACCCACGCAGTTAATTAAACCACTTATTTTTTTGTTGTGGATACCAATTGTTTTAAAGGCACTACTAAATCCGTGTAATAAGTGATACGCCAATGAGCCGCACGCTAACACATATAAAGCAACAATAAGTGTGTTGCCTACAAATACGTTTCTCATTTCGGCATATAAGTTGTGGTGCTTTACACCATTGTATTCTACTTCGGCAAGTGCTTGAACACTTCCAATACCACCCAGTCTGCTAGGTGTCCAAAAATGATAAATGTGCATCACTAAAAACATAAGAAGGAGGGTACCTAGTATCGCCATACTTCTGCTATACCATTTACTACCACCAGCATATGCTACAGCATATCCTGTGCTTCTTCTCTTTCTATTTTCTAGGGTTAATAAATAACCCTGAAAAATGTGCAAGAAAGAAACCAGCAAAAGACCAATCTCTAAAATTCTTGGAAGCACATTGCTACCCATAAAGTGAGCAGCTTTGTTAAACATTTCTCCCTGATCGGTAGGATCATACGCCGCAGCCCAAATGCAAGCATTGAGCCCCACGTGCACAATTAAAAACAGAACTAGAAATATTCCGGTAAAACCCATCACCAATTTTTTACCAACCGATGATGTAAAGACTTGTTTCCAGGTCATAATGAACGTTTTGTGTTTTTTAAAATCGGTGCAAAAATAACACAGGAAACGATGCCTTTCTCTAATCGAGCAACTTTTTTCGCAGGACTAATGCACATCTTTAAACAGCCTAATGGCCGTTTACATAAAAACAGCTCCTTTTAACCGCCAAGAACTGTACTTTTGATCCATGTTTAAGTTATTTGGTATTTTATGGAATAGTTTTAGGATGGCGCTCCAAGAGTTGAGGGTGAACAAGCTTCGGACATTCCTATCTTTATTTGGTATCACCATTGGTATTTTTTGCATCATTGGCGTGCTTGCAACCGTAGATAGTTTGGAGCGCAAAGTGCAAACAGACATCAAAGCTTTTGGTAACAATACCATCTATATAGACAAGTGGAGTTATTCGGGTGGCCCCGACTATCCTTGGTGGAAATTTGTAAAACGTCCGGTGCCAAAAATTGAAGAAATGCGTTTTGTAAAAGCAAAATGTGACCTGGCTGCTAACACATCTTTTTTTACTTCTACCAATGTAAATGTTAGTTACAAAGACAATATTTTAAGCGGCGTAAGTTTGTATGGTATCACCGAAGATTTTAATAATATACAAACCCTAGAAATCGCTGCTGGTCGCTATTTGAACGAATCTGAATTTACAAGAGGTACCACGTCTACTGTTATTGGAACACTTGTTGCCGATGAATTATATGGAGGCGCACAAAAAGCTGTGGGTAAACAAATTACTTACAACGGAAAGCACTTAAATATTGTGGGCGTTATTAAAAAGCAAGGCCAAAGTTTTATAGGTGGTTTTAATTTTGATGAGTGTATAATCACCTCGTACAGGTATTTTTCAGGGGTGTACAATCCAGATAATTCCAGCCCTTATATCATGGTGCAGGGAAAACCGGGTGTATCTTCTGCAGCACTTGCCGAAGAGTTACGTGGCGTAATGCGCCAGCTGCGCAGATTAAGCCCTAGTGAGGAGGATGATTTTTCTTGTAACGATGTGGCACAGTTTAGTGAAGTAGTGGGCGGATTTTTTGGAAAAGTAACCGCAGGCGGATGGGCCATTGCAGGCCTTAGTTTAATTGTAGGAGCATTTGGAGTTGCCAATATTATGTTTGTGACCGTTCGTGAAAGAACCAGTCAAATTGGGCTTAAAAAGGCCCTCGGCGCAAAACGCCGTACCATTTTAACTGAATATTTATTGGAGAGCGCGTTCCTATGTATTTTAGGTGGACTCTTTGGTTTAATACTGGTATGGCTTCTTGCGATGGGGCTAACTGCTGTACTACCGTTCCCAATATTTATCGCACCTAATATTGTATTTTTGGCGCTAAGTATTTGTATTATTTTGGGCATTGTATCGGGTATTATTCCAGCATCTATTGCTGCTAAAATGGATCCGGTGGTTGCCATTAGAACCAAATAATTAGAACCAGTAATTAGTACGAGTATTTATGGCGGTAACAATATTAGCAATCGAATCTTCTTGTGACGAAACCTCTGCATCTGTTTGTGTAGATGGTGCTATATTATCCAATTTTATTGCCAACCAAACCGTTCATGAAACCTATGGTGGTGTGGTACCAGAACTTGCGAGTAGAGCACACATGCAAAACATTGTTCCAGTTGTAGATACGGCATTACAAAAAGCATTTCCTGAAATTGCAACAAGCGCAGAGCGCCTTCAAAAGCTTGATGCCATTGCGTTTACGCAGGCACCTGGTTTAATTGGAAGTTTACTTGTAGGCGCACAGTTTGCAAAATCATTGGCACTTAGTTTACAAAAACCACTCATAGCCGTGCATCATATGCAGGCGCATGTACTGGCTAATTTAATTCCAGAACAACGTCCTAGTTTTCCATTTTTATGTTTAACCGTAAGTGGAGGTCATACTCAAATTGTACTTGCAAATAGCCCAACCAATCTCCAAATTATTGGCGAAACAATTGATGACGCAGCAGGCGAGGCTTTTGATAAATCAGCAAAATTATTAGGGCTACCATATCCAGGAGGGCCATTAGTAGATAAGTATGCAAAAACCGGAAATCCGCTCGCATTTAAATTTGCAGAACCTCAAATTCCAGAACTCAATTTTAGCTTTAGCGGATTAAAAACTTCCATCTTATATTTTTTACAAAAGCAGGAGCCTGGTTTTATAGAAGCTAACTTAAACGACTTGTGCGCCTCAGTGCAACACGCTATTGTTAGCATCCTTATTAAAAAGCTTCAAAAAGCGGTGGTGCAAACCGGCGTTAAGCAGGTGTGTATTGCGGGCGGCGTGAGCGCCAATAGTGGCCTTCGAAACGCACTTGTAGAGGCGGGTAAAAAGTACAAATGGGAGCCTTTTGTGCCTCCATTCGAATATTGCACAGACAACGCCGGTATGATTGCCATAACAGCTTATTATCAATATTTGGCCGGCCAGTATACAAGTTTGGACGCGAGCCCTAGTGCGCGGGCTGTTTGGGCGTAAAACGAAGCGCTCTAGTTTGACTCTATATTTTACCCATTTATTTTAGCGGATTTATTGCAGCTTTAATTGTAAATTTGCGCCCTCAAACCCTGATTTATTTTATGATTAGTGCTAGAAATATTACACTCGCTTATGGTAAGCGCGTACTCTTTGACGAAGTAAATATCAATTTCATCAAAGGGAATTGTTATGGCGTTATTGGTGCCAATGGTGCCGGTAAGTCTACGTTTTTAAAAATCCTTAGTGGAGAAATCGAACCCAATAAAGGAACCGTAGATATTACGCCAGGCGAGCGTATGAGCTTTTTAAAGCAAAACCAATTTGAATTTGATACCTGTACGGTTTTAAATACCGTGCTTATGGGTCACAAAAAAATGTGGGAAGTAATGCACGAGCGTGAAGCGATTTATGCTAAAGCAGATTTTTCGGAAGAAGATGGTTTGCGTGCAGGGGAATTAGAAGCAGAGTTTGGTGAAATGGGTGGTTACACTGCCGAAAGTGACGCTGCAACATTACTTAGTAGCCTTGGTATCAAAGATGATATGCATGCAAGTGCCATGCAAGATATTCCGTCCAATATGAAAGTGCGTGTATTATTAGCGCAAGCATTATTTGGTAACCCTGATATCTTATTACTCGATGAGCCTACCAACGGACTAGACATTGAAACCATTGGTTGGTTAGAAAATTTTTTAGCAGAATACGAAAACATTGTACTGGTTGTAAGTCACGACAGACACTTCTTAGACACAGTGTGTACGCACGTTGCAGACGTTGATCGTTCAAAAATTAAAACATTTACGGGTAACTATACTTTCTGGTACGAGTCTTCTCAATTGATGAGCAGACAAATGAATGACAAGAATAAAAAAGTAGAAGAGAAGCGTCAAGCGCTTATCGATTTCATTGCCCGATTCTCTGCCAATGCTTCGAAAAGTAAGCAAGCAACTTCTAGAAAAAAGGCCTTGGAAAAATTAACCATCGAAGAAATTGAACCTTCAAACCGTAAATATCCAGGTATTATTTTCCAACCACTTCGTGAGGTTGGCAATCAGATTTTGAACGTGGAGAATTTGAAAAAAACGGTGGATGGTAGAACCCTTTTTGATAAAGTAACTTTTAGCGTTAACAAAAACGAGAAAATCGCTTTCATTAGTAAGGATCCATCTGCGGTTACGCATTTCTTTGATGCCATCAATGAAATTACAGTCCCGGATGCTGGAAAATTTGAGTGGGGTACCACCATCACCAAAGCCTATTTGCCTGTAGAAAATGGAGAATTTTTTACGGAGGGATTAAACTTAATGGACTGGTTAAGACAATTTGTTCCTGCGCACGTAACGGATGCCGACGAACCTTTTATTAGAGGATTTTTAGGTAAGATGTTGTTTAGCGGAGACGATATCATGAAAAAAACCAATGTATTAAGTGGGGGAGAAAAAGTACGTTGTATGGTAAGTCGTATGATGCTACAAAATCCCAATCTTATTGTACTCGATCAGCCAACCAACCACCTAGACCTAGAAAGTATCCAAAGTTTCAACGAAGGATGTATCAGTTTCCCGGGTGTGGTACTCTTAACTTCTCACGATCATACGTTTATGCAGACGGTGGCAACCCGTATTATTGAGTTAACGCCAAAGGGTATTATTGACCGCTTAATGTCTTTTGATGAGTACATGGAAGACAAGCGCGTGCAGGAATTGAGGGCGGAGATGTACAGCTAAGTAATTGAAAATGAATAAAATAGGGTATAAATAACCCGCAACAGATAAATTATTTAAAAAAAGGGATTTTCGTATTGGTAATTTGAAGCATTTCCTTACCTTTGCCGTCCCGAAAAAATTAGCGTCATGGCAAGAGTATGTCAAGTTACAGGTAAAAAGCCGATTGTTGGAAATAGTGTTTCACACTCTAACATCAAAACAAAGCGTCGTTTCTTACCTAATTTACAGAAAAAGCGTTTCTTTTTTGCTGAAGAAGACCGTTGGGTTTACCTAAAGGTTTCTACCGATGCATTAAGAACGATCAATAAAAATGGTTTAGCTTCCGTAATCAAAGAATTGAGATTAAAAGGAACTAAAATCTAATTTACAATAACAAAGTAAACGACCAATACAATGGCAAGAAAAGGCAATAGAGTACAGGTTATTTTGGAGTGTACAGAGCATAAGGCTACAGGTCTTGCTGGTACAAGCCGTTATATCACTGTAAAAAACAAGAAGAATACGCCAGAGCGTATGGAGTTAAAGAAGTTTAACCCAATCATGAAAAAAGTAACTGTTCATAAAGAAATTAAATAGTCATGGCAAAAGCTGCATCGAAAAACGCGAAAGTAAAAGATCTTAAGGCTTCTGCAGAAGCTAAAAACTGGACTAAGGTAATTAAGGCTGTAAGAAGCCCTAAAACTGGTGCCTATACTTTTAAAGAAAACATCATTCACAAAGACAAAGTGAACGATTTCTTAAAAGAGAAATAGTTTCAATACTTAAACTCATTCATAAAGCTTTCTCCTCATCGGGAAGGCTTTTTGTATTTTTACACGTTCAAATTAGTACTATGGGATTTTTAGGAAAGCTGTTTGGAATAAAAGAGAAGGAGAGTTTAGACCAAGGTTTGCAACAAACCAAGGAAGGCTTTTTTGCAAAAATCACCAAAGCCATTGCTGGCAAAAGCACGGTTGATGATGAAGTACTCGATAATCTCGAAGAAGCGCTTATTGGCGCCGACGTAGGGATGGAAACAACCATCCAAATTATTGAACGCGTAGAAAAAAGAGTTAAACAAGACAAATACCTCAATACTAGTGAGTTAAATGCTTTACTGCAACAAGAAATTGAAGCTATACTCGTAGATGCACCTGAACCTGAATACAAAGACTTTACCATTCCGGCAGGTAAAAAGCCCTATGTCATTTTAGTAGTGGGGGTTAATGGCGTGGGAAAGACCACCACCATTGGTAAACTAGCCAACAACTATAAAAAGGCAGGCAACCAGGTTGTACTAGGTGCCGCAGATACCTTTAGAGCTGCTGCCACCGAGCAACTTACTATTTGGAGTGAGCGTGTGGGTGTGCCCATTGTAAAGCAAACCATGGGGGCCGATCCAAGTGCCGTTGCTTTTGATACAGTAACCAGTGCCGTTTCTAAAAATGCAGATGTGGTTATCATTGATACCGCCGGTCGTTTACACAACAAGCTCCACCTCATGGATGAGCTCGGTAAAATAAAGAGGGTCATTCAAAAAGTAATTCCGGGTGCACCACACGAAGTTATGCTGGTTTTAGATGGTTCTACCGGTCAAAATGCCCTAGAGCAAGCCAAGCAGTTTACGGCAACTACCGAGGTAACGGCTTTGTCCATTACCAAGCTTGATGGTACGGCAAAAGGCGGCGTGGTACTAGCCATTGCCAATCAGTTTAAAATTCCGGTAAAATATATTGGGGTAGGCGAAAAAATAGATGACCTAATCATTTTTGACAAGCACGAATTTGTTGACAGCCTATTTAAAGGTGTAACGAACGGCTAATCCACCCCAACCTCCTTCAAAATACGTATGACCCACAAGGTTAAATGAGGGCTGCCAGTCAAAACTAACGGCAAGGGGCGCGTTTGGTATTTTATAGTCTAAACCAAGTACACCGTCTACGCCAATGGCAAATACAGCCGTACTAGGTGGGTTTCGGAGCCTCCAACTATTGTTCCATAGGCCAAAGTGGCCGCCACCACCCACATACCACTCTAGTCCATCAGCATTAATAACGGGCATATGCTTTTCATATAAGCCCGTAAACCTGCAACCATCTTCATTAAAATAAGCGAGTAACTCTTTTGCAACCGATTCGGACTTGTATTGTTTGTAGGTAATAGCCCCAGGATATACTTTTACGCCAATAGATTGCAAAATAGGCTTGGTGGTTTGAGCGCCTGCATAAAAGGAGGCTACAAATAGTATAGAAGTAACGAATAGTTTTTTCATACTTGGGGGTTTTGAAAATACTCCACAAAAATAATTATGAATTACTGAAAGAATAGTTAAGGTTGCTCTTTAATAATTATTTAGGTTTGTAGTATGCGTGATTTTAAAGAATTGGTGGCCGAATTTGGAACCCGTTTTGGGGTAGCACAATTTCCGGCAGCTCCAGCAACCCTTTATGAGCCAGGCGAATATTTTTTAAATATTGGCGGCAAAAGAATCAGACCTATTTTATGTGTACTAGGCAACGAGCTTTTTAGTGATATCACAGAAGACGCTTGGTCTCTTGCCACAGCAATAGAGTTGTTCCACAATTTTACCCTCATTCATGACGACATGATGGACGCTGCAGCCCTAAGGCGCGGCATGCAAACGGTGCATACCAAATATGGCGACAATACCGCCTTATTAACCGGCGATGTCATGCTCATTAGAGCCTACGAAAAATTACAAAACATAAACCCGGCGTATTTACCTAAAATATTAAGCCTCTTTAATACAACGGCCAGGGAAGTTTGTGAAGGTCAGCAACTAGATATGGATTTTGAAAAAATGCAATCAGTTACACTAGATGCATACATACATATGATTACCCTTAAAACTTCTGTTTTACTAGCAGCTAGTTTAGAAATGGGTGCCATACTCGGAGGTGCCACACCAGGAAATTGCAAACACCTATATGCTTTTGGAAAAAACTTAGGTATCGCTTTCCAAATTCAGGACGATTATTTAGACGCTTTTGGCGATCCAGAAAAGTTTGGTAAAGAAGTAGGTGGCGATATTAGACAAAATAAAAAAACCTTTTTATTACTGCACGCTTTAGAAGTAGCTACACCAGAGCAGCGCACAAAACTTGATACGCTGCTAGCTAGTACTGGTCCGGATAAAGTACCGCAGGTGCTAGAATTATTTAAGGCTTGTAATGTAGACGCTTGGGCCATCGAACTCAAAGAAAAATATTTTCAAATGGCGCTTGCTAATTTAGAAGATATTGCTGTTACGGCCAGTCGAAAATCAGCACTATTATCGCTTGCTAATTATTTAATGCAACGTGAAAATTAATTTTACATTTTATTACGCATACTAAACGCAATTATTAGCGCATGTCAAATTCTTTATTTAGAAAAAAGTCAATTGCAAAAATTAATGCCGATGCCGCTGCAGGATTAGCAGATGGCCATAATAGTGGACTCAAAAAAGTATTGGGTGTAAAGGATTTAACCTATATGGGTATTGCTGCCGTTATTGGAGCAGGTATATTTTCTACGATTGGTACGGCTGCTTTTAATGGTGGTCCGGGCATTTCACTTTTATTTGTTATTACGGCCATCACCTGTGGCTTTAGTGCGCTGTGTTACGCAGAGTTTGCAAGTAGAGTTCCTATTGCTGGGAGTGCTTACACCTATGCTTATGTTTCATTTGGTGAAGTAGTGGCTTGGATTATTGGTTGGGCTCTAATACTTGAATATGCTATTGGAAATATAGTAGTGGCCATTAGTTGGAGTGGTTATTTTAATAATTTACTAGAAGGATTTCATATTTATTTACCCGGATGGCTTGCAACCAATACAGCCAATGCACAAAGTGGTTACGACGAAGCGGTAAAAGCAATGGCTGGCGGTGCAACACTAGAAAGCCTTGGTAGACATGCTAGAACAGGATATGACGCTATTGTTAATGCACCTGTTATTGCAGGGATTAAATTCATTATTAATATTCCTGCATTTGTTATTGTAATGCTTATTACGGCGCTTGCCTATGTGGGTATCCAGGAGAGTAAGAAAACAACCAATTACATGGTGATTTTTAAAATTGCTGTGATCATTTTTGTAATTGTGATGGGTTTCTTTTATGTAGACACCAATAACTGGGATCCGTTTTTACCCAATGGTTTTACAGGTGTACTTGCGGGCGTGTCTGCTGTGTTTTATGCTTACATTGGTTTTGATGCTATTTCAACCACCGCCGAAGAATGTAAAAATCCGCAACGTGATTTACCACGCGGTATGATTTACTCCTTAATTATTTGCACGGTTCTATATATATTAATTTCGCTTGTATTAACTGGTATGGTTAATTACAGTGAGTTAAAAGTAGACGATCCACTTGCTTATGTCTTTCAAAAATTACACCTCAATAAAATTGGATATTTGATTTCGGTGAGTGCAGTTGTTGCAACTACAAGTGTGCTCCTTGTTTTTCAATTAGGTCAACCACGTATTTGGATGAGCATGAGTAGAGATGGACTTTTACCTAAAAAGTTTGCACAAGTGCATCCTAAATTTGGCACACCTTCTTTTGCAACCATCATTACAGGTTTCTTGGTAGGTATTCCATCACTGTTTGTGTCAAGTTCTACCATGACCGATTTAACCAGTATTGGAACACTCTTTGCATTTGTGCTGGTTTGTTTTGGCGTACTTGTATTACCACGTATGGCTAAAGAGGCAGGAAGCAGTGCATTTAGACTTCCATACTTAAACGGACAGTTTATTATTCCTACTATTGTTGCGATATTCATTTATTTTTCTATGAACAGAATTGCAGATGCCTTTAGTAACTACTCCACCGAAGGCTTTCAAGAAATATTATTTTTGCTCTTTATTTTTATTGCCATTGTAACTGGGGTATTAAGTTTTGTAAAAAAATATTCGGTGATCCCTGTGGTGGGTGCATTATGCTGCCTCTATTTAATGATTGAAATACCTGCCATTAGCTGGATGTGGTTTTTTATATGGATGGGCTTTGGTTTAACCATTTACTTCTTTTATAGTAGACGTAGAAGTAAACTCGCAGCATAACAATGAAGTATCAGATTGGAGACGACATATTAGTGTTGCATAGCAACGAAGAAGGGAAAGTGGTTGATTTTATCAACGACAAAATGGTGATGATAGAAGTGCGGGGCGTAAAGTTTCCGGCCTATATGGACCAAATTGATTTTCCGTATTTTAAGCGCTTCACACAAAAAAAAATTGTAGAGGATCAAAAGCCGCTTAAACAGTTTATTGATAATATTTCAACCGAAAAACCAAAGCCTACTTCCGTAAAAGAAGAAACAGGTGTTTGGTTAACGCTGATTCCTAAATTTGGACTCGACGATTTTAACGATGAAATTGTTGTTTCGTTTAAAGTGCATTTGGTGAATAACATGGCCACAGCATATGGGTTTCATTACAAACAGTATTTGTCTTCTAGTTTAAATTTTGAATTAGAATCTACTATTCAACCTTTTCATGATTTTTATTTACATGACCTAGCGTTTGAAGCCATCAACGATACGCCTAATTTTAGTGTAGATTTTTCACTACTTCAAAAAGTAAGATATAAGGCAGCGCATTATGAAACCATGCTTAAGCTAAAGCCTAAGCAAGTATTTAATGCCATCGAAAAACTCAAAGAAAACAACGAGCCTACACTTACGTATTTGTTGTTTGACACCTACCCAGACGAAGCAGTGGTGGAAACTTTTGATATCTCTAAATTATCGGCGGCAGGCTTTAAAGTGTACGACGCTAAAAAAATTAAAGAAAATTTGCCGCCGGCAAGATCGCTAGTAGACCTCCACATCGAAAAACTCACCAACAGTTATTTGCATTTAACCAATACCGAAATTATGGGTATTCAGTTAAGTGAGTTTGACAAATGGTTTGATCTAGCCGTAGCGCACCGCCTGCCTTCGTTTATAGTGATTCATGGGGTGGGCGAAGGGGTTTTACGAGACGAATTACATAGCATTTTAAAGACCAAAAAAGAGGTCAAACACTTTATCAATCAATACGATACGCGCTTTGGCTATGGGGCCACAGAGATATTCTTTAAATAAAGGTTATCTTTGCAGCTCCATAAGCCCGAACCATCGAGGTGCTTAGGCACTTAGGAAAGTCCGGACAGCATAGGGCAACCCACCGGTTAAGCGCCGGCCGTTTATATGGTAGCATATGAATGAGAGATAGTGCCACAGAAAATAACTTCCGTTTTGCAAAAAGCGGACACAGGTGAAAATGTGAGGTAAGAGCTCACAGCTTTTGTTGGTAACAGCAAAGGAGGGTAAACCTTGGGTGTTGTAATGCCATGTATAGGAATCTTTGAAAGCGGCTCGTTTGATTCCAATTTATTGGAAGGGTTCCAGGGTAGGCAGCAAGATTGTGTTAGTAATAACACAACTAGATAAATGATGGTTTAGAAACAGAATCCGGCTTACGAGGCTTATGGTTTTTTTTATTTAGAATGAATTGATTTGATATGACACAAGAGCAGATTAAGTATATGAGAGACCGAGTGACGGTTTTGAGGAGGTTTCTTTGACGTTGAGAACCGCATATACAAAGTAGATACAGACAAGCAGCTTTCGCTTTCGCCTGGCTTCTGGGATGACAATACCAGGGCTACTGGCATTATGAAAGAAATTAAGGTAAACGAATATTGGTTAAAGCTTTTTAAACAAGTAGAAAGTAGCGTAGAAGATTTTGCTACACTATTTGAATTTTGGAAAGCCGGTGATGCCACCGAAGAAGAAACCAAAGAAGCGCATAGCATTGCCCTCGAGCAAATAGAAGAAGCCGAATTTAAAAGCACACTGAATAAACCTGAAGACGAACTCACTGCCGTTTTACAAATTAATCCGGGAGCTGGTGGAACAGAAAGCCAAGACTGGGCCGAAATGCTTTTACGCATGTACCGCATGTATGGTGAAAAGCAAGGATGGAAAGTAACGGAAATAGATTTTCAGGCGGGTGATGGTGCCGGTATTAAAAGTGCCACGCTACAATTTGAAGGAGACTTTGCATATGGATTTTTAAAAGCAGAAAGTGGGGTGCACCGTCTCGTGCGCATTTCTCCATTTGATAGCAATGCCAGAAGGCATACTTCTTTTGCCTCTGTATATGTATATCCTTTAATTGATGACTCTATAGAAATTACCGTTAACCCTGCCGATTTAGAATGGGCATTTTATAGAAGTGGCGGTAGTGGCGGACAAAACGTAAATAAAGTAGAAACTGCAGTTCGTTTAAAACATGGTCCTAGTGGTTTTATAGTTGAGTGCCAACAGGCCAGAACCCAAGGTGAAAACAGAGAGCTTGCATTAAAGATGCTAAAGAGTAGACTATACGAAGAAGAACTGCGCAAGCGTCAAGAAGCGCTCAATGCCACCAATGCCAACAAGAAAAAAATTGAGTGGGGCAGTCAAATAAGAAGCTATGTATTTCACCCCTATAAAATGATTAAAGACCACCGTACCGATTATGAAGTAGGTAATGTGGGTCCAGTGATGGATGGAGAAATAGAAGGCTTTATTAAGGCTTATTTGATGCTAGAAAAAGAGAGCCAAGAATAGCAGCTACTAAGGATGCGCATAGCACGGCAACTTTTGCCTGATCTTGTAAAAGGCTACTCGAAAATGCAAGTGTTGCAATAAACATGCTCATGGTAAATCCAATGCCTGCTAAAAAATTAGCACTGATAAATATTTTCCAATTTGTATTTGCAGGGAGTGCGGCTTTTTTGTTTTTTATAAACAAGTAACAGGCAAATGTTATCCCTAAAGGTTTTCCAATTACAAGACCTATTATAATACCCAGGCTAAGGGTAGAACCTAGTGCTTCTAAACTATTGGCAGGTAATAGGATAGCCGTATTTGCCAGTGCAAAAAGCGGTACAATAAAAAAGTAAACAGGTTTGTTAAGTCTTAGTTCCCATTTAGAAAGTACGTTAACAGGCATTAAAAATGCAAATACAACGCCTGCAACGGTGGCGTGAATACCCGCACAGTGCATGCAGTACCAAAGTGCTATTCCTAAAAGTCCATGCAGTAGGGTAAGTGAATTGTATTTTTTATTGAGTAACCAAAGTGATACCAGTATTGCAATAACACCCAACAAATAAATAATGTTGATGGCTGCTCCATAAAAAAGTGCAATGATTACTATGGCACCTAGGTCATCAATAATGGCAAGGGCCGTTAAAAAAATTTTTACAGAAGTTGGTACCCGCTTGCCAAGTAAGGATGCAATACCAAGTGTAAAAGCAATATCTGTAGCAGATGGGATAGCCCACCCACTCATGTTAGCCGTCCCTTTATTAAATAGTGCAAAAATTATTGCAGGAACCAGCATACCACCAATAGCGCCAACAACAGGAAGTGACGCCTGCTCTTTACTAGAAAGCTCGCCTGTTATAAATTCTCTTTTGATTTCCATGCCAGCCAGTAAAAAAAATACCCACATGAGTACATCATTGATAAGCGCTAGGGGTGTGTTTGGTAAATGATACGCCGCAAGAAAACCAGCATTAAATGGGGTTTGCCAAAAAGAGCTGTATGCGGCTGCAAAGCTTGAACCGTTGGATAGCCACAATGAAATGGCAGTGCTCACAATAAGGGTAACGCCAATGGCTTTGGATTCCGCAAAAAATACTATAAGTGGGTTTACTAATAACCGGTTGTATATTTTTGTACGCATTTAATTTCCTATTAAAAGATCGTACTTGGTTTTAGGGCGTAGCTTGTCTTGCCAGTTAAAACTTTTTAATTTAAGGTCTTCATGATTGGTTTTACCGCGCATAGGGAGTAGGCCACCCTCTAGGTTATTAATAAATTTAACGCGCTTGGGTTTGCCCTCGTTAAAACTAATTTCTATAAGGTCGCAACTGTTTTTGTTTACGCCTACAAAACCCTTTTGTTCGTCTTGAGCGTAGTAAATATTTTCTGCACTGCCCTTGGCTGTTAAAAAATGTACCTGTCCAGTAGTGTCAAATAAAGCGTTGATACTATTGCCTCTTACTTGATTAAAATAAATACTGCTGTCTACTTTACTAATGCTCATAGCGTTTTCAAAAACATATAAACGCTCTGGTCTTTTATTTTTCAAGAATAAATAAATGGTATCACCGCTAATTTGATTTTCTTGCGCCCACAATACAGGGTTATCAAATAATCTGAACACAGAGTCTTGCCCCGAAAAAAATAAGCTATCGCCAACCGCTTGTAATGAGTCGGAAAATATTTTTACGTGGTGGTAGGCTTCAAAATACTTTAATGTACTGTCTACGGGTGGGGTAGCTTTCGTAATTAACTTGATAGAATCCACACTGTTTTTAGTAGCCAATTTTTTGATGGTTGTTTTTGCAGTAGCTACTTTGATAGTATCTTTTAGCACCAACTTTTTATTGCTAGTATCTACAGGTTCTGGCCTAACGCTAGGAATCTTTTTTATTTTTAGTAAGTCAATAACGCGCCCACTAAACAAAGTGTCTGCGGTAATAAAAATACTATCTCTTGCTTGTTTGATGATAAGGAGCGGAATTTGCGTTGCCATAATGGTGCTCCTTTTATTATTGGTTTTAATATTATTGGCAATCATATCAAAACCCTGCTCTTTGTCTTTGCTTCTATAAACAGCGTTGCCTCTAAATTCACTGAGTCCATTTAGGCTATCAATGGCAATTTCGTCGGCGGTAATACTAAATGTAGAATCTTCTATGATAGACCGTTTGTATAGGTTGGCAATTTTCTTTTTGATATCATAAAATCCTTCTCTCGTTTTTATGGTAAGTCCTTTTTTGTCTTTGATAACAGTAGGGCTTATAAATGTCGAAACTTCGGTAGTGGTATTGTATTGAAGGCTATCGGTTTTAATGTTGCCGTCTGGTTGAACAAGTAACACATTTTTATAAAAATAAATATCCTTGGTGTCACCATAATAATTCCCTTCGGTACTAGTAAGTGTGGTTTTTTTGTTTACCACTTTACCTCCATATAAATAAGTGCCTAGTTTTAAATTAACGTCGTAGGTTAAGTTTTCGGTGGTGAGTGTGCTCTTGCCGTCTGTTAATCTAACTTTTTTAGTGAGAAGCGCTTTTTTGTCAATGCCCATGTACCTTAAATACTGCGCATATATATGCACACTATCTGCATCATTGATATGTACATTGCCAAAAGATTCTAGCGTATTTAAAACTGGATTAATGATGGCGCTGTCTGCGTAAAAAAGTGTTTTGCCTTGTCTTACTTTTACATGTCCCGCATATGAAACCAGTTGATTGGTATCTGATTTTTGTAAATACTGTTTATCTGCAGCAAGTATGTACAAGAAGTTTTCTTGCGTTATTGCTTTTGCCTTAGTGGTAGTGTCCTTTGGTTTTCCAGGTTGTGCTTGAACACACAATGAAGCAAGCAAGCAACAAATGCTTAGGTATCGTTTAATTAAAGCGGTCATTATTTATTGTTATTAGCAGAATCTTTAAGTGGCACTAAGAGTGGGCCACTTTTTTCTTTTTTGCCAAAAACAGAAAACTGAACATATCTTTTTGGATGAACACGTAGGTCGTCAATTAAAATATTAGCACTTTGTAAACTATTATTTAAATTGTTGTAAAGCGTTTTGTCATTGATTAGTTTTCCTAAACTTCCTTCGTCGCTGGCTGCTTTTTTAACAAGCACATTTAAATTATCAATGGCTGTTTTTAAATTACCAATGGTTCCATTGATATCTGATGCAGCTAATTTGTTGGTTGTTTTTTCTAGATTAGAAAGGGTAGCAGCAACCTCTTTGTTGTGGTCCGCTAAATTTTTAGTAACACTATTGATGTTGTTAACAGAACTTGTGATGGCACCAGATTGCTTATCTAGCATCGATTCTATAGAAGCTGCAGATACAATTAAACTAGCTGTAGTGGTATTTATATTAGCAATGGCCTGTTGTAAATTATTTTTAGTATTAGGATCAAAAATGCGGTTGATATTTTTTAAAACGCTATCAAGCGATTGAACCGTTACTTTAATTTGATCTGTTACGGGCTCTAATTTATTCATGGCTTCGTCAAATAAACCAATAGAACTTCTGGTGGAAATGGTGTCTTGCGGTTGTAAAAAATTAGCAGCACTACCAAGTTTTATGACAATGCTTGGAGTACCTAGTGGATTGTCTTTGATACTTGCTACCGAATTGGTAGGAATTTTATAGCGCTCGTTTAGTTTAACCGTAACCAAAATAGAATGCAAATTGTAGTCGGTGTTTTCGATATCGATCACACTGCCCACCTGAAAACCATTAACGTATACCGGATTGGATACCATGAGTCCTTTGGTATCTGCGTATTTGGCAAAAATATAATTACCTGTTTTAAATAAGGTCTTTCCTTTTAAAAAATTAAAGCCTAAAATAAGTACCGAAATTGAAATAGCGGTGAGTGCTCCAACTTTTGATTCATTCGAAATCTTCATGTAACAAAATTAAGGTTTATTGTGCGCCTATACCTATCTGATTCTCTAGAGATTTTTTATAGATCCTTACAGATTTTGTGATGACATCACATATTTCTAATTGACCTTGTTCACTATTAAGGTAGTCTTCTTCGTCTGGGTTAGATATAAAGCCAGTTTCAACTAGTACGGCTGGCATGCTTACGGCTTGTAATACCCAAATGCCTTTTTTACGTTGTTGCGCTTGTCTACTAATACGGCCTACTTTTTGAAACTCTTCTTCGATGGTTAAAGCTAGTTTAGCGCTGCGCTGAAAATATTGCTGCGCCATAATACTGGCAAGCATTTGTTTGGTAGGGTCGTTGGCGTCTGTTTGTTTTCGTGCTTCCAATATTTTTAATGAAACACTGTCTAGGTATTCATCTACGCTTTCACCAGCTGCAGCAACACGCTCATCCGATTTGTTAACACCAAAAATAAAGGTTTCGGTACCTAATGCTGTACTTGGTAAACGCGTTACTTTATATTCAGGAACACGCTTCTTTACTTTTTTTCCTTTTTTGCCCTTCACAGTAATTGTTTTGTAACCAACTACTTCTTTGATGGTTCTTGATCCCGCCGAGTTTACGTGTATACAAATAAATAAATCACCCTTTAAGCGGTTGGCGATATCCGCCTTTTCAATAACTGAATTAAAAATGTCTGTTTTACGAGTCATTAATATTTCAACATCTGGTAAAGCTTGCTTTAATTGAATTTCTAGTTTTAGGGCCACAGCAAGTGAAATATCCTTTTCTGTGGAGTAGCGGCCTCTCGCACCAATATCTGAACCACCATGTCCAGCATCAATAATGATACGTTTTAGGGCTTGTTTTTGCATGGGAGGGGCTACTGCACCAACCTGAGGGCCACTAAAGGCAAACGCCTGCATGTTAAAAAAAAGTATACCAACCCAAGCAGCAATTTGTCCAATCTTCATATCAATTCGTTAAAGGATTATAGATATAAGTCATTTTACACCTTTCATACACTATTTTTGCCCAGTGAATAGAAGCAAACGACGTAAAATTAACGTAAAAACCGCACCTACTATTGTAATAGGCATTGTTTTGCTTTTATTAACATTTCATAGTGAATCTAACAGCTTTTTGCCTCAAAATGCGCCAAAAACGATAGATACGCTCATAAAAAAGGTAGATACGCTGTCAAAAAAGCCCGATTCACTTATAAATATCACTGATACCCTCAAATTATCTAAAGATTCTATAGATGGCCCCATCGACTATAATGCCTCAGATTCTGGTATTTTAATTGTCGATACCCGTGAGTTTTTGCTATATGGTAAGGCTAAAACCAATTACCAAGACCTTAAAATTGAAGCTGCTACCATCCGCTACAACCAGCAATCAAAAATGGTAAAAGCATACGGAAGCACCGATTCTACGGGTAAATTAGACAGTAAGCCGGTATTTATACAAGGTGAAATGAAATCGATTAGTGATACCATTTCCTTTAATATGGGATCGGGGAAGGGGCTCACTAAAAACACTTTTTTTCAGGAAGGAGAGATTTTTGTGAACGCACTCACCCTTAAAAAAATGAACGATAGCGTGGTTTTTGCCCGAAAAGCACGTTTTACCACTTGTAATTTAGATACGCCTCACTTTGCCTTTAGAACGGGTCGTATGAAAATCATCAACAACAAAATGGGTATTTCTGGGCCTACTTTTCCGGAGTTTGAGGGGGTGCCCATGCCAGTTGGAATTCCATTTGGCATTTTCCCTTTAAATAGAGGCAGACATTCAGGCATACTAGCACCAGCGTTTACCGCTTCTGAAGATTTTGGTTTAGGCCTAGAAGGGCTGGGTTATTATAAAGTAATCAACGACTATCTAGATTTTACAACTCGAAGTAATATTTATTCTTACGGTGGTTGGAACGTGAACTTTAATTCTAAATACATCAAGCGGTATGCTTTTTCGGGAGGATTTAACTTAACCTTTCAAAATACCAAAAGCTTAAATAGATATGGTGGTACCGGCGATGAGTTTAACCAGAGTAAATCTTTTATGATTAATTGGAGTCATAGTAGAGATAATAGAGCAAGACCTGGAACTAGTTTTTCTGCCAATGTAAATTTTGGTAGCTCTAGGTTTAATAGATCGCTATTAAACAACCCTATGCAAAACTTTCAGAACCAGTTAAGTTCTTCCATTAGTTATTCTAAAGATTGGCGCGGAAAATATAATTTATCGGTAAACGCAAACCACAACCAAAACAATAATTTACACCTCGTTAATTTACAATTGCCAACTGTAAACTTTAACGTTGTAACACTTTATCCATTTCAATCTAAAGAACAAATTGGTGCTGGTAAATGGTATGAAAAAATTGGGGTAGGCTATAGTGGCAATATTCAAAACCAAATATCTTTTTACGACACAGCTTTTAATTTTAAACGCATGCTTGATACCACGCAGTGGGGTGCGGTTCATAATATTCCCATTTCATTATCGCTACCTGCACTTGGGCCTGTAACCATTAGCCCTAGCATCTCTTACGAAGAGCGCTGGTATGGTCAACGCTTTTTAAGAAAGTGGAATAATACCAGTAAAAAAGTAGACACATCTATTTATAAAGGCTTGTATACTGCTCGTCAAATGAGTTTTGGTATCAGTGCTGCTACCCGAATTTTTGGTACCTATACTTTTGGAAAAAATAGCAACATAAAAGGCATTAGGCATGAAATAAGACCCACTATTTCTGTTAACTACCATCCGGATATGGCAGCGGCTTATCATTATAGCACGCAGGTTGATACATCAGGCCGGACCTACCGTTTTTCTCAATATGATGGAGGAATTATAGGTTCCTTTTCGGAGGGTCGATTTGGTGGCATTGGTTTTGGAATTGATAATTTGCTAGAAATGAAAGTCAAGGACAAATCCGATTCTACTGCAAAAGATAAAAAAATAAAACTCATAGAAGGCTTTGGTTTTTCTTCGTCTTATAATATGTTAGCCGATAGTTTTAAACTAGGTACATTTAATTTGTATGCAAGAAGTACGCTATTTGATAAAATCAATATCAATGCAAGCGCTTCGCTTGATCCATACAATGTAGACAGTACAGGCTACCGTTTAAAAACCTATGCTTTTGATCCAGCTCATTTTAAGTTTGGCCGCATCACCAGTGGTAGCGTTTCTATTTCTACATCCTTTGCCAGCAAGTCTAAAGATGGAAAAACAGAAAAGGATAAAACCATACCAATCGATCCATTTTTAACACCCGATGAGCAGCAGCGTCAATTGCAATTTGCAAAAGCCAACCCTGCCGAGTTTACAGATTTTAATATTCCTTGGACTTTGTCATTCTCCTATTCATTGTCATTTAATAAACAGCTTAAACCAGATTATAGTGGCTTTGAAACCAAAACCTATTCTAGTATAAATTTTAATGGTGATTTTAGTTTAACCGAAAAATGGAAAGTGGGTGGAACGGGTTATTACGACGTTTCAATGGGAGGGCTGCAACAATTTAGTATGTTTACTTCTAGAGAAATGCACTGCTGGCAAATGTCTATCAACGTAATGCCTGTAGGTATTTACAGGTCTTTTAATATTACCATTAATCCTAAGTCAGGAATTTTGCGTGATTTAAAAATCAATAGAAGTAGGGTGTTCTCAAATTCTACCTTCTAACAAAGCCTGGTGACTAGCGTAGTAGTTCCACATTAATTCAAAAACTTCTTCTTTAACTTCGTTACTTGTTTTACCTGCTACATGTACCGGCGGTAAAAAATGCATTTCTATTTTACCCGGATATAAACAAAAAATAGGGCTTGGCGGTAAAATATTTTTTGAATTAAAAAGAATGGTAGGGAGGATGCGTTTGTTGGTGTCAACGGCTAATCTAAATGCACCATCAAAAAAAGATTTGAGTGGATCACCAGTTCTGTTTCTGGTTCCTTCTGGATAAATGAGCATGTCTAGACCCAGCGATAAAATGGTTTTCATTTCTTCATAACTTTTACGTCGGCTCTGGTCACTTCTGCGGTCTACGAGTACGCTTCCAAATTTATACACCCAACCAAAAACGGGTACTTTAGAAAAGCTTACTTTGGCAATGGTTTTATTAGCTCTTGGCATAAAAGGGGTGCTAACAGGCACGTCCATTAATGAGTTGTGGTTACAAACCACTACATAGTTTTCACCTTTTACAAAATTATTTTCGCCTTTAATTTTAATGCGGCATCCTATAAAAAATAAAAAAATGCGCATCCAAATTTGGGTAACTTGTCTGTGCCATCTGGCCCTGTAAGGTTCTGCCATAAAAAAGCAGGGTATCAAAAAAAATACGGCTACAAACATGGAGTTTATAAATAGAAGTATCGCCCATACTGCTAAAATTCTTCCAATAATTATTTTTCCGGTAGACATTTGTATCGTTCTTTCGCTCATGATCATTTTTTAAATATGCCAGTTTATTACTTCAAGTCCATGCTTTGCTAGTAATTCATTTGTTTTACTAAAATGTTTGCAACCAAAAAATCCTTTGTCTGCACTAAAAGGTGAGGGATGTGCTGCTTTTAAAACATGGTGTTTGGTTTCATCTATTAATATCTGTTTTTGTTCTGCAAATTTTCCCCATAATAAAAATACTACCCCTTTTTTTTGATCTGATATTTTTTGAATGACCGCATCCGTAAAATGCATCCATCCAATTTTTGCATGACTGGCGGGTTCATTTTCACGAACCGTAAGTACAGCATTTAATAAAAGAACACCTTGTTTT
>Ga0209401_1000693_pt1 | contig 22684 bp, 18 predicted proteins | sample M_140807_MF_Meta_FD_187318 | JGI IMG/M metagenome (GOLD analysis project Ga0209401, IMG submission 187318) | Freshwater microbial communities from Lake Montjoie, Canada to study carbon cycling - M_140807_MF_MetaG (SPAdes) (version 2) | ecosystem: Environmental > Aquatic > Freshwater > Lake... | reverse complement strand
ATTACAGAAAAAAAAAGTAAAAAACCCGATGACTACAATGTGAAGCAAAGTAAAATTGCCATAGGCTCTGGAGGTTTTTGGGGTAGAGGTTTTTTAAAGGGCACACAAACTAGAGGAAGATATGTACCGGCACAGCATACCGATTTTATATTCACTTCCCTAGGAGAAGCTTTTGGATTTGTAGGTACATTTACTTTCTTAGCGCTTTATTTATTTTTCTTATTCAGACTTATTAGAATTGCAGAGAGACAAAGAAGTACTTTTTCAAGAGTATACGCCTATAGTGTGGTGGGTATTTTCTTTTTTCACATTGCGGTGAATATTTGTATGTCCATTGGCTTATTTCCTGTGGTGGGTATTCCCCTGCCTTTAATTAGCTATGGTGGATCCTCTTTACTTACTTTTACAGCGCTTCTATTTATTTTATTAAGATTAGACGCAGACAGACAGATGGTGCTTCGTTAATGCTTATTTTTGCAGTATGCGCATTTACCCTTTATCTGAAGGCAGTTTCTCCATTGATGAAACAAAAGTCTTTAAACCTTTTGATAGCAGCAGTCCCGATTATCCCAACAGACCCAAGGGTAGTATACTTGTAGAAGTCCAACCCTTTGTCATTATTACCGATAATGATATTATCTTATTAGATACAGGGCTTGGTTATTTAAACAAATTAGGTGTCTTACAAATTCATGAAAATTTAATGGCATTAGGTATTGATCCCTCGAAAATCACCAAGGTCTTTTTAAGTCATTTACACAAGGACCATGCAGGGGGTATTAGTTATTTACATCCTATACATCAGGAGCAATTTATAAGTTTCCCTTATGCTAAATATTATGTACAAAAAAGAGAATTTGAGGAAGTCATGCAAAATAGCAAGAGTTCTACCCTACTTGCAAAACTAGGTATCTTAGAAAATTTTAGCGGAACAGTATGGCTTACTGAAGATAAAGGTAGTATTGATAATCTTATTCATTATGAATTAACAGGCGGTCATTCTGAGTTCCATCAAGTAGCTTGGATTAAGGAAAATGAGGAAATTATTTTTTTTGGAGCTGATGTCGCACCACAATTACAACAAATGAAATCAAGGTTTGTAGCTAAATACGATTTAGACGGGAAGAAAGCTTTAGCATGGAGACAAAAATGGTGGGAAGAAGGAAACAAAGAACAGTGGACTTTTGCTTTCTACCATGATATTAGTCAGCCTACCTTTAGGGCTGATACAAATATCTAGCCTTTTTTAATTGTATTAAACCGCACCACTGTCTTTCCAATTCCATAAATGCAAGCAGGCATAGGTTCTATAAGGCGACCAGCTTAACGATTTTTTCAACATCTTCGTTTGTAATTCTTTTTTCGTCGTATATTTTATTTTATATAATCGAATCATGGCCTGTTGAATACCTAAATCATCCACTGCAAAAACATCTTCATGACCCAGGCTAAACATGAGTAGCATCTCCACTGTCCATCTGCCTACACCTTTAATTTGGGTTAATAAAGCAATTACCTCTTCCGGCTCCATTACATATAATTGCTTGTCTGTTATTTTTTGGCTTAAAAAAAATTGAGCCACATTTTGAACATAGTTCACTTTTGAATTGCTTAAACCAATTCCACGCAAAGTATCAAAAGGTGTATCTATTATAGCTTGCATACTAGGCTCTTTGCCTTTATAGACTTCTATAAATCTTTTAAAAATGATGGCTGCCACTTTAGTGCTTAACTGTTGTGAAACAATACTAGCTATTAAACGAATGGCTGTGTTTTTTCTTTTCTTTAAAATATAGGGCTTCTCTTTTACAAGCGTGGCTAGGACTTTATCTTTGTTCAAATGCTTTTGATAGCTCATGGCCACTAATTTATTTTTATGCCAATAGGATTTTTCCAAATTCTATAAAGTAGGTAAGCGAAGCCTATAAAACTTATTAATAAGAATAAGTAAAATAATACATTACCTATCTTCCACTCTGTTTCAATAAATGCATAGCCCCACATAATCCCAAAGGCAACATTTATAGACATCCAAAACACCACCAAACCAATGGTGCGCATAATTCTATTTAAAAATTGAAGTAATAATGGCTCCATATAATTAATCTAGGCTTTGTTTATTATTAGCAGCTGTTTTTAACAATCGATCAAATTGTGCAGGTGTTAAATCGTTATAAAAATAATATACTGGATCCACTTTTATATTTCTTTTGATGACTTCATAATGACAATGAGGACCAGTACTTTTTCCCGTACTACCAATATAACCAATCACTTCCCCTCTTTTTACCAACTGCCCTACCTTTGCCTTTACTCTTACCATATGTCCATACAATGTTTGATAACCAAAGCCATGATTAATCACTACTTTATTGCCATAGCCATCGGTATTAAATCCTGCTGTTTGCACTATTCCATCTGCAGTGGCATAAATAGGAGTACCCGATGGTGCAGTAAAATCAAGACCCTGATGAAAACGAACGTCTTTATACAATGGGTCAATTCTATAGCCGAAGCTTCCTGCAATTTTATTTAAGTTTTTATTACTCACCGGTTGAATAGAAGGAATGGCCTTTAATAATTTTTCTTTGTTCTTCACCATCATACCTATCTCAGAAAAGGAAGTAGTTTGAAACGCCATTCTTAAACTTAAATTATTCAACTGACTGGCCATATTTTCTAGTAGTTCGTTATTAGAAAAACTTTGCAATAGACGTACTTCTTTTTTAGATTCCATTTCCTTTACCCTAGCACTATCCGGAATGGGACTTGATTCAAAAATAGATCGGTACACTTCATTGTCTCTACTTTCTAATTCAACCATTTGCAATTGTAATTGTTTTAGTTCTGCCGACAAAACACTGTAATTCTCTTTATACATTTCGTTTTGTTGACGTAATAACTTTTCTTTTGGAGAGTCGATATACTGAAACATGACAATCACAATAATAACACCTGTTACTATAGAGGCTGCTACAAAGCCAAAAAGTTGTAGCAGACGCACTCGAAGGGGCACTTCCACTTTTTCAAATCGAAGGGTATGGGTATTAAAGAAGTATTTTATTTTCTTCATTTGAAATAAGCCATTTTTTTGTCTAATTAGGCTATAAAAAAGCCCCAATTCCTTACCTTTGAGGACATTAAAAAAGCATAACAAATATAGCTTTTAAGACCAATACAGCCTAAAATTAAGCGAATGATGACTAGCTCTGAAATAAGACAACAGTTTTTAGATTTTTTTGCATCTAAAGGGCATGCCATTGTTCCCTCTGCTCCTATTGTCGTAAAGAACGACCCCAGCTTGCTTTTCACGAATGCAGGCATGAACCAGTTCAAGGACTTTTTTTTAGGTAACCAAGAACCTAGCCATAAAAGAATTGCCGATACGCAAAAATGTTTGCGCGTAAGTGGAAAGCATAACGACTTAGAAGAAGTAGGTGTAGATACTTACCACCACACCATGTTTGAAATGTTGGGCAACTGGAGTTTTGGTGATTATTTTAAAGGAGAAGCCATTGAGTGGAGCTGGGAATTATTAACAAAAGTATATGGGATTGATCCTGCTAAATTATATGTAAGTGTTTTTGAAGGAGACCCTTCTGAAAACTTACCCGCTTCTAGTGAAGCATTAAAGCATTGGAAAAAATGGGTAACAGAAGATAAAATTATTTACGGTAATAAAAAAGATAATTTCTGGGAGATGGGTGATACCGGACCTTGTGGCCCATGCAGTGAAATACATGTTGACATGAGATCAGATGAAGAGATTGCTAAAATACCGGGTCGTGACTTAGTCAACAAAGACCATCCCCAAGTGATTGAAATTTGGAACAATGTATTTATTCAATACAATAGAAAAAAAGATGGCAGCTTAGAGCCACTTCCTAATAAACATGTCGATACCGGTATGGGCTTTGAAAGACTCGTGCGTGTCATTCAAAATAAAAAAAGCAATTACGATACCGATGTTTTCACAGGCACCATTGGAGTGGTCGAAAAAATCACCCATAAGAAATACGATTACAGTGATACCAAAGAAGCTGTTGCCTTTAGAGTTATCGCCGATCATATTCGTGCCATTGCCTTTACCATTGCCGATGGTCAACTACCTGCCAATACAGGAGCTGGTTATGTCATTCGTCGTATTTTAAGAAGGGCAGTGAGGTATTATTATTCTTACTTGGATTATAAGCAACCTTTGTTACATCAGTTAATGCCTACACTCGCAAAACAATTTGAGAATGTATTTCCTGAATTAACTGGACAACTTGAATTTGTAACTAAAGTAGTAAAAGAAGAAGAGGAAGGCTTTTTACGCACTTTAGAAAAAGGATTAAAGCGCATGGATGATATTATTAGCACGCATCCAAAAAATGCAACCATTGAAGGAAAATTAGTTTTTGAATTATTTGACACCTTCGGATTCCCTGTTGATTTAACCAGGTTAATTGCATCAGAAAATGAATTACAAGTAGATGAGCCCGGATTTGAAAAAGAAATGCAGCAACAAAAAAATAGAAGTCGTGCCGCTACGGCTATTGATACAGGAGATTGGATACAAGTAAACCCCGATAAGGAAACTCATTTTATAGGATATACCACCACCGAAACAACTGCCACTATTATTAAATATAGAAACGTAAAAGCCAAAGGAAAAGAAGCCTATCAATGGGTTTTATCAGAAACTCCTTTTTATGCAGAAAGCGGTGGACAAGTGGGCGATATAGGAAGTTTTGAATTTGAAGATGGCAGTATTATTGAAGTAACAGATACTAAAAAAGAAAATAATTTATTTATACATTTCACAGATAGCTTGCCCAATACTATTTCTAATAGCGTTAAAGCCACTGTGAATACTAATGCCAGAAAAGCAACCACCCTTCACCATTCTGCAACTCACTTATTACATGCTGCGCTTAGAAATATACTAGGTAAGCATGTGGCACAGAAAGGAAGTTTGGTCAATACTGAGCAATTAAGATTTGACTTTTCTCATTTCGCCAAAATGACTGCAGATGAAATGAACCAAGTTGAGACAATGGTGAATGAAAAAATCAAAGAAAATATTCCTGTAGTCATTAAGGAAATGAATAAAGAGGAAGCCATTGGTTTAGGTGCAATGGCTTTATTTGGAGAAAAGTATGGAGACAAAGTACGTGTAGTAGTCATGGACCCTGTCTATTCTATTGAATTATGTGGAGGAACCCATGTGGGACATACGGGAGAAATAGGTGCCTTTATTTTAAAAGCCGAAGCATCTGTTGCTGCAGGCGTTAGAAGAATTGAGGCAGTGGTAGGGGATGCGGCTGCAAAACATATCACTGAGGTAAATGAAAAATTGCATAAACAAATAGTTCAACTCACTGAGGCTTGCGCATTACTTGCCCTAAAAACAAATACTTCATTTAAAGCCCCCGAATGGAATGATAATTCTTCTGTATCTGTTTTAAATGATACCATTACTTCATTGCAATCAAGTCAAAAAGAACTCTCTAAAAAATTAGAAAGTAAAGAAGCATTGCTAGTCAATGAATTAACTGCTGAGTATAGCAGTCAATTTGAAACTATTAATGGAATTGCATTTTTAGGTAAGGAAATAGCATTGTCAAGCGCAGATAATTTAAAAAAATTAGCAGTAGCCTTGGGACTTACTCAAAATAATCATTGTATTATTTTAGTAGCTACCATTGAAGGGAAAGCGGCTGTTGCAGTTTCCATAGGTGAATCACTAAGTGCTACCTTGCCAGCTACTCAAATAATTAAAGAGAAAATTGCACCACTTATTAAAGGTGGTGGTGGTGGACAAAAAACCTTGGCTACAGCAGGTGGTCAAGATGCAAGTCAACTTAATAAAGTCATTGAACTAGTGAAACAAAGCTTATAATTTTCATTAATTTATTGATTTTCAACCAAATACCACTTTAACAAAATTATATTTGCGAATAGTTTCGTAGTTAATAATTTTTCCTATTTTTGAAATTCAAATATTAACAATCATGAAAAAAATACTAGTCTCTTTATTATTGGTAAGCTTTAGTTTTCAATTTGCAATGGCACAAACGGGTGAAGTGATCATCACAAGGAAAAATCCAAAAGAAAATGCGCCTGCAGTAATCATTAGCAAAGATGGTAAAACACCTTTATATGTACTAGATGGTAAAATTGTAACAAGCATTAATGATATTGCACCTAATGATATAGAAAGTGTAAGTGTTTTAAAAGGTGCAATGGCTACAAAAAAATATGGCGAGAAGGCAGCTGATGGCGTGGTAGAAATTATTAGTAAAAAAAATGCTAAAAAAGAGGGAACAAAAGATTTATCTAAAGATTCTACCAAAGTAATAGTAACCATTGATGGAGATAAGAATGCAAAAGTAAAAACCAATAAGGATGTAAATATGACCGTGGTAGTGGACGGCAATAAAGTAACCATTAACGGAAAAGAAGTAGACGAAAATGATCCTCGCTTACAAGTGGAAGGGAAGGGCAATAAACGTATTATTTTAAAAAAATTGGATACCCTGCCAAGAATTTTAGTGGAAGGAAAACGCCTTAGTAGTCTTGACCTAGGCAAAGGTCTTGAACTAGATGGTGATATCATTATTAATGAAAATGGGGAAGATAATTTTGATATAATTGTGCCTAATCAAGCAAAAACGAATGAAGCTTTTTTAGGGGTTGTTACAGAAGAAACTGAACAAGGTGCTAAAGTGAATCAAGTAAGTGATGAAAGCCCTGCAGCAAAGGCTGGACTTAAACAAGGTGATATTATTACTAAAGTAAATGATATAAAAATTGATGGCCCCGCTTCTTTATATGATGCTATTGGAAAATCTAAACCAGAAGATAAAGTAAAAATTAGTTATATCAGAAACGGAAAAGCAAATACACTAGTGGCAAGTTTAGCGAAGAATAAAAATACCATGCAGTATTATAATTTTAGCAGCCCTGAGGGACAAAGTGGCCCTAGTTTTGATATGAGTCCAAGAAAATACTTTGATCCCAATACAAGAAAATTACAAGAAAATCCAAGAGGATTTAGTTTTGCTATTCCTAATTTTCCTGGTATGGAAGGTATGACTATACCTGGCTTTGAGAATAAACCAAAATTGGGCATTAGTATTGAAGACACTGAATCTGGCGATGGCGTTAAAATTACGAATGTGTCTGAAAATTCACCTGCAGCTAAAAGTGGTTTATTAGAAAATGATATTATAGTTCAAGTGAATGATCAAAAGATAAAAGAAGTGGACGGATTAAAGCCCATTATTAAAGATGCTAAAGAAGGAACAAGTTTTACCTTTCAAGTAAAAAGAAATAAAGAGCTAAAAACTATTCTAGTAAAGCTTCCTAAAAAACTAAAAACTGCCGATTTATAGCCTTTTAAATGAGTACTTTTGCCCTATGGCAATCGGAGAAAAATACGAGGCAGTTATTGGTTTAGAAATTCATGCTCAATTAGCAACTAATAGCAAATTGTTCTGTGGAGATGCTGCTAGCTTTGGAGCGGAGCCCAATACCCATATTAGTCCTATCACCATGGGACATCCCGGTACCTTACCCAAGACCAATGCCAAGGCCATTGAATATGCCATCCGAATTGGACTCGCAACCGGATCCAAAATTGCTAAGGAAAATTATTTTGCACGCAAAAATTATTTCTATCCCGATTTACCAAAGGGTTATCAAGTATCACAACATACTACTCCTATTTGTGAAGGCGGTACTATTACTATTCAATTACCTAATGGTGAAAAAAATATACAACTTAATAGAATTCATTTAGAAGAAGATGCTGGTAAAAGCATACATGATATTTCTGCAACTGATACCCTTATTGATTTAAACCGTGCAGGTACTCCTTTAATTGAAATGGTCACCGAACCTTGTATTCATTCTGCAGAAGAAGCCTTTTTATTTGTAACAGAAGTTAGAAAGCTAGTAAGGTGGATTGGAATTTGCGATGGTAATATGGAAGAAGGAAGTTTAAGATGCGATGCGAATATATCCATTCGTTTAAAAGGTGCCACTACATTAGGCACTAGAGTAGAAGTTAAAAATTTAAATTCTATTCGTAATATTAAAAAAGCCATTGAATTTGAAATTGATCGACTCATTCAAATAACAGAAACAGGGGGTACCATCATTCAACAAACAAGAAGTTTTGATGCGAACAATGACACCACCTTTTCTATCAGAGATAAGGAAGATGCCAATGATTATAGGTATTTTCCTGATCCCGATTTAGCACCCTTCCATTTAACAGAAGCTTTTATTAAAAGCATTCAAAATAAATTACCTACCCTACCCGCTACTTTAAAAAAACAATGGAAAATACAATATGATTTATCGGACTATGCCATTGATCAATTGGTAGAAGATAAGCAAGAAGCTGATTTTTATATGGAGTGGGCGGCTACATGCAAGTATTATAAAGCGATTGCCAATTGGATAATTGGACCCATTAGAGCTGCCATTAATGAGGGCGGTCTTAGTTTTCAGAGGCTCAGTAGCCTTATACCTTATTTAGTAGAGTTAGTAGAATTAGTGGAAACCAATCAGTTGAGTTTTTCAGTGGCAAGCACCAAGGTCTTCAAAGAAATGATGGCCCACCCAGGATCTCCCAAGGACTATGCTATTAAATATAATTTATTACAAACAGGCTCTACAGAAGAAATAGAAAAATGGATTGAGGAGGTTATCGCAAATCATCCTGAAAAAGTGGCTGAATATAAGAAAGGTAAAAAAGGACTTTTGGGATTATTTGTAGGCGAGGTGAAGAAAATAAGTAAGGGCAAGGCCGATCCCAAAATGACCACTATTTTATTAGAACAAAAATTAACTTAATTTAGTATCCTCTATAAATAGCACTCAAAAAAATAAGTAATGAATATTAAAAACCTATTGGCCTATTTAATAGCCATGATGATTATCATCACAGGCTGTAAAAACGGTTCCAACGAAAAAAATTATACTATTTCTGGAACCATACAACATGCAGCCAAAGGGAAATTGTTATTGCAAGAAGTGCCTTATGGAGGCATGCCTATTATTACAATGGATTCTATCACCTTAAATGAAGAGGGTAAATTTTCATTTCAGTTTATTGCAAAGCAAGAAGGTATTTACCGTATTACTACTGAAAAAGAAATGGAAATACTATTTATCAATGACGAGGAGAATATACAAATAAATGCAGATGCGAATAATTATCAATCGTATACTATTAAAGGATCTGCCACAAGTCAAGCCTTACTTAATTTTTTAATGGAGTACCGCAAAAAAGATTCTTCATTGATGTCCACCATTTATAATTTAGACGCTTTACAAAAACAAAACGGAAAAGACAGTACCATTTTTTGGTTGCAAAAACAACGCGTTAGTAAAATAGAAGATATTAATAAATTAGTTGAAAATATTATTACTACTTCTGCCAGTCCTGCTTTCGTTTATTATACCTTAGGCATTAGTTTAAGATCTATGGAATCGGCTCAGGTATTGGCTTTAGCAAAAGCAGCTGCAGAAAAATTAAAAGCAGAACCCCTTGCACAATTTGCTAATTTATTAAGCACACAAGTACAAGCCAATGCAGTTACCACTGCTATTGCTGTGGGAACTATGGCCCCTGAAATTGCACTACCTGATGCCAATGGAAAAATAATTTCACTCACTAGTTTAAGAGGCAAGTATATACTAGTCGATTTTTGGGCTAGCTGGTGCGGCCCTTGCAGAGGGGAGAACCCCAATGTTGTAGTAGCCTACGAGAAATACAAGAAAAAGAATTTCACCGTATTAGGTGTTTCATTAGATGATGATAAAGATAGTTGGCTAGAAGCTATCAAAGCAGATAATTTAAGTTGGCAGCATATTAGCGATCTCAAAAAATGGGAAAGTATTGTAGTGAGCGCTTATCAAATAGAAGGTATTCCTTTTAATGTTTTAATAGATCCAACTGGAAAAGTAATAGCTACTGATTTAAGAGGTGATGCCTTACAAAATACCTTAGCTTCTATTTTACAATAAGAATAATAAATATTAACGCTGCTTTATAAATGTTTTTATTAAAGCAGGTAATAATATTAAATTAGTGAATGTGCTTACTACCAGGGTAAGGGATGTAAGCCATCCTAAAGCCTTGGTGCCTCCAAAATCGCTAAAGCAAAAAATAACAAAACCTGCCACTAATACTAAAGAAGTATATATAATACTAATGCCGGTATGTTTAATAGTTTGAATAAGTGTTGCATGCATATTATTACTTAAACGTGGTAGTTCCTGTTTATAGTTTACCAAAAAACGAATAGTTACATCAATAGCAATGCCAAGGGCCACACTAAATACAAGTACTGTAGAGGGTTTTAAAGAAATACCTAGCCATCCCATTAGTCCCGCTGTAATAAGCAAGGGTACAATATTGGGCACTAAAGAACACATTAAAATAGGAAAGGACCTAAATAAGAAAATCATACAAATAGCAATTAATAAAAATGCCCAAATTATAGATTCCCCAAGACCTCTTACAATAAAATTACTACCTTCTAAAAAGGTGACACTAGATCCAGTAAATTCAATCTTGTATTTACTGGTATCAAAAATAGCCTTTGTTGCACTATCTAGTCTTTGTAAAAACAAAGGTAACTGAGCGCTTCCAATATCCTTCATATTCACACTCACCCTAGTTTCTCTTTTAGCTGAATCAATAAATTTAGATAATAACTTTATGGGGCTTGCCCCTTTGGTAGTAATCGTTTTTTGCGAATCTGTTTTTAAATAAGGAGCCATAAAGGCCATTTCTGTTCCGGTGGGCACCGTATAGGCGTTTGAATCGCCATCATAAAAAGCTTGTTTGGCAAACTTGATACCTTCTAATAAACCCAGTGGTTTTCCCAACTCTGGTTGTTCTGCTAAATACTGATGCAACTCATCAATCGCTTCTAATGGTTTAATAGAGCGTACTAATCCATTTTTTTTCTTGGTATCAATAATTATCTCCAAAGGCATTACCCCACCCGCTTCTTTTTCAAACCATTTTAAGTCGGTATATAAAGTATCTTTTTTAGGTAAATCATCTACAATAAAGGCTTCTTTCTTAATGCGCATCAAACCCATAATTGACACTACCACTAAAATACTGGTAATAGCAAATACCCATTTAGTATGTTGAAATGTCCACCTTTCTATTTTAACCAAAACATTTTCTAAAAATTTATTTTCTAAATATTTTACATGTTTAGTACTAGGCGGCGGTAAATAAGTTAATACAGAAGGTATAAATAATAAACTAATTAAAAACAGGGCCATGATATTTAATCCAGATACCCAACCAAATTCTTTTAATAAAGGACTTTTGGTAAGTGCGAAAACAAAAAATCCAATGGCTGCAGTAATATTACAAAACAAAGTAACAACCCCCATTCTGCCCACCATTTGCTCAATGGCTTCTTGCTTTTGGTTGGTTGCTTTATAGGAAGTATGGTATTTATTTAAAAAATAAATGCAATTAGGAATACCAATGACTACAATTAATGGGGGTATAAGTGCAGTAAGTAAAGTAATTTTTTGACCTAATAAAACCATGGTTCCAAAACTCCAAATTACTCCCATCACGACCACTGTCAAACTAAGTAAGGTGGCTGAAATAGATCTAAAAAATAAAAATAAAGTAATAGCCGATAATAATAAAGACCCTATCAGAAACCATAGCATTTCTTTTTTAATTCTATCTGCAAGTATGGTCCTTATATAAGGTAGCCCACTAATATGCACATCCAATTTTGTTTTAGTGGCAAAGTCATCCAACTTAGATTGTAAATTTTTAATAATGGCCGACCTAGCACCACTATTAATTGAATCAGGTAAAAAACTAATAGCCATTATATAAGCATGGCTACTTGGGTTATACATTAAGTTTTTATAAAAAGGGAGGTTCTCTAAAATAAGTTTATCTGCCGCTAAAGCACTGTCTGAGGTATAGGGCGCATTAAAAATTTTATATGGTAAGAATTTGGTAGCAGCACTATCTTTTACAATGGTATAGGCACTAGGCACACTCAATACCTCTGTGACGCCGGGTATATTTTTAATGTCTTTTTGTAAGTCGGCTACTTGATTAAATATACCTGCTGTAAAAAATGAATCGGTTTGAAAACCCACCACCATGGTAGTGCCATCTACACCATACTTTTTTACAAAATCTTTATAAATAACAAATTTAGGATTGTCTTCAGGAATGGCTTTTGTAAACTCATAACTAAGCTTTACTTGAATGGCAAAATATCCCATAAACAAAGTTGCCATTGCTAAAAATAATAATGCGGCTACTTTATACTTTACAATGTTTTTTCCTAATTGATGCCAAGTCATAGTGTATATTTTAAAATTAGTTCACCCATAAAAATGCTGCTAATTGTGTGCTAAGTCCAATGACAAAACCCACTAATAGCTCTTTATTCGTATGATCACTTACTATCATTCTAGCACTCCATACTAGTGCAGCTATTGCAATAGATGTCACCACCCAGGGCAAATTATTAATAGGATAACTAAAGCTTACCAGTATGACCGCCGTCAATAAACCACTTACTCCCATTATGTGCAAACTCACTTTTATAAAATGATTTACTGTAAGCCCAATGGCACTGGCGATAAAAATACCAAAGTAAAAATATTTTAAAGCCAGGGGTTGGTCAGCAAAATTTCTACTTAAATAATACATCCACCAATAAAAGAACATTACAATTACATAGGGGATAATTCTATCTTTCTGTGTTTTTAAGAAAATACTATCACTAAATTTTAATCTCCACAATAAAAAAACAGCAAAGGCTGGGAAAAAAGCCGTTAACCAAAACACACTAAATAATTTCATCTTTAATTGCCAATCGGTAATACTAGCAAACTCAAAAGGCACCACTTGCATTAAATAAAGAAAAAAATAGGTAGGAATAAATAAGGGGTGTAATATATAAGATATTAATTGTGCCAATATTTTTAAGAACTTCGGTGATTGATTTTCCATTAGTCATTTTAAGTTTTAGCTACAATTCTTTGCGCAATCGAGCAACGGGTACATTTAATTGTTCTCTATATTTTGCAACGGTTCTTCTAGCAATATTATAGCCCTTTTCTTGCAACTGCTCTGTTAACTCGTCATCACTAAATGGTTTATGCTTGTCTTCCGACTCCAAAAGTTCTTCTAAGATGGCCTTTACTTCCTTGGTACTTACTTCTTCTCCAGAATCAGTAGTTAAAGATTCACTGAAAAAATATTTTAATAAAAAAGTACCAAACTCCGTTTGCACATATTTGCTATTGGCTACCCTACTAACTGTTGATACATCTAAAGAAGTTTTTTCTGCTATGTCTTTTAAAATCATAGGCTTTAATTTGGTAGTATCACCCGTCATAAAGAATGCTTCCTGATACATCAATATAGATTTCATAGTGTGTAATAAGGTATGCTGTCTTTGTTGAATCATTTCAATAAACCATTTAGCCGCATCAATTTTTTGTTTGATAAAAAATACTGCTTCTTTCTGCGATTTATCTTGCTTGTTGCTATGTTCGTATTCTTTTAGCATTAATTTATAGTCATCGCTAATAACTAGAGGTGGTGCATTGCGACTATTCAAGCTTAATTCTAAGAGGCCATTGTTAATAAGCACCGTAAAATCTGGAATAATATATTTATCAGCCTCGCTCATATGGCCCGTCTCAGCCCCTGGCTTGGGATTCAGAGAAATAATTTGATGTAGAACCTCTTTCATTTGTGTCTCGTCTAAGTGTAAGCTCTTCTGTATTTTATCATAGTGTTTCCGCGTAAATTCTTCAAAATATTTTTCTATAACTAGAATTGCCAGCTTTCTTGTTTCATCTGCATCAAGGTCTTGTAGGGCCTCTTCTCTTAGCTCAGCTTGTTTTCTTCTTAATTGAATCAATAAACATTCTTGTAAGTTTCTGGCACCAATACCCGGCGGATCAAACTGCTGCACTTTTAATAATAAGGCTTCAATTTCTTTTTCTTCTACCCACATGCTTTGTTTAAAGGCTAAATCGTCTGCAATAGATTGCAAGGCTCTTCTCAAATAACCATCATCATCTAAGCTTCCTACTATTTGTTCTGCAATTTTAAATTCATGGTCGGCCAAATTCAACATGCTTAATTGATCCATTAATAATTCATGTAAACTTTGTTCTGCTCTAATGGGAATGACTTTGTCATTGTCTAGTTCTGGATAATAATCGTCCTTGGTTTTATAATCAGCGACATCTCCTTCATCGTCAAAACTATAATCACTTAATTCTTCATTACTCATTTCAAATTCATCCACTGGAATGGCCTCTTCTTCTTCCAAGCTACCTTGTAATAAATCATCTGGCATTTCTTCTACCGACTTTTCCATGTCTCCCTCTAATAAATCGGCATTCATTTCTAAGGCTGGATTTTCTTCCAACTCTTCTTTTACTCTTTGCTCAATTTGGGCAGTAGGAACTTGCAACAACTTCATCAGTTGTATTTGCTGTGGCGACAATCTTTGTAATTGTCTTTGTTGCAAGGATTGGCCTAATGACATAATCGCAGCTTTAAGAAATTGCTTTTTCTATCACGCTTAAAAATACAGCACCTTTTTCATGCACTTGCGCTTCGGTCCATGTTAAACTGATGGCCGTTGAAATACACCTGCTCATAATGGCATCGCTTTTTTCAAAAGACTTTGTACTTAATGCAGCTAATGCTTTTTGTTGAGGCTCATTTAAAGCAGATAAGCTTTGTACATTTTTAAGATGCGCCCACTTTTTGATATAATGCCAGTTGTTAGCATACCAATAAAAATTACCTGCAAATATATTGGCATGTTTCATTGCCTCTATTACTTTTTCAGTGGCTTCTTGTGAAGGTAAAAACCAAGTTAAAAAACTTCCACTATCTCCTGCAGGGTCCGGCACCGTTCTAAATACAATGCCTGGCACTTTCTCCATATAAGATCTTAAAATTTGATTGTTTCTTTTTTGTATCGTTAAAAACTGATCTAATTTTCTTATTTGCGCCAAACCAACGGCCGCATGCAATTCACTAATTCTAAAATTATAACCTAAAAAAGGATGTAAATCGGCACCTCTATCCACTCCTGCATGATCATGTCCATGATCGGTATAGGCATCTGCTTTAATATATACTTCTTTACTATTCGTCATCACCACACCGCCTTCTCCACAAGTAATTGTTTTGACAAAGTCAAAAGAAAAAGTACCAGCATGACCAATACTACCTAATGGTTTTCCTTTATAAGTTCCTCCGATACTTTGGCAAGCATCTTCCAATAAAATTAAATTATGTTTATCGCAGATGGCTTTTAAGGCATCTAAATCGGCCATAGATCCGCACATATGTACAGGCATGATACATTTAGTTCTAGGGGTAATGGCTGCTTCCACTGCTGCTGGGTCTAAGGTAAGTGAACTGTCGATATCTACTAAAATGGGCACAGCCCCCACACTTAAAATGGCTTCAAAGCTTGCCACAAAAGTAAAGGCAGGCATGATTACCTCATCACCCACTCCAACGCCTAAGGCAACCATGGCGGTGGTTAAAGCACCGGTACCACTAGAGGTTAATTGTGCATATTGAGTGCCAAAACGGCTACAAATAGCCTGTTCTAGCTCTTTTGATTTCCACATCCCATTTCTAGGACCATCAAAGCCATAACGCATTAGAATACCGGTCTCTAAGACCTCATTTACTTCTTTTTTTTCTTCTGCTCCAAACATTTCAAAACCTGGCATAACCTTTCGTTTTATTGATAAACAAAGGTAGTTTAAAAAACGAAAATTGGGTGTTTTTCAGTAATTTGCGCCCGTAAAATAACTATACCGAATTTATGGAATACAGCAAATTGATCGCCGTTTCTGGCCTCTCAGGATTATTTGAATTATTGACCAGCAAAAGCGATGGCGCGATAGCTAAATCACTAGAAAATGATACCACTCAATTCATTAGCTCGAGGGCGCATCAGTTCTCACATTTAGAGAGTATTGAGGTGTTTACCACCCGCGAAAACGTATTCTTAGCGGAAGTCTTTATTGCCATGGGCAAATCTAAAGAGGCCTTACCCAATGAGAAAGATGCAAAATTGGTTGAAGCCTACTTTAAAAAAACTTACCCGAATATGGACTTTACAAGAGTGTATGCAAGTGATATGAAAAAAATGATAAAATGGTTTGCGCAACTACAAAAGCATAAAGTAGAACCTACTTTACCTGAGGCAGATGACGAGGCCGAAGCTGAGTAGCACTTTTTATACCTCCTCTACCTTATATAAAAAACTTACCTAACCTAGGGTAAGTTTTTTTTTATCCTTAAATTGCAATACCATCAATTGTTAAATATAGCGATTGCAAAAAAATCACATGAAAAAAATAGTACTCATTATTACGCTTTGCTTTTTATTTTTTGGACAAGGCTTTGCACAAAGTAAGGAAGGAACAAAATGGATTAAAAATCAATTTAAGCAATTGTCATTAGAGCAGAAGATTGCTCAACTAATGATTATTAGAGCGCATAGTAATTGGGATGTCAAAAAAATAGATACCCTTTCAACATTAATTAAAAAATACAATATAGGTGGTTTATGTTTTTTTCAAGGTGGCCCTGTGAGAGAAGCTATGCAAACAAACTATTATCAATCTATTGCTAAAACCCCACTACTCATTACCATGGACGCAGAATGGGGTGTGGGCATGAGACTAGACAGTGTTGAAATGTTTCCAAGACAACTTTCTTTAGGTGCTATTTCTTCTGATGATTTAGTGTATCAAATGGGAGCCACTATTGCAGCTCAATGTAAAAGATTAGGTATACAAGTAAATTATGCACCAGATGTAGATATCAATAATAATCCAAGTAACCCCGTTATAAATGAAAGAAGTTTTGGCCAAAATAAACAAAGAGTAATTCAGCATGGTATTGCCTACATGAAAGGCTTGCAAGACAATGGCGTAATGGCTACTGCTAAACATTTTCCTGGACATGGGGATGTGTCGGTTGATTCACATGTAGACATTCCTATGATTAATAAAAGCATGGAGCAACTAACTGAAATGGAACTAGCTCCGTTCAAAGCCTTAATTGAGGCTGGTATTGAATCGGTGATGGTAGGACATTTATCGGTGCCTGCTATTGACAACAGACCTAAATATGCAACTTCTTTATCTTCAAAAGCCATTCATGATTTATTAAAAAGAGACTTAGGCTTTAAAGGTATTACAGTAACAGATGCTTTAGATATGCAAGCCATTAGTAATTATTTTCCTAAAGGAGAAGCAAATGTACAAGCTATTCTTGCGGGTAATGATATGCTTTGTTTACCTGGTGATATTGGAGCCTCTATTGAAAAAATAAAATTAGCCATTAAAGAAAAGCGCATTACTAAAAAAGATATTAACCAAAGAGTTAAAAAAGTATTAGCGGCTAAATATAAATACGGCTTACATCATTTTCAACCTATTGATACTACCAATATAATTGCAGATCTAAATAAATCGGTAGGCGTCCTAAAATCTCAAATGGCAGCAAAGTCTCTTAGTTTTGTAAAGCCTAGTGTGGGGGCCAGTATAGTACTTCAAAAAAAGACAGCCTATATTGCCTTAAATCTTGAAAAGCCAAATTTGCTTACTCAATCACTTACAGAAAAATACGGTTTTCAAATATTTTATATCAATGCAAAAGATAGCAGCGCACTTGAAACAGTCAAGAAATTGTTAACTCAGTTTGATCAAGTCATTGTGGGTTTACATAATTATAATCGTAAACCTGCCAATCATTTTGAAATACCTAGTCAAATGATTCAATTTTTAAATGAAACGCACCCAAGTAATTGGTTTCATTTAATTTTTGGCAACCCTTATGCAGTGGGTGAATTTAGTAAAATACAAAATATCTTACTTGCCTTCGAAGACAATAACTTTACACAAGAAGCGGTACTAAATTGGATCGAAGGTAAAATACAAGCTACAGGCGAGCTTCCCGTTACAATAAGCGAGGATATGCCCTATGGTACAAGAAGTCATCCATTGAAATCTAGTACAAGCATGATAGCGCCTTTAAAAGCTAAAATTCAAGATACCCTTTATGCCTCAGTTAACTAAAAACATATTTAAAAAATGTTTTTTGTGCTTATGTTGGCTAACATTTTTTGTGCAAGTTTCTGCTCAAACACCCATAGGGCCGCTAGGTCAATGGAGAGAGCATTACAATAATAAAAGCGTACAACATTTAGTTAAAGGAAATGTTTTGTATGGCGCTACTACTAATCAAATATTTAGTATAGATGCCAAAAATAATATTCAATTTCTTGGCAAGTCGAATGGATTACATGAAATAGAAATAGCAGCCATTGCCTGGGACCCACTTCAGTCGCAGTTAATGATTACCTATAAGAATAGTAATATAGACATAGTAAAAGGAGATGAAATTTTTTCCATTGCCGATATTTATTTATCTAAAGTATATGCCAATAAAAAAATAAATTCTATTCAAATACTGGGTAACTGGGCGCTCATCTCTACTGATTTTGGTATTGTAGTCGTGGACTTAATCAAATATGAAATAAAGGATACTTGGTTTGCCAATAATACTAGGCAGGCTATTGTCACCTATCAAACCATATCTACTTCTGATAGCTTGTATGCCTTGACTGAAGAGGGATTATTTAGCACAGCTTTGAAAAATAATTATACTACAAGCAATCAGTGGAAAAAAGTAAATACATATGTTGGCACTAAAAAATTAAGCAGTTTTAATAATACTGTTTATGCTATAGGTAATAAAAATATATATCAATTACCCATTAATATTCCTATTTACCAAACAAGCATTGATTCAATTCATAATGCGTTCGCACATAAAGAGGGTTTGTATATTATTCAATCCAATGGTGTCAACGGAAGTTTACTAAATATAAATACCAATAATACGGTTACTACTATCCTTGATAAAACTTTCTTAGCCAAGCCAGTTGACATGGCCATAGACCAAAATGTAATTTGGATTGCCGACAGCCTCAATGGATTAATTGTAAAAAATACAGAAACTAAAAATATAATACTAGGAGGGCCTACTGAAAAAATAAGAGGTACAGGTTTTGTAAACGGCGATTATTTATTAGCCCCTTTTGGAGAAAAGACTGGAGGCTTTAGCAGTTATAGCGATGCGGGTTGGAAAAATTATACCAAGTTAAACGCTGTTAATTTACCCTTACTTACTGCTGCAAGTATTGACCCTCAAGATGCTAGTTGGTGGTTTACATCTGGCAATTCTCTTTTGCATTACAATATAAGTTCTAACAGTATTGAAACGATTAGCCCCAATGCATTGGTTGGAAATTATACACAAATACAATTTTCAAAGGAGGGTATTTTTTGGGGGCTACAAGACGGACAAGGACTTATATATAAACAAGATAATAAATGGACAAGTATTCCGCTACCCAACAATTATTTAAAAAATGGATTAAAGAAAATGGTCGCTAATAGGCAGGGTCAAGCATGGATACCAGGCCCTGCGAATCAAGGGCTCTATGTCTATCAGTCTAATAAATATTTTGGCACTGCCATTTGGAAACAATTGAATACTTCAAAATCTTCAGGCAATTTACCCAGTAATACTGTTTTAAGTGTTGCCTTAGACAATGCTGGTGCTGTTTGGGTGGGTACCGATAATGGTATTGGCATTTTTAATTGCGGGGATATTAGTAAAGATATATGTGATGCCTACCTACCTACTATAAAAAACACGAATGGATTTTTGGGATTATTATTGCAAAGAGAATCGGTGAACTGTATTGCGGTAGATGGAGCGAATAGAAAATGGGTAGGTACTCAAAATGGAGTTTGGTTATTAAGTGCAGACGGAAGTTCTATTATTGAACATTTCACTAAAAATAATAGCCCCCTTCCGAATGATACCATTTTAGAAATTTTAGTAGAACCTAAGTACGGGGAAGTTTTTTTTAATACAGCTAATGAAATAGTAAGTTATAGAGGTTTTGCAACAGAAGCAAGTGCCAAGCAAAGCGAAATTAAAATATTCCCCAACCCAGTAGCTCCTGACTATAATGGACCCATTGCCTTTAAAGGGCTCGTTGAAAATGCACTTGTAAAAATTACTGAAATAAATGGGAACTTAGTTTTTGAAACACGCGCTTTAGGCGGACAAGCTATTTGGAATGGAAAATCATTGACTGGCAATAAAGTAGCCACTGGTATTTACCTTGTATTTGTGAGAGATGATTTGGGCAATGAAAAAGCCGTGGGCAAAATAGTTATTACTAAAGGGAGTAATTAATTTACTATAATATCTTTATTAGTTAAAGCTTTAAACCTCAAAGTACCTTGGTCACCTGGCACCACTTGATACTTTATGAGTCTTATTTTATTGGTAGGTACCTTAATGCTGGTATCTGCTTCATAAATGGGAAAAGTTCTATTTAAGATGCCATTACCACCCATATCTAATTCGTATTTATCTTTTCCTCTATAGCCACTACTCAATTTCATATCATTGGTAATATCAGGAAAATAGATAGGTTCCATTCTTTCATTGTCTCTTGAAGCTATACTTAAAAGACTTAGTTTATCATTGGCATCTATTACAAAAATGATAACATCTGGAAATCCATCATTATTTAAATCATCTATTTCAGCACTCACTACCCTGCCCTTTAATTCTAAAGTCGCTTCTCTTGCATCAGACTTAAATCCAACGGGTCTTATTGTTAAGGTGTTTCGATCTACACTTCTATTCATACAATTAATTCTATAACCCGCTTTGCCTATTTTAAGGGTACTATCATACTTATTTCCTTTTTGACCAAAACCGGCTAAAGAGATAAACAGGAATGCGAAAAATAAACTTTTGTACATATTTTATTTATTACCATTCAAAGTTAATAGAATAGTTTTAATTTTCCACTCAAACCATTTATTATGTCTTTTGAAATTCAAACTAACTCCCTTAGTCATTTTGAACTTGTTCGATTGATTGATACAAATACCAAAACGTTTATAGAAATAGCCACCAAGGGGGCCTTATTAAATAGATGGCAGGTAATGGGCCATTCAAAATTAATTGAAATTGTGGAAGGCAATGATTTTTCAAAAGGCTGGGGGGATTTTGAAGCAAATGGATTTAGAGGGGGGAAAATGAGCCCTTTTTCTTGTCGCATCGAAAATGGTCAGTATACATTTGAAAACAACAGTTATACCTTAGAAAAGTTCTACCAGGATAAACATGCCCTTCATGGTATTTTGTATGACGCGCATTTTAGTATTAAATTAAATAAAACAGATGACCAAGGCGCTTATCTACATTTACAATACCAATATGAGGCTACAGATAAGGGGTTTCCTTTTGCTTATACTATTCTCATAAAATGGCATTTGTATAAAAATAATTTAGTGACCGTTGAAACAATAGTCACCAACTTAAGTGATTCAAACATTCCAATGATGGATGGATGGCATCCTTATTTTACATTGGATGCCAATATCAACGATACATTTATACAATTAAAAGCGAATGGAAAAATTGAGTATGATGAAATGCTACTGCCTACTGGTAAAATGCTAGATGAAAATGAGTTTGCAATAAGAAAAAAAATAGGGGACCTTCATTTAGATAACTGCTATCTAGTAGACGCTTCAGCAAATACCTGTGTGCTTGAAAATGAAAAATATCAATTAATTGTTCAGCCATTAATGAACTACCCTTATTTACAATTGTATACACCTGCAGATAGAAAAAGTATTGCTATTGAAAATTTAAGTGGGATACCCAATTGTTTTAATAATAAAATAGGGCTTCAATTAATGAAACCCTATCAAAGTTGGGAACTAAAAACAAGTTATCAGTTTATTATAAAGTAGTTACCGCTGTAATACTTATTTCTATATTGACATTACGTGGCAATGTTTTTACAGCCACTGTTTCACGCGCTGGAAAATTAGCCGTAAAATAGCTAGCATACACTTCATTCACTTGTGCAAACAATTGCATATCGCTTAAAAAAATGGTAGTCTTTACTACGTTGGCAAAACTTAATTTCGCTTCCTCTAAAATAGCCTTGATGTTTTCCATCACTTGTCTTGTTTCTGCTTGGATATCGCTTAAGACTAATTCGCCTGTAGCAGGATCAAATGCTACCTGACCACTAGCAAATAAAAATCCGTTGGCAATGACTGCTTGACTATAGGGTCCAATGGGCGCAGGCACTTTACTGGTTTGAATGATTTCTTTTGACATAATATTGAATTAAGATTGCAATTTCTTGTTTTTCTAGCAATTCACCACCTATTTTTGTAAAACATTTTAAAGAAATTGGCAACCCTACTACATATTGATACAGCTGGCGAGAAAGCCATGGTAGCCATTAGCCAAAATGGAGTTTTAAAGGCTATTCAAGAAAATGAGGTATTTCAAACACATGCTTCCTTTTTGCAAGTGGCTATTCAAACATTGGTGGCTGAAACAGACACTCCTTTAAATAACATTGACGCCATTGCAGTAACTATGGGCCCAGGATCTTATACAGGTTTAAGAGTGGGTCTATCTAGTGCTAAAGGCATTGCTTATGCTTTAAATAAACCAATGATTGGACTTTCTACCCTTGCCCTTTTAGCCAATGCAGCC
>Ga0209401_1000690_pt1 | contig 22694 bp, 19 predicted proteins | sample M_140807_MF_Meta_FD_187318 | JGI IMG/M metagenome (GOLD analysis project Ga0209401, IMG submission 187318) | Freshwater microbial communities from Lake Montjoie, Canada to study carbon cycling - M_140807_MF_MetaG (SPAdes) (version 2) | ecosystem: Environmental > Aquatic > Freshwater > Lake... | reverse complement strand
CCTCGCCCTCGATCGCCAGTACGCGACTTTAAGGAACGAGATCCGCGCGGCGATCGAGCGGGTGTGTGATTCAGGCCGGTTCATCCTCGGCCCCGACGTCACCGATCTCGAGACCGACCTGGCTCGGCTTCTGGGGGTGCCGCACGCGATCAGCTGCGCCTCCGGCTCCGACGCCCTGCTCCTCGCCCTGATGGCCTTCGACATCAAGACCGGCGACGAAGTGATCCTCCCCAGCTACACCTTCTTCGCGACCGCCAGCGCCGTGACGCGCCTCGGTGCTGTGCCGATCTTCGCTGACATCGATCCCGACACCTACCTCGTCAGCCCGGCCGACGTGAAGCGGAAGATCAGCCGGCGCACGAAGGCGATCATCCCCGTCCATCTCTTCGGCCGCACCGCCGACATCGATGCGCTGATGCCGATCGCCAACGGCGCCGGCATCCCGGTGATCGAGGACGCCGCCCAATCGATCCTCTCCACGTGGCAAGGACGCTGCACTGGCGGCCTCGGCGACATCGGCTGCTTCAGCTTTTATCCGACGAAAAATCTCGGCGGCGTCGGCGATGGCGGCTTCATGACGACCACGCGCGACGACCTCGCCGCGAAGCTCAAGCTCCTCCGAGTCCACGGGATGGAGCCGCGCTACTACCACCAGGTCGTCGGCATCAACAGCCGCCTCGACTCGATCCAGGCCGCCGTGCTCCGGGTCAAGCTCCCCCACCTCGACCGCTGGACGACCGGGCGGCAGGAGAATGCAGCCCGCTACGCCGAACTGTTCGCGGAGTACGACCTCGACCGGCACGTCGCTGTGCCGACCGACGAACCTCGCGGCCGCCACGTCTGGAACCAGTTCGTCGTCCGCATCGGCGGTGGCCAGCGCGACGCCCTCCGCACCCACCTCGCGAAGTGCGGCGTTGGCACCGAGATCTATTATCCCGTGCCGCTCCACCTCCAGAAGTGCTTTGCCCACCTCGGCTGGGGTGTCGGCGACCTGCCAGAGACCGAGAAGGCCGCCCTCGAAACACTCGCCCTGCCGATCTACCCCGAGCTCCGGCCGGAGGAGCAGGAGACGGTGGTGGGGCGGATCGCCGAGTTCTTCCATGCCCCGCACCTGCGGCGGCGTGCGGAGGAGCGCGTCAAGGTCGATGCTCCGGCGGAGTCGCCCCTCGAGGCTGGGCCCCACTTCCTCCGCACGATGAAGGCGGTCGGGCGAGCCGACGACGTTCGCTGCTGATCCGACGCAGCAGCTGAAGGCTAGACGTCGCGGCGCCGACCGCTGAACTTGCAGGCCGCGAACAGGCCGAGGCCGGAGGCGAGGATCGTGATGAAGTACGCGGGGATGTACTTCACCGACATGATCGAAGCTTCGGGGCCGTCCGCAGCCGGGGCTGCCGCTTGGGCCGCAGGGGGCGCGCCGCCATTGGCAAAGTTTTGGGCCATGTTCTGCGCTCCCTGGGGCAAGCCCTGGAGCGGATTCGGCCGCGCCTGCTCATCGAGCGGCTTGGCAAGAAGGCCTACTCCCCCTTGGGCGAACACGGGCGTCGGCGCGGAGGCCCCGAGCAGACAGCCTGCCACGAGCCCCATCGAAAAGATCGTGCCGTGAGTCCTCGTCATCGCGGTCATCGCGTTGCTCCTTTGCTGTGTTGCCGAGCCGTCCGGACCGAACAGCCCCCGAGCTGATCGCCGTCTTCCGGGATCGTGCCCCGGGCGGACGACGAGAGTAGGATACCGGCCGACCGGGTCTTCCCGGTAATCCCCTCGACCCGATGGTACCGCCGATGGCCGCCAAGCCCAAACGCTCCGCTTCCGCCAAGACGTCCGCCGGGCCCGCCCTGGCCTCCCCTGCTGCGAAGAAGCCAGCCGTCAAACTTCCCCCCGTCGACGCCAAGACCCTCGGCCAGATCGTCGACCTGGCCAACCGGGTGGCCGATTCGGCCGTCAAACGCCGCGACCCGCAGCTCGAGATCCCTGCCCGGACGCTCTCCAACGTCCGCTTCAACAAGGCGCGGAAGATCATCGAGATGGGGGGGCAGACCAACAGCCGCCAGCTCTTCAACCTCTCCCAGGCAAAGAGCTACATGCAGACGCTCCTCGTGGCCACCGGCTGCAAGGCGCTCATCGACCAGCAGAAGTCGACGAGCATCCGAGGTCTCTACTACCTCCTCAAGCACACGATCGAGGGCACGCGCGAGGAGACGTTCGCCACCCAGGAGGAATGCGATCCGATCATCGAAGATCTCGAGGTGACGCTCCAGAGCCTCCGCGAGGAGCTCCATGTCTACGCCAGCAACCGCGGCGGCATGGTGGGCCCGATCGCGCTCATCGACGACGGCGACGAGATCGATTGTTCCCGGATGGGGTCGGGGGGCTACAGCATCCCGTCGATCGTCGAGGCGAACGTCATCAAGTTCAAGTCTTGCGATGCGAAGTTCATCCTCCATGTCGAGAAGGACACCGTCTGGCGCCGGTTCAACGAGGACAAGTTCTGGCGGAAGTACAACTGCCTGCTGACCCATGGCGGCGGCCAGCCCCCCCGCGGTGTCCGCCGCATGCTCCATCGCCTCCACCACGAGCTCAAGCTTCCGATCTACTGCCTCCTCGACAACGATCCCTGGGGCTACTACATCTACTCCGTTCTGAAGCAGGGCTCGATCAACCTCGCCTACGAATCGAAGCGGATGGCAATCCCGGAGGCGAAGTTCCTCGGTCTGCGGTCGCGTGACTACGACCGCTGCAAGCTTTCCCAGAGCGTGCAGATCTCGCTCAATGACACCGACGTGAAGCGGGCCAAGCAGATCGCGGCCTATCCGTGGTTTGCCGAGAAGAAGGCCTGGCAGAAGGAGATCGCCGCGATGCTCACCAACGGCTTCAAGCTCGAGGTCGAGTCGCTGATCTCGAAGGACATCAGCTACGTCACCGAGACGTACACGCCGGAGCGGATCGAGGAAGCGGACTGGCTGGATTGACTACACGCGAAACACGGTCAGGCGGTTTCACGCGAAACACGAGCATGCGGTTTCACGCGAAACACGGGCATCCTGCCCGTTTTCGCTTGGGCGGGCTCCGCCCGCCGGCATGGGGGCCGTCGTCCGGACGGCCAGTCCTGCGTGATGCGGGCTCCACTCGAGGCCGCGGCTTCACGCGAAACACGGTCATCCTGACCGTTTTCGCTTGGGCGGGCTCCGCCCGCTAGCCATGGGGGCCGCCATCCCGGCGGCCGGTCGGTGGCGATACGGGCTCCACTCGAGGCCGCGGCTTCACGCGAAACACGGTCATCCTGACCGTTTTCGCTTGGGCGGGCTCCGCCCGCTCATCGAAGCGCCGCCGTCCGGGCGGCCAGTCGGGAGCGCGGGACGCAGCGATACAGCAACGCCGTGATGCACACCGCCCGGCGCTGAAAGCAAGGGGTCGCCCGTGCTCCGAGAGCCGGCGTAGGATGCGAGCGCAGCCATGGATGGCGCAGCGAAGCAGGCTCCGAGCGAACGGAGGCCACGATGGCCGGAGTGAGCGTCCGGCGACGGGGCACGGGCGACCCCGAAGCGCCACGTTTGAGCTAAGCACCGGACGTCACGCACACCGACAAGCACCGGCCGGAGTGAGCTTCGGCTGGGGGCATGGGCGACCCCGAAGCGAACGGCGATACCCCGGCAGGAAGACGGCCTCCTGCCGGGGCACACGAACTCGCGCCGCTATGCCGCTATCAAAGGAGCCAAAGGAATCAAAGGGATAAAGGGCAAAAACCCAAAGGGAACCGTCAGCGGCCGTACCGCCGTCGTTCCAGTAATCCCAGTCCACCGACGATTAACCCCAACGCTGCACTCAAACCGTTCGGGTCGATCTCGGGGACGGCGGAGCCGCTGACCGGACTTGCGAGACGAAAACCGAAGAAGTAGCTCTCGTACAACGGGGGGTAGACCAAAACGCTGAAGTTGCCGCGCGACACATCTTGGTCGCTAAAAAAGCCGCCCCGTAGCCAACGGCCGCCGGGAGCACCATCCACCAGATCGGTCCACTCCGACACGTTCCCGCTCTGGTCAAACGTGCCGTAGAAACTCCCGCTGTTCGTGAACGCGCCCACGTCCGTCAAATAGTTTTGGCTGTCGCTGTAAACACTCGACTGCGTCACGGAGAAAAGAGCTCCGGCATCCGTTGCCAATCTGCGGTTCGCCTGATTCGCCGCACTCCCGACGACGTTACCCGGGGCCGTGTTGCTCTGCGTGGCGTAGAGGTAGTAGCCGCCAGAGCCGCCATTGAGCGTCGGCGAGTAATACGCTGCCTTGTACCACTCGTTCAGGTTCGGAATGAAAAACGTCGGAGCAGCATTCGTATTCGGGTTCGTTACGTTCTTGGCCATCGCGTTGCCTTGAATCGCCCCATTCACGTTGTAGGCCCCGTTCTCCGTCGTCGTGCTCGTCTGGGCTCCCGTCGGCTGGCCGTTGGCCATCCAGTTGGCAAAGCGCGCCGAATCAAACCAGCTCACGTACGTGATCGGGCGGTTGGCACTCCCGATCACGCTGTAGGAATAGTTGCCGGATGTACCCGCTTGCTGAATGCCCTTGATTTTTCCGTCGGTCCCCATGCTGGAGTTGTAGAGCGAGTAGGTGTCGGTCGCAGCTACCGCGTTCAAAAACGCCGTGTACTGCCCAATCGTCACTTCGTACTTGCCGATCTGGTAGTCGTAGGCCACGGCGCCGTAGCCGGCATTACCAACCGTCACCATGTCGATCGAAACCGCACCGGCCGGAGCCGCCACCAGGCAGGCCAAGGCAGCCAGACAGACCTGAAGAGGATTCAAAGACGAACAAGCCATTGGATCGATCCTTTCATTGGGTGACGCTTGACGGGGTATATACCACTGTGTAGTGGTATTCCCCCTCCACCGTTTGTCAACACCCCGGCCAAAATCGCGCCGCGTTTCCGAAAGCAGCGGCCGAAAGATCGCTGGATGCCGGGATTTTCCAGTGCGCTGTGCACGCACCACGCGCAGAAAGCGCAACGGACCACGCGCATTGCGAAAGACACTTTGCGCAATGTTCCGCACCGGCGACTCGTCACCCCTGGATCCCGCGCCGGCACCAGCGCCTCATCCGCGACGAGTTGGAACTGCGCGAGAATGGAATCCGGGGGGCGGGCCAGGCAGCTCCAGGCCCAGCGCTGAAAGCGAGGGGTCGCCCGTGCTCCGAGAGCCGGCGTAGGATGCGAGCGGAGCCATGAGCCGTGAGCGAAGCAGGCTCCGAGCGAACGGAGGCCACGATGGCCGGAGTGAGCTTCGGCTGAGGGGCACGGGCGACCCCAAAGCGCCACGTTTGAGCCAAGCACCACACGCCACTCGCACCGAAAAGCACCGGCCGGAGCAAGCTTCGGCTGAGGGGCACGGGCGACCCCGAGGCGAACGGCGATGCCCCGGCAGGAAGACCGCTTCCTGCCGGGGCACACGATCTTGCCGCTGCTATGCCGCAATCACAAGAATGAAGGGCAAAAGCCCACAGTGAACCGTCAGCGGGCGTACCGCCGTCGTTCCAGGAGTCCCAGCCCGCCGACGATCAAGCCCAACGCTGCACTCAAACCGTTCGGGTCGATCTCGGGGACGCCGACCGGACTTGCGAGCCGAAAACCGAAGCTGCTGTACCCGCCCGACGGGTCGTACGAGTTGCTGCTGGAGGACGACAGCTCGGACGCATCGTAGTACCAATCCCCGCCCCGCACCCCACGAGACGAGCCGGCAGCACCCGTGAGGTCGTTCCATTCAAACAGGTTACCGGTCATGTCAAACGCCCCGTAGGCGCTCGGGCCGCCGTTGGTGCCCACCGTCGTCACGTTGCCATTTTGGCTATTCCAGTCAGCGCCCCTGTTGTAGTTCGCAGAGTTGCCAGTGCTGCCGGCGGAGCCGATTCCTGTCGAACCCGCCGTCACCTCCGTCGGGGCCGAATCACTCTGCGTGGCGTAATTCCAGTAGCCCGCGCTCGTGCCTCCGCCCTTGTAGTACGCCGCCTTGTACCACTGGTCTTCCGTCGGGACGTAGAACGTCGCGCCCGGGTTGACCGCCGGGGCCGTGCCGGTGGTCTGGCCGCTGACGAGCGTATACGCCCCTGTCTCTGTGCTCGAAGAGCCCGTGGCACCGTTCATCAGCCAGTTGGACACTCGTGCCGCATCGAACCAACTCACGTAGTTGACCGGCTTGTCGCCCATGTTCGATTTCGTGGCGTATTTGCTGCCGGAGGCATTACCAGATGTGAAACTGATCCCCCCACGGGCGTTGGTGCCCATGTTCGTGTCGTAGACGGAGTTCGGATTGGTGCCCGATGTATCCACAGAGTTCAGGAACTCGGTATAAAGCTGGTTCGTGAACTCATACTTCATGATCTGAAATGAAGTCGCCACGGCACCACGGCCAGCAGGAGCGGTGTCAGCCGTGTTCCCCGGGTCGCCGACCGTCACCCAATCGATGATTCCGGCGTTGGCGAGAGAGCCCAACGGCAGACAGGCCAAGGCAGCCAGCCAAACTGAAAAAGTTTTCCAAGAACACCAAGCCATTGGATCAATCCTTTTGAGGAGAAGGCTTCCATAGGAATCACAATGGCTTGTGTATGCGACGATCCCGTCGCGTCTACCCATCACAAATCCAAATGGGATGAATCGGGCAGCGTTTGGACGAACAGGTCAGCGATTGGACGAACCTGGCAATCTTTGGACGAACGGGCACGAGCACCCTCTAGTTTGCGCAACGGACCGAGCGCATTGCGAAAGACACTTTGCGCAATGTTCCGCACCGGCGGCTCATCACACTCCCGGATCCCGCAGCGGCACCAGCACCTCATCCGCGGCGAGTTTGAACTGGGCGATAATTGAATCCTGGGGCGGGCCAGGCAGCTCCAGGCCCAGCGCTGAAAGCGAGGGGTCGCCCGTGCTCCGTGAGCCGGCGTAGCCGACAAGCGCAGCCCCGGAGGGCGGAGCGCAGGCGGGTCCGAGCGAGTGGAGGCCATGGATGGCCGGAGCAAGCTTCGGCTGAGGGGCATGGGCGACCCCGAAGCGCCGCGTTTGAGCCAGAACGATCGACGGCGACCGAAGTGAAGCGAACCCGAGGGTGGTCGCTCGGCCCCGCGTCACGCCTCGTCGCGGAGCATCTGCGGCGGATCCTCGAGGTCGTCGAGCTCCGCCGGGAGCTGGAGCTGCCGCATCGTCTCGTCGGTGCGCTTCATCCCCTCCGCCACCTCGTCGACGCGCTTCGCGATGTCGCTGACGTCGCGCTTCGCCACCGAGCCCTCGGCCATCGCCTCGATCTTCGATTCCAGGCGCTCGACCTCGGCCACGATGACGTCGAGCTTCTTCTGGGCGTCGTCGATGTTCTCGGCCCGCTCGCGCGTCGTCCGCAGATCATCCTCGAGCACGGCCCGGAGCCGGACCGTCTCCGGATCATCCCCCTTGGGGAGCTTCTCGAGGCGCCGGTCGAGCTCGGCGATCCGGCGCCGGATGCCGGCGCCGTCGGTGTGCTCGACAAACTCCGACAGCGACTGCGCCCCGTGGAGCATCCGCAGATAGCCCCACAGGAGCCGCTCGAGGGCCTCGAGCGACCCGGAGTCGGTGTCGCGGTGCCGGCCCGCCATGTCGACCAGATGGAGACAGCGTTCCCGCAGCCGCTCGAATCGCTGCCGGAGCTGCGGCGAGAGGGAGCGGAGGAGACGCTCGTAGGCTTCGCGGGTGCCGATCGCCGTGGCCTCGCGGCGGGCCTTCGCGGCTTGGGCGTCGACGGCGTCGCGGAAGCGGTCGTTGGTGACCATGCTCGCGAGATAGTAGAGCTCGCCGGCCGCGACGAGCGGGAGGATCACCCCGGGGAACCCCGAGATGAATGCCGCCGCGATGCCGGCCCCCGCGAGCAACAGGTTCCAGCGGCTCGTGAACGCCGTCTGCAGATAGGCTCCGATGCGCCCCACGTCGCGAGTGTCCCTTCGTCCGAACTTCCCGACTATTCCCCGGGCCGCGACGCCGCGGCCTCGATCACCTCGAGCTGGGCCTGGAGCCGGCTGACCTGCTCGTGGAACCAGGGCTCGATCTGCGTCTCGCGGGCCGGGCTGGCGGCGGCCGACATGCGGATCTCGGCTGCGATCCTACCCGGAGTCGTGGCCATCACGAACACCCGGTCGCCGAGATAGACCGCCTCCTCCACCGAATGCGTGATGAACAGCACGGTCGCCTCCACCTCCCGCCACAGCCGAACGAGCAGGTCCTGCATGTCGAGGCGGGTGGCGGGATCGAGGGCGCCGAACGGTTCGTCCATGAGGATGATCCGCGGCCGGAGGACGAGCGTCCGGGCGATCGCCACCCGCTGGCGCATCCCGCCGGACAGCTCGTGGGGATACTTGGCGGCGTCGCGGTGGGGGTCGAGCCCCACGCGCTGGATCCACTCCCGCCCCTCCGCATCGCGCGTCCGCTTCGGCACGCCCTGGCACTCGAGCCCGAAGGTGACGTTTCCGAGGACGGTGCGGTTGTCGAAGCTCGTGTAATCCTGGAACACCATCCCCCGGTCGGCCCCGGGCCCCACCACCTCCCGGCCGAGGACATGGACGGTGCCGCGGGTCGGCGGAAATTGCGGCTCGAGGCCCGCCACCATCCGCAGGACGGTGCTCTTGCCGCAGCCCGACGGGCCGAGGAAGGTCGAGATCTCACCCCTGTCGGGCAGGTCGGGGATCGTGAAGGAGACATCGCGGATCGCCACCGCCTCGCGCGGCGTCCCCTGGTTGTAGATCTTCGTCACCCCGCGGAACTCGACCGCCGCAGGGCGGCCGTGGCTCGGCGGATCGTCCGCAGCCGGCCGCGCGGGCCGAGATCCGCCGGATCGGTCGTCGCGGGCCGCCTCGCCGTCCTCGCTGTCCTGGCTGGTCATGGCCGGAACTCCGTTCGCCGGCCGTGGAGGAGCCAGCCGCAGAAGCGCGGGATCAGCCCCGCCCCGCCGTAGCGGTAGGGGAAGAGATCGGATTGCAGCCACCACAGCGCCCGATCGATCGCCCAGGCGACCATCGGAATGATCACGAGCACGAGGATGATCGGCTCCCGTTCGCCGCGCCGCTGCGACATGTTGATGAGGTCGCCGAGGCCCCCCGTAGCACTGCCGAACTTCACCAACTCCGCGAGCATCACGTAGCCGAAGGCGAGCCCGAAGAGGAGCCGCAGCGAATTGAAGATCGACGGGGCGGCGAGGGGGCCGAGGACCTTCGTGATGATCTGCCAGCGCGAGGCGCCAAGCGTGAGCGCCGTATCGACATACCGCTGCGGCACGTCGAGGACGGCGGCGGCTGTGTCGGAGAGAACGAAGGCGACACTCGCAATGAAGAGAAACATGACTTTTTGGAACTCGCCGATCCCGAAGAAGAAGAACGTCAACGGAATCAGCGCCGCGACCGGGATGTTGCGGCCGAACACCATCAGCGGCGCCAGAAACGCCCGCAGCGCCGGGAAGCAGGCGGCGAGGATCCCCAGCGGCACCCCAACTGCCGCCGACAGACCGAATCCGAGACAGACCCGCTTGAGCGTCACGAGCGTGTTGGCGACGAGCTTGCGCTCGCCGAACACGCGTGGGATTGCCTGAATCGTCTCGCCGACGCTCGGCAGCGTCGTCGGGCTGACCATCCGCTTCTCGGGCTCGCCCGGGGGGCCGGCCGTGATCACGAACCACACCGCCAGCATCGCTGCCAGGCAGGTGAAACCCCAGAAAAAGGCGGCTATGTTCGAGAGCTCGCCACGGAGCGGCGCGGCCCGATGCCCTTCGCGGGCCCGGTCCTCGCCGCGGGGCAACGATGCTTCCGCCCCGGTCACCACCTTCTCCGCCTGCTCGGTCATCTCGAGAGTCACTCCTTCTCGGCGGAGTAGACCTTGACCTCGACACGACGGTTGAGCGAATGGTTGTCGGGCTGATCGGGATCGACGGGCCGATCCCAACCGATCCCATCGACGGCGAAGCGCCCGTCGTCGAATTGGTACTTCTCGACGAGCGACTCCTTGACGGCGTTGGCGCGCCGGTAGGCGAGCTCCTTGACGACCTCGGCCGGAATCCGCCCCTTCATCGAGGAGTCGGTATGCCCCTCGATGACGATCCGGGCCGCGCCGAATTGCTTGGCGAGCGTCGCCACTTCGTCGAGGACCAGATCGACGCTGGCGTCGTAGGGTTCCTCGATGTCCTTCCCGTCGACCTTGCGGACGATCCGCTTCTTCAGATCCCAGCTGTTGGGGAAGAAGTGGATGACGACGGTGTTGGTGAGGATCTCGTCGTTCTCGGCTCGGATGTCAGCCAGCCGCTTCGGCGGCAGCGGCTTGGTGTATTCGTCGCGGGTCTCGGCATATTTCGGCTCCGCCCCGAGCTTCTGGATGACCGAGAAATCCATCACCTGGTCGAAGGAGACGGGTGGATTGGTGATCGCCCCCACCCGGCGGTAGAGGTGATAGGCCTGCTTCCAGATCCGCTCGAAGTTGGCCGGGTTGTTGCGGTTGATGAAAAACTGGTAGTTCTCGGCCCAGTTCGTGGAGTGGGCGTCGCCGAGCATCCCGAGGGTGTCGGTGGCGGGGATGTTGTAGCCGGCCGCCATCAGCTCGGCGGCCTTCGCCTTCCCCTCCTCGGTCTTCAGCACTTCCATCGAATCGAAGATGCCGCGGACGATCGCCTCGACCTTGTCGGGGTGGTCCTGGGCGAAGTCGGCCCGGGCGAACCATACGTCTGCGATCAGCCGGTTGGCCGTCTGCGTCGTGATCAGCAACCGATTTCCCTTCGCCTTGGCGAGGTTGTAGATGTCGGGCGCCCACGACACGGCCCCGGCGATTTCCTTCTGCGAATTGAACGCCGCTGCCGCCTGAAAGGCGTCGTCGGTATAGACCATGTCGACATCCCCCGGCTGGAGGCCGCCGGCGACGAGCATGTTGAGGGCGAAGAACTGGCTCGGGGAGTTTTGCGCGAGGACGAGCTTCTTGCCGGCAAGATCGCGGACGGTGCGGATCCCCTCGCGGACGACAATCCCGTCACCGCCATTGGAGAAGTCGACCTGCTGGTAAATGCGGGGCATGACGCGGGTGTCCTTGGGGGCCCCGGTGCGGTCAGTGAGCCCCTCGAGGAACAGCGGCACCATGTCGAGCGTCGCCCAGCCGATGTGGACCTCACCGGCGGCGTAGGCGTCGCGCATCGTGACCGGATTGTCGATGAGCACCAGCTCGATCTTGAACGGCTTCCCACCCGGCGCCTGCCACACCTTCCCCGCCTTGAAGCCTTCGTTGGCATGGATGATCGGGGCCCAGCCGGCCCAGACGTTGAGGGCGAAGCGGACGGTGTCGTTCTCGAGCGGCTTGTAGGCACTCGTCCCCTTCACCGGCGGCAGCTTCTCGGCCGGCTTGAAGGCGTATTCCTTGACGGTCGTCGGCACGGCGTCGTCGGCGGCCTCCGAGATCGGCCCTTCGCCCGCCGGTGGTGCGCCGCCGCCAGCCCCACCGCCGTTGCCCCCGGCCCCGTTCCCCCCTGGTCCGGCACCGCCCGCGGCGACCTGCGCGCCTCCGGCCCCGGGACGCAGCACGTTCCCGAACATCCCGGCACGCCAGGCTGCCAGGGCCACGAGGCTGAAGATCACCGCCCAGACCGCAAGCCAGAACGGAGCTTTGGGTTGACCACCTGCCATCGGACACCTCGCCTGAGAAGAGGGGGGAAAAATGAACGCAGAGGCCGATCAGCCGCGGAACTTCGTCTTCGGACGCGAGGCGTGGGCCATGTGGAGCGTGTTCATGAGATCGTACGCGGTGACCTCGCAGAGGAGCTGCGTCACCTTTTCGTGGGCCTCTGGGGAGAGGAGCGGCTCCACTTCCTTCATCAGCGCCACGACGCGGGCCTCCTGGGCCTCGAGCTCCGCGACGTCGACGCGGCCGTCGGCCACCACCTCGACGAACGAGTCGAGCTTGCGGGCGTACTCCGCCAACATCGGGGCCTCGGAGTGGGTATCGAACCAAGGGGTCTTCTTCGACATGGTGGGGTCTCCTGGGATGGTCTCGGGCCTGGGGTTCATGGATGGCGTGCGGGTCACGAGCCGATCACGCCCTTGATGGCGGCAAGTCGTTCCTGAAGCCGTGCCCTGCCGCCCGGCTGCGACACCTGCTCCTTCCAGCGGTCGGGGAGAAACCGCTTCTCGGTGCATTCGAGCACCGCCGCGATTTCCTGCATCTCCTTCTCGAGCCCTTGGGCCGAGGGCATGAAGTCGTCGAGCGCGCTGTTGAGATCCTCGGGCGCTATCTCCTCCGGGGTCGGTAGACCGGCATCGGCGGCCCGATCGAGCCCCTTCCGGCGGGCGGCGAGGACAACACTCTCGATATCGGCCCCGGAGAGCCCGAGGTCGAGATCGATCGGGCCGGGGAGGCCGGTGGCGAGGCGGACATGACTCTTGCGGGCCATGGCCGTGAACATCGCCTCCATCTCCGCCTGATCGTGCGGGTAAAAGAGGGGGATGTGGACCTCGGCCCGCCCCTGGCGCTTCAGATCGATCGGGAGGAGGTCGGGGCGGCTGGTGAGGAGCATCCAGACGATCTTGCCACGGTAGCGGGTGTCCCCCATCTGCCGGGCGATCATCGAGAAGACGCGAGCCGACGTCCCGGAATCCCCGTCCGACTGCCGGTTTCCCAGGGCGGCATCGGCCTCGTCGATGATCACCACCACCGGCCCGAGGCTGCGGAGCACGTCGAGGGCGTGCTCGAGATTGCCTTCCGTCTCACCGACATACTTGCTGCGGAAGTTCTTCAAGACGGCGCAGGGGATGCCGACACTGCCGGCGTAACACTCGGCGATGAAGCTCTTGCCCGTTCCCACCGGGCCGCAGATCAGATAGCCCATCGGGGCGCTCTCGAACTGCCCCCGCTTGATGGCGCGGGCATCCGACTCGAGCCGATTTTTCGCCTCCTGATGGCCGGCAACGGTGTCGAGCGTGAGCCGCGGCTGGATGAACTCCACGAGCCCCTGGCAGGAGCGCTCGATGAGATCCTTCTTTTTGGCAGCGAACTCCGGGCCGTCCGGGGCCGAGCCCTCGCGGGCCGAGAGCGTCACCACGGCGCGGAGGCTCTCGAGCGACAGCCCTCCCGACAGCGCCGCCATCCGCTTCACGGCATCCATCTGCGCCTCGGGCATCCCCGCCGACTTCGCCGTCGCCAGGGCAAACCGCTCACGTTCGGAGGCATCAGGGAGGGGGAGATCGATCGCCGTCACCGCGGGGCAGGTGACGAGCCGGGCGTTGACCTCGGAGAGCGCGTCGGCAAGGAGGACTATGGCGACGTTGACGCGCCGCAGGAGCGGATTGGTGGCCCAGGCGAGAAGCCGGACCAGACGCCCTGCCCCCCCCTTCACCGAGGCGCCGGCCTCGCCGGCCGGCGCGAGATACTGGGCGTAGTCGAGGACGATCGCGATCCGTTTCCGCTTCTCCGGCGGGTCGATGAGATTGCGCTCGAGGAGTTGATCGATGACCCCGATCGCCTGGTCGGGGTCGCGCGGCCAGTTGGCGGCGTTGCCGAGCCGGTCGGTGAGCCAGGCGACCATGTCGCGGAGCCGGTTGGCATCGGTGCCGGCCAGCGGCCGCAGCCCCTTGCCGACGTCATAGGCGAGGACGACATCCCAGCGACCGAAGATCTCCCGGCAGAGGAAGTCGCTCACGCCCCCCCAGGCCGCCTCCGCGGCCTCCGGTGGCGAAAGAGGTACGAGATCACGGACGTTCCCATGGAGAAGGAACATGCAGCTCGTGCCGGCCAGATAGGCGTCGCCCAAGCGCTCCGACCAGCGTGGGCACCAGTCGGCCAGCGCCATCCCCGGGGCCGTCCCGGCCGAGGCTCCGCTGCCCATCGGCAGCGGGGCCATCCCCACACCGGCCGACGCTGCTGCGGCCCCCTGGCCGGCAGACGCCGGGGCATGATCCTCGACCGGCTTCCGCGGGCCATTCGATCCTGAACCAGTACTCACGTCCCCCCCTCGCGCTCCCTAGAAAAAAACGCCAACCGATCCCCGCGCCCCAGCGGTCTCGGCAGCACCTCACCGATTCGTCTGGCGGAGCTTCTCGGAGCCGATTTCCTTCTCGTCACCGGTGACATCTGAAGTCTCCGGGGTGACCATCCCCATCTCCACTTCGAACTGCCGCAGGGCGTCGTCGGCCATGCTCTTGTCGACCGCCTGCTCGGCCTTGATCTTGTCGAGCCCTTCGCCGGAAAGATCGGCGGCGACCCGGACCTTCGCCCGGTTGAGGTCGATCTTGTCGTGGATGACATCCTCGATCTGGCCGAAGTCGGTGGTGACGTCGAAGTTGAACTGCGTCGCCAGTTTGGCAAGCTCGGCTTCGGCGCGGCTCATCTTCAGCTCGGCGTCGTACTTTTGGATCTTTCGCTTCAGCTCCTCGAGCTTCTTCACGGCATGCTCGATCTTCGTGACGTTGTTGCCGTAGGCCGTCTCGTGGAGCTTGAGCTGGGATTCGTTCTCCGCGAGCTCCTTCTTCGCTTTCTGGAGCTCGAGGGCGAACTTCGACGCCGTCTCCCGCTCGCCGGCCTTGAGATAGGCCTTCACCTGGGCCTCGAGCTTGGCGACGTGGGCCTTGTTGGTCTCGACCTGACGGTTCACCCGTTCGACGAGGGCCCGGTATTTCTCCAAGCCTTCGCGGCCGTCCTTCATCTGGTCGACCGCTTTGTCGTATTCGTACTGGAGTTGGGCGACCGGATCGGCCGTCCAGAAGAAGTTGGCGATCTTGTTCATCTGGGCCGCAAGGGACTTCCAGAGCTTTCCGAGGATCATCGACGGCGTCTCCGTGAAACAGACAGGATATGGGCTGCAGACGGCCCTTCGTCTTACCCCCCACGCCGACGGGCGTCAAACCGCCGGCACACTCGGGCGCGATCGTCAGCGACTCCGCGGCCCGAACGCCCTCCGGAAGCCCGTTTTTCCCGCGTTGAAGGCGCGTTCCTCACCGGCGGCTAACGAGTCACCTTGACGCCGGGGTGGGCTGCGCGGAACTTCGCCACGGCAGCCTCCGTGAGACCGGTGAAACTGACGTCGACCGTCTTCAGCGCCGGCAGGTTGCCCAGCGTCTCGAGGGCGGCATCGGTGATCTTCGTACCGGACAGATCGAGGGTGGCGAGCTTCGCCAGCCCGGAGAGCCTGCCGACCCCGGCGTCGGTCACCCGGGTGTTCTTCAGCGAGAGCTTCGTGAGTGACGCGAGCTTGCCAACCGTCTCCATCCCGGCATCGCCGACCCGGGTGTCCCAGAGATCGAGATCGGCGAGCTTGCCGAGCTTGCCGAGATGGGCCACCCCGGCGTCGCCGATGCGCGTCTCGGCGAGATCGAGAAGGACGAGATTCCCCAGATCGGACAGGGCCGCGAGGGAGTCGTCGTTGATGAGCGTGCCCCGCAGCTCGAGCCGCTTCATCTTCGAGAGCTTGGCGACATGGGCGAGCCCCTTGGCACCGATGAAGGTCCGCATCACGTTCATCTCGTCGATGTCGGTCCTGCTGGCGAAGGGCTCGAGGCCGGAGTCGCCCACCTGGCCGTCCTCGACGGCGAAGCCGCGGAGCTTGGGGAGCCCGGCGAGGAGCTTCAAGCCCCGATCGCTGACGCTCGGGCAGCGGAGCTTCACCCGCTCGAGGCTCGGCATCTTCGCCACGTGCTCGATGCCGGCATCGGTGACGAGCGAGCAGCCGCGGAGATCGAGGACGCGGAGCTTCGTCAGCGGCGCCAGATTCGCCAGGCCCGCGTCGGTGAAATTGTTGTAGAGGAGGACGAGCTGCTCGAGCCCCTCCATCTTCGCCACCGTCGCCAGCGCCGCGTCAGACATGTTGCTCGAGCGGCGGAGGTTCAGCACCTTGAGATTCCGGAGCCCCACCAGCGGGGCGAGGCCGGCATCATTGACGTCGGTGTTTTCGAGTACGAGCGTCTTCAGGCCGATGAGCTTCGCCACGTTCGGCATGCCGGCATTGGTGACCTCGGCGCCCCACAGCTCGAGCGACTCCAGGCCCCCCAGCGACTGGAGGAGGAGGATGTCGGCATCGGTGGCCGGGCGATCGGAGAGATCGACCTTCGTCACCTTCCCCCCGGGGCCGTAATCGACCGCACCGCCGCGAGCCTTCACCATCTCGACCGCCTTGACCTCGGCCGGGAGCGGCTCGAGGGCCGGGGCCTGAGAGAATCCGCAGAGCACGAGCACCAAAACCAACATCGCCACCATCCGAAGCCTGCGCATCACATCCCTCCTGCTGCCGATCTGACGACGTTCATTCATCCGAAAAGAGTCCCTGCCAAAAGAGTACCTGCTGCCCGAGCGGGCGCCATAAAAAAACACCCTGTTCCCGGCCGGTGCGGCCGGGAACAGGGTGCCGATGAAACGTGTGCCGCGGCGGAGTCGATCAGGCGCCGCCGGTCCGCAGCACCTTCCAGCCGTCACGGGCCGTCGGCCGGATGACGAGATCGACCTCCGGGGCGTTCTTGGCGACCATCTTGGCGGCATCCCACTCGATCTTCTTGCCCATGACCTCGGCACCATCGGCCGCCCAGACGGCGAGATTGCCGAGGAGGATCGTCTCCGTGAGCGGGCCGGAGTAGTCGGGGAAGTTCGACACTGCCTGCGGGCCGCCACGGATGGCGTTGACCCACTCCTCGAAATGGCCCGGCGACTGGGTGTAGGTCACCTCGGCCGGGGCCGAGCCGCTCTTGAGCTTGAAGCCGTTCTCGCAGTAGTCGCCCGGGGCGTAGAGGGTGTCCTTCTCGCCGATGACGAGGATCCCGCTCGAGGCGGTCTTGAAGGGCTTCTCGACCTCCTTGCCCTCGTCATTCTTCTCGACATCCCCCTTGTAGCCGGCGAACAGCGCCTGGTCGGGGAGCTTGCCACCGTCGTACCACTTCACCTTCACCGCCTCGCGCTCACCGAGCTTCGGGAAGTCGAAGTCGATGATCGACCACTTCGGGTAGGTCTCCTTGTTGTGGCCGCTGGAAATCGCCTGGACGCTCGCCGGATCCCGCAGGTTGAGGGCCATGAAGGGCATGTTGAACGTGTGGCAGGCCATGTCGCCCAGGGCCCCGGTGCCGAAGTCCCAGAAGCCACGCCACGAGAACGGGTGGTAGCCGGCGGCGTAGGGGCGGACGGCGGCGGGTCCGAGCCACACGTCCCAGTTGAGGTTTTCCGGAACCGGGGCCTCGGCGGGACGCCCCCCCCCCTGCGGCCACACCGGGCGATTGGTCCAAACGTGGAGCTCCTTGACGCGCCCGAGGTTCCCCCCCTTGATGAAGGCCGCCGTCTGGCGGAGCGAGTTGGAGGCCGTTCCCTGGTTGCCCATCTGCGTGGCCACCTTTTGGCCGCGGGCGATCTCGCCCATCAGCCGGGCCTCGGCGATCGACTTCGTGAGCGGCTTTTGGCAGAAGCAGGCCTTCCCCAGATTCATCGCCGTCACGGCAGCCATGACATGGGTGTGGTCGGGGGTGCTGACCGTAACGGCGTCGATCTCCTTCCGCATCTCCTCGAGCATCTTGCGGAAGTCGGAGTAGGTCTTCGTCCCCTCGAAGGCCCCCTCGGCCCGCTTGAGCTGGTTCGAATCGACATCGGCGACGGCGACCACCTTCCCCGACCGGCCGGCGTCGGCCGAGTCGCTCTGCCCCTTGCCGCCGACGCCGACACAGGCGAAGCGAATCTCGTCATTGGCCCCCTTCGTCCCCTGGGCCCGAACCTCGGGGGCAATGAAATACCCGGCCGACACGGCCGCCGTGGCCGCGGAGGCTGCGAGAAACTCGCGGCGGGAAGGGGCGACGCGCGACGGACGGCGGCGGGACATGGAATCACTCCGGAAGAAGGAAATCGGGGGGGAATGGCCAACAGCGGTGTCGGGCCCTCTGCGTCTCCGCCCGGGCCCGTGAACGGAAGACGACCATGCTTCGTGCATCGCCCCCAGTCGGCCAAAAGAATAGCCTCGGCGCGTCTTCGGTCGCAACTGGCCCGCCGGGCTCTCCGGTGGCCGTCGGAGCAGAATCGTCAGAGAAACGGATTTTGCCACGGAGCGGAAGCCGGGAGCTGCGCCTCCCAACCGGTCGAGCTGGAAAAACTGTTTCTGGTGGCGGAATCGGATTCTTCCCCAAGGCCCCCGGTTGCCGATATCACCCACCGGCATCGGGACCTGCGGCACCACCGCCCCGCTCCATCGGCCCCGCACCTCGAGCACGCACCCCGTGAAGGAGACCGCATGGCCACCAAAAAAGCAGCTCGTCCAGCCGCTGCCCTCCGGATCACCCTCCCGGACGGTTCATCCGTCGTGGGAAGCCAAGCAAGTCTGGCAAAGATCCTCGAGCTGACGCTCTTCCGCCCCGGACAATCGCCCCCCCGCCAGCCGGGGCGGGTTACGACCCCGTCGCGCCGCGCCGCCTGAAGCTTCCCACGATTGGGGGGCAGAAGAGCTCGGCGATCGGGCGGAGGTGGTCGACGACCTCGCCGGGACGCTCCGTGAGAACGGCGTCGTGCGGTTCGAGGGGCACGCCGGAGGCGACGGCCCCGCGGTGCTTCACCATCACCGCGGCGCCGGCAGCGTCAACCCATGCCCTCTCCGCGAGCGCCATGGCCGGCCACGATCGCGGCGTACACCCGCCCCGCCCGGTCGCGGATGGCAGCGGGACCGAAGCGGGCGATCGCGTCGACCCGCGCCGCCTCCCCCAGCGCCGTTCGGCATGCCGGCTCGTCGAGGAGCCGGGCGATCATCGTCGTCCAATCCTCCGTCGAGCGGGCCACCATGCCGGTCTCCCCGTCGACGACGGCAGCCACGAGGGGGGCCGTGGCGGCGACGACGCTCGGCACGCCGACCAGCGCCGCGGTCGTGCAGCGGATCGGGCTCTTCCCCTCGCAGAACGGATTGTCCGTCTCGAGCGGCGCGAGGTTGATGTCGAAGCGGGCGACCTCGGCATGGAGATCCACCAGCGACACCGCCGGGCGGACCTCGATCCGCGCTCCGTGGGGCGCGAGTTCGGGCACGGCCGCCACCTCGAAATGGCCGACGATGACCAGATCGAAGTCGGACCGCTGGGCGAGGAGGTCGGCCAGCGCTGGGGCGATCGTGGCGAAGTCACGGTGGTGCGTCGGCGTGCCGCTGGCGAAGCCAACGCGGAGCCGGCCGTCGAGCGCCGAGGGTTTCGGTCCCGAACGGGCCGCGAAAGCCGCGGCGAGCATCGCGGCAGAGAGACCGTTGGGAAGGACATGGACACGGGGCACGACCATGGCGGCGGCCGTCGCCAGGGCCGCCGTCGTCACGACACAGGCGTCGCTCTCGGCGATCGCCCGGCGGTGGAGTGCGGCGGCGGTGAGCCATGACTGTCGGCGCTCCTCCGGCAGCCGGTCGATGAAGGCGATTTGACCGGCAGCGATCACGGCCGGATCAAAGACGAGATCGTCGATGTCGTGGACGAGCGGGATCCCGCGCGCCGTGCAGCGCTCGCGCAGGACCGCGAGCGACTCGCCCCACGGGGCCCGGAAGGCCGTGACCAGATCCGCCTCCTCGACCGCTGCCGACACGCCGGCATCGTCGAGCGGCAACCAGGAGGCCTGCCATCCCTCGGCGGCGAGGGCGGCGACGGTGTGCTCGACCCGGTAAACATGCCCCGCACTCCGCGGGGCCCCCGAGAGGAAGAGCACACGGCGGCAGGGCGATTGCGGCGCGACCGTCGGCGGCAGGCCGGCGAGCTCCGCGAGGATCACGTCGGCCCAGGGATCGCGGAAGGTGGTCGCAGCGGGCCCCTGCCGGAGCGGCGCATAGGCGGCGGAAAGCCGATCGAAGGAGCGGGCGAGGGCGTCGAGCCAGCGCCGCGAAGGGGCCTGTTCGACGCCGTCGCCGGCAGCTTGCTTGACCGCCTCACCGACCCGGTGGAGCAACCCCACGGCACCGGCCGGCACAATCGCATCGGCATCGGCAGCACGCTGCCGATGCAGCCTAGGCGACAGGTAACCGTCGATCGCGGTGGCCGCCTCGAACGTGATCGTCGGCAACGGCACGAGCTCCACCAGGCCACGCACGGCCGCACGCCAATCGGCGATGAGCGACGGATAATCGATCACGATGCGCTGCATGTCGCGCGACCGGGATTCGGCGTCGAGAACGTAGCGCAGCCAGAGGAGAAGGCCGCGCTCCGGGGCGGCCACCGCGGCCGGCCTGAATGCCGGATCCTCGAGCCGGGCCTGGAGCGAGCGGGCCACCTCCCCGGGATCCCGCAGCGCGATGACGGCGCACGGCGCGATCCCCCCGCGGGCCAGAACGTTGCGCCACAACGGGAGGAGGCGGCAGACGCGTGGATCCTTGAGGATCAACAGCTTTGCGTCGCCGAAGGCCGTGGCGAGGAGCGTCGCCGCTTCATCCTCGTCTGCTGCCCGCGCCGGATCGGCAAACCACGCGTCTGGCAGCGGGGCATCGTCGTTCCAACGGGTGCCGGCCGATTCGAGGAGCCGGTTGTTGAACCGAGCGATCGACCGCGACTCCCAATAACCGCACGGGTTGTCGGCCGTCTCGGGCATCGGGTCGAGGGGGAGGGTCGCCCCGAGATGGCCGATGATCCTCGTCAGCGCCGAGGTGCCGCTGCGGTGCATGCCGAGGACAAAGATGGCGCGGCGATGCATGCGACGCCTCACGCGTTCGAGGCCGCGCGGGCCTCGGCGATCGAACGCTCGAGGAACGGCAGCGCCTGCGGCGGCATCGCGCCGAAAACCACCGGCAGCGCCGTCGGCGGGGCGAGCGGTTCGCCCCGCAGCCGCACGTATTCCTCGTGAAACACCGGGAAGGGATGCCGGGCGGCGGGGACGTTCGTCGCCACGCCGCCATGGAACTGATGAAATGTCCCCTCGCCGAGCAGATGGACGACCGGTCCGGCGGCGTCACAGGCCCGGCGATGGAAATCGAGGTTCACCAGTCCGCCTCCGGCGGTCTGAAATCCTTCATCGAAACCACCGAGCCGATCGAACGTCTCCCGGCGGACCGCCACGCCGTTGCTCTCGGAGAGGGGAAGGAACCATCCCCGTCGGCTCGAGCCGGCGAAGGCGGCGATCCGAAAGAGTTCGTAGCCGTCGCGGCGCCAATCGACCGAGTCGAGGAGCCGGTCCTCGACCGCCTGATCGTAGCCCTCGAGCATCGATTCGTTCTGGATCTTGGGGCCGAGGTGCCAGGCGAGCGTGGCGACGAGCGGGTCATCCCAGGCCCGGAAAGCATCGAGTGTGAATCGCACCACGCCGGGCGTCAGCATCCGGGCGCCATCGATGCAGACCATCACCGCTGCCCCGGTCGAGCGGCGGACCGCTTCGTTGATCGCCGCACAGGGGGAAGGCGAAGGGGGCGTGCGGAGGAGCGTGAACCGTGGGCCTCTGGCGTCGACGAATGCCTCGACGAGCGCCGCGTCGATCGGCAGCGTCGATCCGGCATCGACGGCGATCACCTCGTACGCGCCGGGATCGACGCCGCGCTGATACGCCCCCGAGAGGGTGAAGAGCGTCCGCGGGGCCTCACGGGCCATGTCGCGGAAGACCACGATCACCGACAGCCCGGGGCGCGTCATCCGCCCGCGGCTCCGGAGGCTTCCGGTGAGGAAGGGGGGGCCGGTGGAGGGGCCACCGCGCCCCCCTCGGCGAGCCATTTGTCGACCGCCATCGCCCCGTTGGCCCCGATCCGGATCTCGAAACGCGGCTGCGGCCGGTGGGCGGCGGGGGTGCCGAATCCGTCCACCCAGCGCTTCAGGTCGCGCCCCAGGAGCTTGGCGATCCGGGCCACCTCGGGGGCATACATCTCCTTGAGCACCGGCACGAGCGTAGGCCGCGGGGGGAGATCCTGCTGCTGTTTGAGGGCCTGATCGGCCGTGAGCAACGGCACGACGCGCTCGGCAAGCTCGGTGGCCGTGAGCCCGGCGAAGCCGTTGGCATCGATGGCGAGGTGGTCAGCCAGGGCCTCGAGCGTGCCGACCGGACAGGCTTCGATGTCGTCGCGGATGAGCGGAAGGAGTTGCTCCTCGGGAAAGACGGCCAGCCAGCGCTCCATGATCGCCGCGTAGTCGCCGGCACGGCGCGAGGCGGCCGACTGAAAGTGGTCGATGAACCATCGATCCGACACCTCCGCCTCGAGCAGCTGCGCCCGCACCAGCGCCATCAGCGCCGCCGACCAGGCCCGTTCGAGCGGGTTGCGGAAGGTGATGAACAGCCGGATGTCGGGGCAGGTGGCATGGAGCGCGCGGATCGATTCCGACGGGAGCGAGGCATAGGCGGGGGTAATCTCGCCGGAGCGGATCGGCTGACCGGCGGCATTGGTCCGGGCGGGGGGCTCGAGGAGCTTGAGCCACTGGTCGACGAAGCGAGCATCGGCCCGGTCCCAGAAGTGGACCTCCTTCCCGGCGGGAAAGGCGATCTGCGGATGCCGGGAGAGCTGGTGGAAGAGCCAGGTCGTCCCCCCCTTCTGGACTCCGATTCCGAGGAAGTCGACCATCGGTTTGAATCCTGAGGCGGGCGACCGCGGAGGGGGAGGTGCGAAGGAGGTCCGGGCGGATGGCCGCCCCGATTCGGTAGATTCGGGCGCGTCGCCCCATCCGTCAAGCAGAACCCCCGCAGACCGTTACGCCGGCGGTCATCCCGCGGTTTCCCTGAGAAGTGCCCCCGATCGTACCCCCAGCAAAGTCAACGCCATGCCCCCGTCCCCGGCAACCGCGACGCCC
>Ga0209401_1000687_pt1 | contig 22761 bp, 27 predicted proteins | sample M_140807_MF_Meta_FD_187318 | JGI IMG/M metagenome (GOLD analysis project Ga0209401, IMG submission 187318) | Freshwater microbial communities from Lake Montjoie, Canada to study carbon cycling - M_140807_MF_MetaG (SPAdes) (version 2) | ecosystem: Environmental > Aquatic > Freshwater > Lake... | reverse complement strand
AGGATCAGAAACAGCATCTGGAGGTGGCACGGGATATTGCGGGAAAGTTTAATGACAAGTACGGGCAGGTTTTTAAGTTGCCGGAGTCGATCATTCGGGAAGATGCCGGAGTCGTTCCCGGGGTGGACGGGCAGAAGATGAGCAAATCCTATGGGAACACACTTGAGATTTTCGCCCCAGAAAAGGATCTACGGAAAAAAATTATGGCTATCAAAACAGATTCCACGCCAGTGGAGGCCCCTAAGGCAGTTGAGGGTAGTACCTTGTGGGGTTTGGTGCGATTGATGGGGACGGATGCCGAGCGTTCGGAGTATCGCGCAAAGATGGAGAAAGGTGGCACAGGATACGGGGATTTAAAAAAGGGCCTAGCTGATCTGGTTTTGCGGGAGTTTGATGGAATGCGAAAAAAGAGGGAGGAATTAACTTCCAATTCGCCTCGTGTGGAGCAGTGGATGAAGGAAGGTGCAGCCAAGGCGCGGAAAACCGCAGAGCAAGTTTTAGCTCGGGTTCGAGCTGCTGTGGGAACGCAAAAATGATTCCGATGCTGGAGACGCCGGGGAGTGAGGCCCTGCGTGTAGAGTTATCTGCTTTTACGGGACCGTTGGATCTTCTCCTCCACCTTATTAAAGAGCAGGAGATGGATATTTATGAGATTCGTTTGGAGAAGCTGACTGAGCAGTATCTGGCGCGTCTGGATAAGATGCGGGAGGAAAATTTGGCGGTCGCAGGTGAGTTTTTAGTGATGGCGGCAACCCTGATTTATCTAAAAAGCCGGACACTGCTTCCTGTGCAGGATCGACCCCCTGAAGAGGTTGAGGATGAGGATCCGAAGTGGGAGTTGATCCGTCAGCTGATCGAGTACCGTAAGTTTAAGGAGGCTGCGGGGCAGTTGGGGGATCGGGAAGCATTACACTCCCGAATCTTTGGAAGAATTCCTGAGCGGGTGGTCGTGAATCAGGCGATGCAGGGACCGGGCCAAGTCTCGATGTTTGATCTGGTCTGGGCGTTTCAGAAAGTCCTTCGTTCTTTGGAGGATCGATCGAAGGTGGGTCGTTTTGAGGACGAGCAGTTCACCGTAGGGCAGAAGATCGAATTTATCTTGGATCGGGTTTTGCCTGGGGAGGAGGTTCTGTTTGAGGATCTGTTTCGGAACATGTCTTCCCGAGGAGAGGTGGTGGTTACCTTTTTGGCCATGTTAGAGTTGATTCGGCTTCGTCAGGTTGCGGCAGTGCAAGAGGGGCCCTTGAAGTCGATCCGAATTCGAAGAACCCCAGAGGGTATTTTGGGGGTTCCAACGGCAAGCCTTCCCACAGAGGAAGGAACTGGTCAACCGAGTGGAGATTCCGCAGTTTAAAGGATACGAACTATGGAATGGGCACGAGTACTGGAAGCACTCTTATTTGCGGCAACGGAGCCGATGGAGCCTTCGCGTCTGGCCACGATTTTGCGAGATGGGCCGGAGGGGGGTCAAGGTTGGCCTGACGTGAAAGAGGAGGAGGTACGGGAAGAGCTAACCCACTTGGCGGAGAGATTGGCTCCCCGCGGGTTGATCTTACGGGAGGTGGCGGGTGGATTTCGCATTGGAACGGCTCCTGATCTATCGGGCTGGGTCGCAAAGTTGAAAGGGGTGGTTCGTCCACCCCGTTTGAGTCCTCCTGCACTTGAGACGATGGCGGTGATTGCTTATCGGCAACCGATTTCTCGGGCAGAGATTGAGGCGGTACGGGGGGTGGACTGCAGTGGAACTTTGGACACTCTCGTGGAGCGAGGGGTGATACGAATTTCAGGACGAAGCGATGCTCCAGGAAGACCGATTCTTTATTCCACCACTCCACTGTTTTTAGAGCATTTCGGCCTCAGGGATTTGGAGGAGTTGCCCAATTCGGAGGAGTTAAGAAGAGTCAAACTTCCCATACCCGTTGATCCTGCGAGTCCACAGCAAAAGGAGCTAATCCATGAAACTATCGAGTCTACGAACCAAAGTTGACAGGTTGGACGATCAGCTGGTTCGTCTGCTGGAGCAGAGAGCTGGAATTGCGCGCCAGATTGGTCGCCAAAAACTAGAGAGTGGGCAGTCGGTTTTTGCTCCAGCGAGGGAGGCGGCACTTTTTCGAAGATTAACCGCCCGACTCAAGGGGACGATGGATCAGGACAATTTGAAGGCTATTTACAGAGAAATCCTAGCCACGGGTCGGCACTGCCAAGGTGGAACGAGGGTGGCGTATCTAGGGCCTGCAGCCTCCTACTGTCATCAAGCGGCCCGGGAGCGCTTTGGGGCGGCAACGGACCTTGTTCCGTGTCCTACCATTGCTGAGATCTTTTCCGCGGTGGAAAGAGGCGAGGTGGAAGCGGGAGTTGTTCCGATCGAGAATTCGAACGAGGGAGCTGTTGGCGCGACTCAGGAGGCTTTGCTGAATTCCCATGTCACAATTTGTGGAGAGGTTTATCTTCCAATTCGGCACGCCCTGCTGAGTAAAACAAAAAGCGGGCCGATCCGAGTTCTTTACAGTCATCCTCAGGCTTTGGCGCAGTGTCGGCACTGGTTAGCTATGAATTTGAGCAAGACGAAGTTGGTCGAGGTGGCTAGCACGGCGGAGGGGGCACGGCGTGCCTCAGTGGAAAGGGGCGCAGCGGCTTTGGCCAGTCCTTGGGCGGCACAGCTGTATCGGTTGGTGGTTCGGCAACGTGACGTTCAAGACCGATCAGGGAACAGTACTCGATTTTATATTTTGGGACAGGAACCTGCAGGGGCGACGGGCAAAGATAAAACGAGCCTTCTCTTTACCCTGCCTCATCGAGCGGGGGCTTTGCATCGGGCTTTAGGGGTTTTAGCTTCGAAAAAATTGAATTTGCTGAGCGTGGAGTCTCGCCCTGCACCTGGGAAGCCTTGGGAATACGTTTTCTTTGTGGATGTTCGGGGTCATATCGACCGGCCTGAGTTTCGGAAGGCGTTGCTGAAACTTCAAAACCATACGCAGGATTTGCGGATTCTGGGAAGCTACCCAGAAGAGCGTTAGGATGGCGGAGGAGAAAAACCCAACTTCGTCTGGGGAAGGGGGAAAAGCGCCTCAGCAAAAATTGAGGCTCAAAGTTCGGCCGATCGAAGAGAATCAGCCACGAGTACGTAAAAAAGTAGTTACTGCCGTGCCTGCGCCTAACCCTGGGGTAGAGGCGGCAGCCGCAGTAGAAGAGCGGCGAGTGGGAGCGGGAAGAATAGTTCGAGATGTGGGATCGTCATTGCTTCAATCAATGCGGAATTGGGATCGAAAGGTATGGTTTGCGATCGGGGCGGTGGTTGCGGGGCTTGTCATCTATGGGGGCTGGGTGGAGTGGAGGAAAACAGTGGTTCGTGTTCGTGTGGATTTGGACGAGATCCGTCTAGGGGATCGGCCGGAGGTTTTGGTGTTGTACGATTTCTCAGAGCGTTTGGCGGGTCTGCGGCGGGACTACGGAAGAAGGTTGGCTCCGATACGGCCACAAATCCGCGAGTTAGAAAGAACTTTGGCCTTAGCCAAGGCGGATGCGGCGGGGACCCAGGAAAAGGTGCGGATGGTGGAATCTGTTGTGCAGGAGGAAACGACAAAAGCCAAGGGTGTGTATGAGGATTATCGAACATCTGTCAGTCGTCTCTGGCTGGAGGAGGCGGGCACTCTGGATTTGGAGTTCGATGCCGAGAGGAAAAAATTTCTGGGGGAGGTGGAGGTGCGGGCGCGTGAAGTGGGATTATTTTACCATCCAGAAGAGGACGAGGATCTGCAGCAACCTGAAATTGCTGCCAATGAGTATCGTTTGGCGCTGTATCGGGCTCCACCCAGCATTAAGATGCCCGATCAGTTCGGCTGGATTGAGAAAAAACTGAGTGAATGGCATAAGTTTGAGAAGGATTGGAATGCCCGGTACAAAGGATTGAGCACGAAAGCCAAACAGTTGCGAAGTCCTGCGAGCACCAGTTTAGAGGATAAATCGCAGCGGGTAGGGATTCAGGCTAAGGAACTGCAAAAGTTCCGTGGAGATGCTGCGGTGATTCAAAATGAGATCAATGGATATGAGGAGAGGTTAAAGGAGTTGCGGGCAAAAGAAGCGGAAGCCAAGGGACCTTTTGAGGAGGATGTGGGAGCGATACCGGATGCTTTTCTTTGTCAGCGGGTGCCTTTGAGTGCAGATGTGGCAGAGATTTATGTCACAGGAAAAGTGGCTGAGGCTTCACCGAACACCTTGCGAGTTGTGATTCGCGGCAAGCGTGCGGGTAAGAGTGCTTGGGTGATTTTACCGTTTGAGCCTGTGCCGCACAAAAGGATCGAGAAGATTGTGAAGGATTCGGATTTTCGACCCGTGGACGACTGGTTGGACGAGTAGCAAGCGATTAGCGGTAGAGACGGAGGATGCCGAAGAAGACTTTGACGGCACCTAAGGAAAGAACCATTCCGATCCCTGAGTAAAAGAGCCAGTTTGGAATACCCGAGTCAGGTTTTTTTGGGGATGGAGTTTGATTTTTCATGAGATGATTTCCAGAGGAGGTACTTTTTAACATCCCGGGAGAGTAAGGCGAGGAAAACCCCAAAAACTAAGGTGTCGTCGACGATCCCGATGATGGGAAGGGCTTCTGGGATAATATCGAGGGGATTGAGGAGATAGAGGATGGAGAAAATGCCTCCCGTTAGCGTCCCCCAAGGTGTCTTGCGGTATTTCCTTTTGAAGGAATCTCGAAGCATGGAAGGGGTAGCTTGAAGAAGGGATGGAATTTCACCCAGCTTGGGCATGAGGGAGAGGCGACTCATAGAGAGACTCTCCCACAACCTGTGGTACGTGGAAAGGGTGGGAGCGGAATGTTATGGATCGACGGGGGGGGATCGTACGGTAGGGTTGTCTTATGAAAATCAAATCTAGCTTCACATTTGTTGCCGTTGTCCTGAGTCTCCTTACTTCCTTTTCCATGGCGCAGGCCCCTGCAGCCGATAAGGACGCACTTCTTGCTAAAGTGACGGCAGCGATCAACCCAGAGGCTGATGGGGACAGGAAAGAATTGATTCGGAAGGGGCTGGCAGCTTTGGCCGATCTAAACGCGGCAGGAACTAAACCTGAGGATTCGTTGAGCCAGGCTAAAGCTAAGGGAAGTTTGAGCGGTGATAAGACGGAGAAGATGAGCAAAATGTTGATGGAGATGTGGAGCTTGAACACGCCTCGGATGACCGAACCGTCCACCTTGGATGCTCTTCGTAAGGGTGAGATGCCCGAGCCCGCGCTGAAACGGCCTTAGTCGCCGTCTTGGTGGGGTTCTATTTGCCGTGGCGCTGCGGGAGCCAACCCGGTTTTACTGGGTTAGCCATATTGGGAGGGCGCTCGGCCGTGGGGGTCAGATTGTTGGATGATTCGGAAGAATCGTTACTTCTATTCTTGTCTTCCCCATAAACCGGGGTGAGGGCCATGGCGCCAAGGAGGCAAAGGATTTTCTTCATAGGTTCATCCAAGCCTAAGGATCGGCTTCGTCAAGGAACAGGCTTGCGAATCAATAGATGGCCATCAGTTTTAGATAAATGAAATGGATAGTATTTCTCATGCTTGGACTCCTTTCCTGTCTGTCTTGGGGAGAGACGGTCGATCCTACCCCCCAGTTCAGTCAGGAGTTGCAGGAAAAAGCCGCGGACGGAGATGCGGATGCGCAGTATCAGCTCGGGGATTGCTACTTTTTCGGTTTAGGAGTCAAAAGAGACATGGTGGAGGGTGTAAGTTGGTATCGAAAGGCTGCAGAGGCGGGGCAGATGAAGGCGCAATTTAATTTAGGTGGCTGTTTTCACGAGGGGATGGGGATCGAGCCTGACTTAATGGCGGCGATTCGATGGTGGAGAAAGTCGGCCGGACAAGATTATGCGCCTGCCCAGATCAGCATTGGGGACTGTTATATTTTTGGGAAAGGTCTCGCTCAAGATGAGCAGGAAGGGGTGCGCTGGTTTCGAAAGGCGGCGGCGCAGAACTATCCTGCGGCACAGCATCGATTGGGAAACTGCTACTATCACGGTCAGGGGGTGAGAAAAGATTTGGCGCAGGCGATTCAGTGGTATCGCAAAGCCGCTGCGCAAGGATATCAGGCCTCGCAGCGGGCTTTACGCGAGCTGGGGGATGAGGGGGCCGACTAAGGGGCTCGGAGGCGGAAATAGCTAAGAACAAAAACAATCAGGCTGATTCCGAGAACTCCTCCTCCAACGAGTAGGGTAAAGATCCAGCTGCGCAAATCAGGACGATTCATCATAACTGTAGATTAAAAGCGGCGAATCGTTAAGGGAAGTCTGGATTGTCTCGGCGGGTGAAAAAGGGAGAATTGGGGATGCACCGTGTCCAAACAGGAAGAGGGGGAAAAGTGGTTGTGGGTTTTCATGGGTGGAGCGGGGATCACAGGACCTTTCAGCCGTTACTGGAGAAGCTTCCTGAGGCTGTTTCATTTTACAGCTACGATCTGCCAGGGTGTGGTCGATCCCCTGAACCGCCACGCTGGGAAATCCGTGAGGTAGCACGGAGTTTGGCGGAGGAGTTGGTAGGACTGGAAAAGGAGGATCTGACCTTGGTAGGAAGTTGTACGGGGGGATTGATGGCGGTTTTCGTGGCTAGGGAGCTAGTGGAGATGGGGCGTGGGAGTGTGGTGGGACGACTTGTGATGATCGATCCCTTTGCGGAGTGTCCTTGGTATTTTCGCCTCTTTCTCATTCCTGTCCTGGGGCGAATCATGTATGCAACGGCATTTGCCAATCCGGTGGGTCGATGGATTACAAATCTGTTCCTTAGTGAGAAGAGGTCAGGAAAAGTGGATCTGACTGAATCATTTGCTCAAGTGAATCATCGGGTGACATTGGCTTATCTGCGGATGTTTGAAGGTGCTGGAGCGCCGGAGCAGTTTCAGGGGTTAATGATTCCCACCGAAATTATATGTGGGCAGAAGACCTTTGGGGCGGTCAAACTGGCTGTGGAGCGGTGGCGACGGGTTTGGCCTGAAGCGAGTGTGCATGTACTCCCTGGGGTTGGGCATTTACCGATTGATGAGGGAACGGAGATGGTAGAGAGGATTCTTTTTGCTGGGGTAGGTGAAAGAAAGACACCGAAAACAAAAAAGTTATCCGCGCAGAAGGCGAGGGAGTTGCGGGAGTGGAGAAATGAGCTGACGCGGGGAGATACGGTCGGGAGTTAAATTGGCTTGGTAGGGCGTGTTGAGATTGCAGAATTAAGTAATGAGGTTGTTCGCTAATCGCGGGGTTCTACTTCTGGTGGCGATTTCGCCGTTATCTGGAATGGGAGAGGATGCGGTTTCGACTGTGTGGAATGAGTTTAATCAAAATGGAGTAGTTATGGTGGAGCCATCGCCTGGGTTGGAGACACCTGAATCCAAGGAGGCTCGTTTGGAGCGGGAGAAAGAGGAGGCGAAGGATGCGAAGTTGAATCGATCCTTGGTGAGGCAGGAGATCTACTGGCTAGAGGGTCGATGGGTGAAAAAGGGGGAGGCACTCGAGGCGCCTCGATCGCTGGGTGAACTGATTGATTCCGACCATGATGGATTTGATGACTTTACGGAGATCAAATTTCACTGCGATCCGACGAATCCTGATTCGAATCCTGCTCACTACTTCGAGGTAAAGGGAAGTAATCGGGTGATTTTTTACTCAACGAATACGGCTGCAAGTTCGAGATAAGTTAGGGAATGAGGCGTCGCGCCCGGGTGGATTCGAACCACCGACCCGCGGATTAGAAATCCGCTGCTCTAGTCCCCTGAGCTACGGGCGCCAGACTGTTTCTTGATAGCAGAAAATTGTCAGAGGGGCAGGGATTATGGCAGAGTAAGAAAGAGGTTAAGGGATGATGGGATTAAGGGGGGGGTAAGAGTATTGAAGAGGTGAGCAAAAAAACCCTAAGGCTTTTTGGGGCGGAACAGGAGAAAGGCATCGGGGAGTTTTAGTAATTTCGCAGCCAGGAAATAGGTAGCAGATCCCAGAAGAACGAGCGCAAAGGTTCCACCGATACGAACAGGGATGGGTTGGTCCATGGGGTGAATGAATTGGAGGCCTAGAAGTAGGGCTCCAATCAAGGTGACGCAACAGAGAAGTATCTTTCCGACTCCTTGGATGAAGTGGGGTTCGAAGTAGCTACCTACGTGACGTTGGGAGGCCCACACCAGTTGGAGAATATTGAGGGTGGCCACAGAGGCTGTGGTGAGAGTAAGTCCTAAAATGCCGAGGTTGTAGACTCGAATCAGAATGTAGTTGAAGGTGAGGTTGAGAAAAATGCCCGTAAGGCTAACGCGAAGTGGAATCCCAGGTCGATCGATAGCCGAGAAGGCTGGAGCGATAACCTTCATGCACGCATACGAAACGAGTCCGAGTGTGTAGCCTTTGAGGGCTAAAGCTGTCAGGGCGGTGCTCTCGGAGCTAAATCGCCCATACTGGAATATTGAGGCAACGATAGGTTCGGCCAATAGGAAGAGACCGATGGCAGCAGGTAGGGTCAGGAACAGGGTTTGACGAACACCGACGAGGAGACGATCGCGAAGGGCCACTTTCTCATCCAAGGCAGCGTGCCGGGCGAGGTGTGGGAGTGTTACGGTCGCGACAGCGACGCCGAAAAGGCCGATGGGAAGTTGAATAAGGCGAAAGGCGTTGTTGAGGCAGGTAACAGAGCCGTCCGCGAGATAAGAGGCGAAGTAGCCGTTGATCATGACATTGACCTGGACGGCGGCGGCTCCGATGGATGCAGGACCGAGAAGGCGAAGAACCTGTTTTAGACCGGGATCTTTCCAAACAAGGAGCCAGCGGGGCTGGTAGCCAAGGGAGATGGCGCGGGGAACCATGACAAGCCACTGGGCAAGGCCTCCCACCAGAACACCAATGGCGAATCCGTAGACGGAGCGTTGTCCAAAGTTGGGATCAAGAATCCAGGCGAGGAGTAGGCCTACGGCGATGGAGACAAAGTTAAAGGCGGCGGAGGCAAAAGCGGGCAGACCGAAGTGGTGGAGACTGTTGAGAAGTCCCATGTAAACCGCGGCAAGGGAGAGAAACAAGATGAAGGGAAATAGGATGCGGGTGAGTTCGATGGTGAGATCAAGTTTACCAGGGACGGCGGCGAATCCTGGATTGAGGAGTCGGACGAGAGGGTCGGCAAAGATGATCCCGGCAGCGACGATGAGAAAGAGGACAATGAAAAGGAGGGTGTTGACGTTGCTGGCGAGTCGAAAGGCAGACTCTTTGCCCTCCTTGGCCAGTTTTTGGGAGAAGGTGGTGACAAAAGCGGTGGAGAGGGCGCCTTCAGCAAAAAGATCCCGCAGGAGGTTGGGGATGCGGAAGGCGGCGATGAGGGCATCGAGTTCCTTGCCTGCTCCCAGGAAGGTGTTGAGGAGGATTTCGCGGACCAGCCCGAGAACGCGGGAGGCTCCGATGGCTGCCATTACGCGGGAGGTGCCTTTGGTACTCATTTTTGGTTCAACCTTTGGACGCACGCAGTCAAAACTTCTTCGGGGGTGAGTTGGGTCATGCAGCGCCGATCGATGGGGCAGGTTTTGAGAAAGCAGGGGCTACAGGAAACTTTATGGCGGACGACAGTGACGGAGGAGCCTAGGGGGCCGGTCCAAGCGGGTTCGGTGGAGCCAAAGATGGCGACGGCGGGTTTGCGGAGGAAGGCGGCCAGATGCATCGGACCACTGTCGTGACACAGGATGAGGCGTGCGTGCGCGAGCCAGTGAGCGAGTTCAAGAGTTGTGGTTTTTCCTGATAGGTCGGTAATGGGGGAGTCGAGAGATTGGGCAACGGCTTGGCAGGCTTCGACATCTCCAGGGCCGCCCAAGAGGATCGGTTGGATAGAGTGAGACTTTTGCAGATCGCGGATGACGGAGGCAAAGGATGCTGGATCCCAGCGTTTGGCGGATCCGTAAGCGGCGCCAGGGAGGATTGCGAAGTAGGGCTGGGAGGGCGCGTCCTCTGGTTTGGGGAGAGTGGGGGGAGGGGGAAGTTCGGCTTTGCCTTTTGGCAGTCCGAGATCTTCCAATAGGCCGAGATACTGATCGGCGACATGGACGTAACCGTAGGGGGAGGTTCTGTGAGAACGATGATCCGTAAGAAGGAGATCACGGATCGGGCGAGAAAAGCCAGCGCGATAAGGGATGGGGAGAGTTTCGAAAGCAACGCGAAGGGAGTTGGGAAGGAGTGTGGCAGCAGAAGCCTGCTTTTTTTTCAGGATTGAGTGGAGGGCAAAGGGAAAAGAGGGTGCAGGAATAAATTCGATTCCGGGGAGTAGAATCGGTGCCAGAGAGTAGAGGGTTGGTGGCCCAACGATGAGGAGTGGGGCGCGTTGATTAAGCCAGCGCTGGTAGAGGTGAACGAAAGGAAGGGCGAGAGTGAAGTCGCCCAGCCAGTTAGGCAGGCGAAGGAGGTGGGGCTTATCGGGACTTGTTGGGGCAGGAATCACCAGGTGATTTCCGGCGGAGGTTCAGCCGGATGGCTGGCCCTTCTTACCGCAAGATTCCGGGAGAAGCACGACGGTTCGAATTGTGTGAGGATTCAGATTCGCCTTCAGAGGAGGGGCGATCTTCTCCGTAACCAATCGTGCTGATGTTGCTGCCACTGGCGCCGAGGCCGATGAGGTATTGGCGAACGGCATTGGCGCGTTTTTCGCTCAAGGCCAGATTGTACTGAGGGGTGCCACGGGCATCGGTATGACCAGCAATCACGATCTTTGTATTCGAGTTGTTACTGAGGTAGTTCGCAAGTTTGTCGAGCTTCGGGCGTTCCTTGGCTTCGATGGTAAAGCTGTCGTAGGCGAAGAAGACTGTTTCGGCTTTGAGGGTTTCATAATCAGCGGTATCGGGATTGCCGGAGCGTTCAGGCAGAGATTGGTCATAAATATTGTCGGTGCTATCGCCAAAGGCAGCGCCGTCACCTTTTTTATCTTTGTCTGCGCACCCGGAAAGGATGGCGAGGATGGCTAGGAGTGGTAGGTAGGTGTATTTCATAATTTTCAGCGGGTTGTATTGGGTTCGGTGTTGTTACTCAAGTTATTGGGTACTTTGATAGCTTCCCCTGTAAGTGAGTCAAGAAGAACTAGCGTTCCATTTTGAGAGCAAACCAGGTGGCGGGAATTCCTTGTCCAAGAAGGACTTTCCAATCCAGAACCACGGCTGACGATCCGGGCTTTTTTTGTTTCGATGTCATAGACGCCGATCTGACCTCCGCCTGAGGTGATGCTGTAGGCGATTTTTTTTCCGTCGGGGGACCAGTCGGGCTCCGTAGTATAAGAGGATTCGGTGTTCATTTTTTCAGGAGTTCCACCGGTTGTGGGAAGGGTGTAGAGGCCAGGGCTACCGCGCTCATCGGACACGTAGACGATTTTAGTTCCGTCGGGAGACCAGGAAGGAGAGCAGTCGGTCCCGCGTGTGTTCGTGAGGCGGGAAGGTTGGCCTCCGGAGGATGGGATTGTGCAGATTTCTGGATTTCCGAATTTGGATAGGCTGAGGGCGAGAGTTTGCCCATCGGGGGAGAAGGTGGCGCCGGTATTTTGCCCAGGGAATTGGGCGACGATAGAGCGTTTTTTCGAGGAGAGGTCGATCACATAGGTATCGCGGTATCCACTTTTGTCCGAGCTGTAGGCGATTTTGTTCCCGTCTGGGGAGAACTTTGGGCAGTACCCAAGGGCGGAGTCTTGCGTGAGTTGACGGGCATTGGCACCGTCGATGTCTGAGATGTAAATCTCTTTTACTTTACTTTTTTTCCCACCGGAAGCGGAGGCAAAGGTAATTCGACTAGAGGCAAATCCGGGAGTTCCTGTGAGGGCCTCCACAAATGCGTCAGCAAACTGGTGGGCGGCGCGACGGGCGTCCCCGCTGAAAGAGGAGTCGACCAAGGGGGCTCCACCAGCTTTGGGGATTGCGCGACCTGCGACGCCGGTGGGCGTAACAGTAGCGGATAGAGTAAAAGCGGCAGAGGCGGGTTCGACCACTCGACACGCACCTGAGCGGTCTAGGTCGTTTTGTAAGACTTTTGTAAGGGCGGGACCCTCGGCACCCGAGATCGGAGATATGGCAACGTCGACTTTTCGAGTTTGCTCAATAACAATGACAGGAGCGGAGGATTGAGCAGAGAGGAGAGCAGGAAGAAGTAGGAGAGTGGTGAGGAGGTGGTTCATCTCAAGAGACAACAGCACGGGAACAAGATTTCCAGAAAATTCGGATTTTGAATTTAGAGAAGGTCACTCCAACTTGAACTGAATGATGACAATATAGTCGGGAGAGCCAAGGCCAGTGGGAAGAGGTTTCGCAAGGCGAGGGGTGGATCGTACGGCTTGCTCGACCGAGGTATCCATGGCTGAATCGCCCGAAGGTCGGGAGATTCGGAGAAAGGTGACTGCGCCGGATTCAGAAATTTTGATTTCGACTTCGGTATAGATCTTTTCGCCAGCGGGAATAGGGGGTTTTTTCCAAGCGGACTGGATCGACTGTTTGATCAGGGCTCGGTACCAGGAGAAATCGTCAGCAACGCCGTCGGGTCGGCCTGCGTTGCCTGCACCGTCTCCTCCGCCCCCACCGGCTTCACCGGGGATTTTTGAGGCCAGACGGCTTTTGATGTCGGAAGCGCTTGGGCCCGCTGGTTCGCGGGATTGGGTGGATGTGGATTTGCTTTCCGTTGAAGCGGGCGAGGTGGAAACGGAGACTTTTTTCTTTGCGGTGCTGACTTTGACCTGATGTTTGGAGGCGGGAGTAGGTTTGGGTTCAGGTTGAGGCAGGGACTCGGGCTTTGGGGTGGAAACAGGTTCAGGTTTCGGCTCTGGGGGTGTAGGCGTTTCAATTTTTGGCGCTTCGGGAGTTGGGGTGGTTTGAGGGGGCGGATTTTGGATTTTGGATTCTTGTTTTGGAATTTCCGATGCTGGTTGGGATGGGGTGGCTGGAGCCGGTGATGAAGTGGGGGAAGGCAGTCCTGGGCCGGGGCGTAGAGAGCCCAGATCAATTATTTCAACGGGTTGGATTGGTTTCGATTTGTGGCACTGGGCCATGGGGAGACCGAATAGAAGAAGCAGAGCCACGTGAACACCGAAGACGATCAGAACGGTACGCCGAAAGGGGCGCCCGCGGGGATTCACTTGCGAATGTCCGGAGTATTCGCGAGATCAAGGCGCGCACCTGAGGAGCGGACGGCCTCCAAGGCGCGGAAAATCGTTTCGTAAGGAAGGGTGGAGTCGGCTCGAAGGGAGACAACAAGTTCGGGGTCACGTGCTTTTCGTTGGTTGAGAAGGGATGCAAGTTGATCGATCCGAACTTTTTCTGAGCCCAAAAGGGTTGAGCCATCTTTAGAGAGAGTCAGAGTCAGAATTGATTTCGGATCGGGCATGGTGGTCGGGAGTGTGGCTGTGGATTTGGGGAGATCCACGGGAAGTTGTTGTTCCATCAACGGAGTGGTGATCATAAAAATGATCAGGAGAACAAAGACGAGATCGAGCAACGGGGTGATGTTGAGCTCGGCAAGGTTATGCGTCTGGGCATGGAAACGTGAGCGTCTCATGAGCGTGGGGTGAAGCGGTGCTCGAAAACAGCCGCGCATTCTGCGGCAAAGTTTTCCATCTGGATGTTTTGGCTGCGGATGGAGGTGGTGAGGAAGTTGTAACCAAACATCGCGGGAATGGCGACGAGGAGGCCGACTACAGTGGTGATCAGGGCGCCCGATACGCCGGGGGCCATGGCAGCGAGACTGGCTTGGCCTGCCATTGCGATACCACTGAAGGCATCCATCACACCCCAAACGGTGCCAAGGAGGCCTAGGAAGGGGGCACCGCTTACGGCGGTGGCTAGAAGAATGAGGTTTGATTCAAGCTTGAGAGATTCCTCGCCCACAGCACGCTCCATAGCCGTACGGACGGAGTTCATTCCTGTATCGCTGATCGAGCGTGCGGAGGAGAGTCGGGCGGCGAGGGTGGAGTCGACTACGGACGAGCCTGTCAGATGAAAGCAGAGCTCCTTTGCGCCGGCATGGTAGATGATGGCTTGGGGGGAATCGCCTGGCGGTCGACCTGAGAGGTAGGGCTCGAGGGGTTCCGTTGCAGATCGAAAGATGGGGAGAAAAGCGCGAGTCGATTTAAGAACAGCGTTGAGTTGAACCCATTTTGACCAGATCACCGACCAGCTAAAAATCGAGCCAAGGAGAAGGCAGAAAAGGACCGCTTTACCGGCCGGTTCGGAGTGTTGGAAGGCATATAGGATTCCAGCGGCTGCAAGCATGCAATGGCTATAACTGATGGGAGGCAGAGCTCAATCAAAAGAGAGAAAAAACGTTGCGGGGGCAGGATTTGAACCTGCGGCCTTCAGGTTATGAGCCTGACGAGCTACCTGGCTGCTCCACCCCGCAACATAATGATGCGGGGTGAGGGGTGGGGAGTCAATCGTGGCAGTAGATCTTTTAACCGCTTTTAAGAAAACCGGGTAGCTGTTCGATTCCGAAGTCGGCGAGAATACGCCCATCGATATCGAGGACAGGTGCTTTTGATTGGCCCGAGATTTCCTTCATTTCATTGAAGTAGGCGGAATTGGAGCGGACTTCCCGGCGTTCGTATTTCACGCCGAGTTTATGGAGTTCCGATTCTGCGTCCTCGCACCAAGGGCAGCCCTCTTTGACGTAGAGAATGGCTGACACGAGGAGTTAGGCAGGAACTGATTCGGCTGAAGACTTCTTTTGGGAGAGTGCAGCTTTGACGAGATTTTGGCCGAAGTCCCACAGCGGGCCCGGGAATTTGCCGAGATCGCTGAGAACATCGTCGAATGCGGAGACAAAACGATCGATCTCTTTCTCGCCGATGATGAGGGGAGGTAGAATTTTCACGATGTCGGAGTTGTGGGCCGCGACCTGAGTGAGGATCCGGTGTTTTTGAAGAAGAGGAGTGACGATCATTTGGGGGAAGAGCCCCTTGTCCATTGCGTGGATGGCTTTCCAAGCGAGTTTGAGTTTGAGAGAGCGGGGTTCCTTGAACTCGATGGCGATCATTAGGCCTTTGCCGCGGACTTCCGAGATGACGTCATGTTTTTCTTGGAGGTCGCGGAGTCTGGACATTAGCTGTTCACCTCGGAGGGCGGCATTCTCAACGAGGTGCTCGTTTTCAGTGACATGGAGGCTGGCGAGTCCGCAAGCCATGGCGAGATTGTTTCGACCGAAGGTGGTAGAGTGGGCGACACAACGATCAAGCCGTGAAAAGATTCCTTGGTAGATGGGGCGACGCATGACGATTGCGGCGCAGGGGACATAGCCGCCGGACAAGGCTTTCGCCATGGTAACGATGTCGGGATCAAGGTTCCAGTGTTGGAAGCCGAACCATTTACCGGTTCGGCCTAGAGCGGTCTGGACTTCATCGGCGATGAAAAGGGTGCCGTATTTTCGGCACAGTTCCTGGGCGGCGGGGAAATAATCGTCGGACGGGTATTTGACCCCTTTGCCTTGGACGGGTTCAAAGATAAAAGCGGCGACATCGCGGGTGCGGAGTTTGGATTCGAGATCCGCGAGATCGCCAAATTTGACGAAACCCGCACCGGGAAGGAAGGGGCCGAAATCCTCTCGAAAATTACCGGAGTGGGTGATCGAGAGAGCTCCGAAGGTAAGGCCGTGGTAGGAGCCTTCTTGGGCGAGGATTTTTGGGCGCTTGGTGGAGGCACGGGCGAATTTCAGGGCTCCTTCGACCGCTTCCGTTCCGGAGTTGCAGAGGAAGCAGGCATCACGAGAGGGGCCTAGTTTCTTGACGAGTGCTTCTGCGAGGAGGCCGGATAGAACAGAGCAGTCCATCTGAACCATGTTGGGGAGGTCGAGATCCAAGACATCCCGGATGGCTTTTTGTACCGTGGGATGATTGCGACCGATGTTAAAAACACTGTAGCCGCTGAGGAAGTCGAGGTAGTCCTTGCCGTCGAGATCGTATAGGTATGCCCCTTCTGCGCGGGCATAGATTTTATCAAAGCCGATCGTTCGTTGAACTTTCACTAGCGTACGGTTCACGTACTTGTCGTGGAGGTCGTAGTTCTCTCCCAAACGGGTGAGGATCGTATCTTTGAGGTCGAATTCGGACATAATCCTAGTTGATAGCGGAAAATATTACAGTCGCAAGAAGGCGGTATTTTTTAAAGACTCTTAGAGTCCAATACAAAAAACATAAGCCGTTGATATTTAGGGACAAATGCTTTAAAAGATAAGATATTCTAATGCGACTTCTTGGGCAACCCGAATAAACGCATGGGATGGGGGGATGTCATTTGCAAATTTTTCTTTGCCCTCTAACTATGAATCTATGCATCGTACAATATTTTTACTTTTAAGCCTTTGGGTGACTGGAACGCTTTCGATTCAAGCTGAAACTGTCAGTGCTTCATTCGATGCAGACACCTACTACTATACCCAAACTTATAGCACGACTCGGACTGGTTCCATGAACAGTGGAACATTTCATGTTGGAATGAATATCCTGAACACGAATCCGAATTATGACGGACATTTTAATTTTGCTGGAATCGAATTTTCAAGCCTGTCGGGATGGAGCGCTGCGGGCTCTAAGTTTCTTCAACTCAATCTTAAAGATTTTAAAACCCCTGGCACCATTGTTCCTGGGTATCAAGGGCCCCCAGTATACGACTATCTTACAACGGGTAGCTTTCGGCTGGCGGTTGTAGCTCTCGGAGCAGAATTTTCGGAAAGCGAAACAGCCGCCCTTTCCACTTGGTACCAAAGCAACCTTTTTGGAAGAGCTAGAGTTGCAGAAGTGACTCTTTCTCAGGCAGGACAAGTTCAGATTGATGTAACATCCGCGGTTAATGATTGGATTGTAAACCCTGCCACGAACTTTGGATTTGGTCTTGTTGGCATCACAAGTTCCCCTTTGGCCACAACGGCTCGATTTTATTCGATGGAGAGCGCTGGTTTGGGGCCTGTTCTCCTAGCGATTCCTGAGCCCAATATCTCCTCCTTATTGTGGCTGGGAATATGGGGGATGATTTTTCTTAGGTCCTGTTTTCGAATCCAGTCTGTTTCCTGAGAAATCTTTTGTGTTCGTCGTTTGTAACCGTACCCGTTTTCAGGCCGCGTTCACATTAGTCGAGCTCCTTGTAGTTTTTGTAGTTGTGGGACTACTTGCGGGTTTGGCTACCCCGGTTTTGGGGCGTGCGCGGTTAGCTGGACAGCAGGCGTCTGAGACAGCTGCGGCAAAAAGTTTAATTACGGCCTATCTAGCAGCTGCACAGGACCAGAATGGAGTTTTAATGAAAGGATACGATGAGGATGGGGTGGCGACCGATAGTCATGGTAATGAATTTCAAGCGGGCAGTAGCCAAGCCTCGAGGTGGCCTTGGCGATTGGCGCCATATTTGAATTATCAGTTGGAGGGGGCAATCTTAGTGAATGAAAGGGCAAATTCTCTCGACCCGAACGATCCAAATCAGAGTTACTTAGTCAGTGCGTCCCCGAGTTTAGGAATGAACTCCTATTTTGTTGGAGGACATGAAAATGGGCAACCTGCCTACTCCTATGTAGAGAATGGCACCTGTGTGACTCGCTTGGCTCAGGCGGTCAAACCTTCCCAGTTGATTGTTTTCTCCTCGGCACGGGGTGTGGATCCTATGCGCGGTAAAAATGTAGATGGTTACTATTATGTCACTTCACCGCAATCCTCACCCAAGTGGCCATCCGCTTGGAGCGCAAGTGGGTCGGCAAAAGCTTATGGGCAAGTGCGACTCGCGTATTCGGAAAAGGCGGTAACGGCTCAATTAGATGGTAGCGTATCTTTGCTGAATTTTTCTGAGCTACGCGATATGCGTCGTTGGGCAAACGAAGCCGCTCGGCAAGATAATCCGAATTGGAAGCCGTGAATCAGCCGGCGTGGATGGCGTCGTCGAGTGAGGAGATGGCGTCAAAAGTCGATTGTGCGGCTTTGACCATTTGATCCTGTTCAGCCGGCGTCCATGAGATCGAATCCATATCGGCTCTAAATTTCATCCAGAGCGGTCTCTGCTGTTCTCCGTGGGGATCGAGGTAGCGAAGAGCCATTTGGCCTGATTTGGCCAGCGATTTTGAAATATAGCGGGCTCCGTTTTTGCTGCCCTCAAACACATAGTAGATTCCCATGAGGGTAGCTGGTGTAGCTTTTTGAATTTCCTGAATCAGGTTGGTGGCGCCGGGAAGGGGACGAATCGATTCGAGGTTGGATTGAAGATGGGCAAGATCGGCTTCCAGGTTCTGGGTTTGATAGAGTGAGGGGAGGCCGAGAGAGGCGAGACGATTATCCGTTCTGAGGGCTCGGTCAGTAGCCGCCTCCAACTCTCGATGGATCAGCCAGCGTTGGGATAGGTATTTCTCAAACTGTGCCCGACCAATTGATCCTTCAATAAGGGCAGCTTCGAGGGGTTTGGACTCGGCAACAGCATGTTGCGCAGCTGTACCGGCTTTCAGTCGAGCCATGATGCCGTCCGGATTCGGAGCGGCAGGTGAGGTCATTTCGCGCAGCTACCGATGATGAGGCCAGGAATCACGAGCCAAAGGATTCCCTTGGCTAAAAAAAATGAAAAGGCGCAGATTCCCGCCAACTTTCCGTACTTGCTCCAACGATCTTGAGCTCGAGTCAAATCCATACCCCAATATTTCGCAAAAACGTGCTCTAGGCAATAGCCCGACGAGACTTATAAGCGAATCCGTTAGCGGAGATTAATAACCGTTCTAGCGAGTGAAGTAAGGGGGTGGAATTGCCGGTTATCGTGTTGAAGTAAATTTCATTAAGGCGTTCTGGATCAGTGACGTATATCTCTTGTGATTTTACTTTTGAAAGGGCTGTCAGTTCTGTCAGTTCGTTCTTCCAAGTTGGTTGAGTTTTCTTCCATCTGAATTGGATGGAAGAGCTGCGGCTGGGTCTCGCATTCCTTTTGGAACGAAATCTGGAATCCCGACACCTGGAAAGGCCACATCGCTGTCCTGGGAGGGGTTAGCCGAAGTTGCAACGGGCTGGGGTGGGGCAGGTTGGGCCCCATTAAATACGGCACAGACTGCGCCCGACTTTGTTTGGGCGATTCCAACACCGCCGAGGGTTGTAGATTCACGGAGCAGATTTTCCTTATGACCTGAGCTACTCATCCATGCATTGAAAATAGATTTGGCCGAACCGTTGTTCACCGGGCCATAGATATTTTCCGAAAGATTTTTCCATCCGTTTGCGTTCAGCAGAGACTTGGTAAGCGGGCGGTGTGTTTGGCTGTTTTGGGAGGCCATCGTTTCGGCCCACTGACTTGCCAACTTGTCGAGAGTGCTGCTACGGGTGAGGGGATTGAGACCTGCCTTGAGTCGAGACTGGTTGATCATGAAAAAGAGGTCGTCACACGTATCTGCATGGGTAAGAAGTGTGCTGGCAAGAAGGATGAGTATGGCTCGCGACAGCACGATGGATTACCAGAGGAACCAGTTTTTTGTAAGGAGTACGTAGATGGCTAGACCGAGGTTGGCGACGGCGTGGAGAATGATGACCGCACGCAGGGATTTCGTTTTACAGAACCACCAACCTGCGATCAGGGCAAAAAGGGTGGCTGACCCGTACTCCACGTGAACCATGGCGAAGGCGACTGTTGTAATATAAAAGGACAGGGGCTGAAATTTCCCCAGAGGCACCTCTTCGAACTCAGGCTTGATGATGGTGCGCATGAGAAAGCCGCGCCAAAAGAGCTCCTCGATAATCGGAACCACCAGAACAGCCCCAAAGATGCGAAACGCGATGGAAAGAATCCCTGGCAAAAGGCCCAATTCAAACGCGGTCGCAAATGGGAAGGTGTTGTCCCGTTCTCCTGTCCGTGGCATCCACGGGTCGAGCGCGATCCATAAGACAATCGCGCCGAGTCCCAACAGTGCGGATTGAAGAGCTCGGGGTGGAGCTGGATCTTGGCCTTTGTAACGGGGGCGCAACCAGAGAAGGAGTCCAAAAACCAGAAGGGAGCAAACTCCATACAGCCACCAACCGTGCTGAGAAAAACTTTGTCGCAGGTAGAGCAAGCCCATGAAAAGAGCGAAAGGTGCGACAAAGGGAAATCCCGGTCCTTGAATCAGGCTTTTCATGTGAGTGTAAGAAGGGCATTCGACGCAGCAGTGGATTCGGCCGACTTACGACTGCGACCCGTGCCACGACCGATCTCCTTGTCGGCTAGAAGAACGCGTATGGTGAAAACTTTCTCATGATCGGGGCCTACCGATTCAACGAGGTCATACACAGGAACAGGCTGGTTACGGGATTGGAGTAGTTCTTGGAGTTGGCCCTTGGGATTCGCTTGTTCGGCAAGTTTCTTTGCCTGCGTAATCCTGTCTCCATAGCTCTGCACTACCCAAGCCCTAGCTGAATCATATCCCGCATCCAAAAAGATGGCACCCAGGAGAGCCTCCCATGCATCGGCCAAGGCGCCTGAGGATCGGTGAATCTCTTCTCGCGCGGCATCTGTGCCTACCCGTAGGGATTGATCTAATTTCAGTTCGCGACCGAGATCGGCCAAACTGTGGCGGTTTGCGAGACTGGCCCGCATGGCAGTTAATTCACCTTCTGAGGAGGCGGGGTGAGTCGCCATCAGGAGGTCGCTGAGGGCGGCTTGGAGAATGGCGTCCCCTAAAAATTCAAGCTGTTGGTTGTCTCCTGCTGTGCCCGGAGAGGTTCGGGCTGAGGGATGGGTAAGGGCACGGGATAGGAGTTCGGGATTTTTAAATGTGTGACCAAGGGCGGGGGATTTCATTGGGGGCGATTTTTTCTGGATCGAGGATGGAAGCGATCGACTGTCGCCGCAAGCCGGTCTTCGTCCACATGGGTGTAAATTTCGGTTGTGCCGATACTCGCGTGGCCGAGGAGTTCCTGAATGACACGAAGATCAGCCCCGCCAGACAGAAGATGGGTCGCGAAGGAGTGTCGGAGTAGGTGAGGATAGACGCGGGTATCCAGACCTGCGGTTTGGGCCGCTCTTTTGACAATTCCCCAAAGGTGGGACGTGGTGAGTCGGCGCCCGTGGTTTCCGAGAAAGACTTCTCCTCCAGATTTAGAGCGGACAAGTTTGGGGCGGGCGGTATGGAGATAACGATCCAAGGCTTCATGGGCGGCAGAACCCAAAAGGACGAGGCGCTCCTTATCTCCTTTGCCAATCACGCGAGCGCTTCGACCTGGTAAATCTAGCTGTTCGATTCTAAGTGAGAGAATCTCGGAGGCACGTAAACCAGCGGCGTATAGAAGTTCCAGAAGAGCACGATCTCGGAGGCCGAGTGGAGTTTTCGGGGAAGGGGTTTCCATTATTTTGCGAACCTGATCCGGCGTTAACGAGGGAGGAAGTTGGCGGGAGAGCTTTGGGGAGCGTAATCCGACCGACATGCTGTTGGGGGTTCGGCCCATTTTCTGAAGGTGGGCACCAAAGCTCCGAAGAATGGATGTTTCAAGACGCAACGTGGTAGGGCCGACCCGGCCTGAGTGGCGGCGATAGGATAAAAATTCGCGCAGGTCGTCGGGTTGGAAATTTTTCCAATCCTTACCTGTTTTTTTTCGCAACAGCCAAAGGGAGAGTCGTTCCAGAAGTTTTCGCTGAATGGCCTGTGTTCTCAGGGCGTGGCCTCGTTCCATCGCGCCTGAGGCGAGGAAGTCCTCGATGGGCTGGTGATCGAGTTTGCTCACGCGTTGCGCAGAGAGGGCTTGGAGCCTGTGAGGAGCTGGCAGGCCTCCTCGTAGCGCTGAAGAGTTCCTTGGATGACAGGGGGTGGGAGGGAAGGGCCTGGCGGCTTGCGGTCCCAACCCTCTAGGCCCGCAAGATAATCACGGACAAACTGTTTATCGTAGCTGGGCGGGTTTTGGCCGGGTTTCCACTGGTTGGCGGGCCAAAAGCGGCTGCTGTCGGGAGTCAAAAGTTCGTCAATCAGAAGGAGGTTGCCTTTATCGTCCGTGCCAAACTCAAACTTTGTGTCGGCCAAGATGATGCCCGCTTTTTCGGCGTGCTTTTGTGCCGCGGTGTAAAGAGAGAGACTACGACTGCGAACTTGATGAAATAGGGCTGAGCCGATCTGTTTCTCTGCCTCTGAGTCGGTGACGGGAAGGTCGTGACCTTTCTCGGCCTTTGTCGTCGGAGTAAAGATAGGTTGGGGAAGTTTGGAGGATTCGAGCAAATCTTTGGGTAAGGGGCGACCCCACAAGGAGCCTTTTGTTTTGTACTCCTCCCATGCACTGCCGGCGAGGTATCCGCGGATGACGCACTCTAGAGTGAGGGGTTTTGCTGAGAGGCATCGGGTCAGGCGACCCTGATAGATTTCAGGGGAGGGAACACCCGAAGGGACATCGAAGCCCAAAACGTGGTGGGGTTGTGCATCGGGCAGGGTTTCGAACCAGAACTTGGAGATGGAGGTGAGTAGGATTCCTTTTCCCGGAATGGGGTTGGGAAGAATGACGTCGTAGGCGGAAATGCGATCGGAGGCGACGAGCCAGATCTGATTTTGCCAGCGGTAGATGTCGCGGACTTTTCCTGAGCGAAGTAAAGTAGGTTTCACGTATCCCGATCGTAGCGGTCGGTAAGAAAATTGGAATTTTCGATTCTTTTGGTCTGGAAGGTCAGGGGGGTGGCACTGCCTTGACTTCGAGAGGTATGTAAGAGAATCTAACGGTGCGCTTCTTATCAAGAGCAGTGGAGGGGCTGGCCCTATGAAACTGCGGCAACCGGATCCCATCTTCGGATGGGGTTGTTAGGGTGCCAAACCCAGTCAGGCGCTTTCCCGAAAGGGGGAGTGTCGG
>Ga0209401_1000686_pt1 | contig 22793 bp, 22 predicted proteins | sample M_140807_MF_Meta_FD_187318 | JGI IMG/M metagenome (GOLD analysis project Ga0209401, IMG submission 187318) | Freshwater microbial communities from Lake Montjoie, Canada to study carbon cycling - M_140807_MF_MetaG (SPAdes) (version 2) | ecosystem: Environmental > Aquatic > Freshwater > Lake... | reverse complement strand
AATCGACTAATGTCTAAAGGCTTTTCTTTCGTCCGGTATAGTACCACCGTAAAGGACTAAAATATAAACGCAAATGAACAATTTGCTCTCGCTGCCTAATTAATTTATTAATTAGATAAGCACGGTCCGGGGCACCGGGTAACAGAACGCCCCACTTTTTTCAATTTAAGATAGAAAAATAATGAAAGAGGAAAAAAATAATTTTAATTCTAATCAAAAAAAAATAATTTTTGATTTTGGAAGTAATAACGGTCAGAATTTAAGTTATTTTTTAGAAAAAGCAGAAATTGTCGTTTGCGTAGAAGCAAATACAATTTTAACAGAAAAAATAAAAAAAAGATTCGATCGTCATATAAATAATAATTCTTTATTCATTGAAAATTTTGGATTATCTGAAATTGATGGAGTTAAAGATTTTTACATTTCAAAACAAAATGATGTTCTAAGTACTTTAATACCGCCGCAAAATAAGGAAAATTATCAAAGGATTACAATTCCTACCACGACCCCTTCTAATATTATAAAAAAATATAGAAATAAATTATCTTTAAATGAAATTGAATATATTAAAATTGATGTTGAGGGTTATGACCATATAATTTTAGATGATTTATTTAAAAATAATATATATCCAAAATATATAAGTGCTGAAGTTCACGATTCAATGGTAATTAATTTAATATTAAATTCACCATATAAATCATTCAAATTTTCTGAAGGCACTGAAATTGGAAATAATATTAAAAAAATTGAATTTTTAAATCATAAACAGGAAAATGTTAAAATTGATTTTGTCCAACACTCTTCTGGTCCGTATGGGGATGATATACCAGGAAAATACTACGCACGAGATAGTGTAATTAATTATTTTCTTAATAATGGTTTGGGTTGGAAAGATATATGCTGTTCTTTAGAAGTTAAAGAATATGACGAAAAAATTCCATACAATCAAAAAGTTCATCAAAAAGGTTTTAGGTATCATTTAACAGAAATCTATCCTGCTTTCAAAAAAATGCTAAAAGCGCGTATTAATAATATCATTAAAAAATAATTCATAACAACGAAGTCAAAAGATAAAGTGAAATCAAAGTAATTGATATTTACAACCTTAGTTACGATTATACATAGTTCGATAAATGTTTAAAAAGAACACACTCGTATTACATAAATTTGGCGAAAAATTTAAAACACAGAACACACTAAAGAACACACTCTTTCAATTATCGTTGATAACTGTTATTAATTTATATTAATTGGAGTAACAGAACGCCCCGTCGTCCTTACATATATTTAAATGAAAAAATATAATTTATTTAAATGGAAGAATATTTTATTTATTTATTAAGGCATTATACATAAAATAAAATAAAATGTTAAATGAATTAAGTATAATTTCACTAACTAAAAATGAAAAAAAAATTATATAAATTATGACACTTAGTAATATCGATTACAAAGTTGTTAATGATTTTGGCTTAGAATGGAATAAATTTAATTATAAAAATACTAATAATATCGAATTAAAAAAAATATTTAATGATTACTTTAGAATTTTTCCTTTCAATAAAATAAATAAAAACTCTGTAGGTTTTGACATGGGATCTGGTACTGGACGCTGGGCTAAATTTATTGCTCCTAAAGTTAAAAAATTGTATTGTATTGAACCTAGCAATCTAGCCATTAAACAATCAAGGTTAAATCTTAAAGTATATAAAAATTGTATATTCGAAAATTCTTCTGTTTCTAAAAATAGCTTAAAAGATAATTCGCAGGATTTTGGTTATAGTCTGGGAGTGCTACATCATCTTCCAAATACTTTGTTAGCTTTAAAAAGTTGTACAAGAAAGTTAAAATCTGGAGCGCCTTTCTTGCTATATCTATACTACCGCTTTGATAATAAACCTAAGTGGTTTAAAATAATTTGGAAAATATCTGATATTGTAAGAATTTCAATTTACAACCTGCCTTTTTTCTTAAAATATCCTATTTCCCAATTTATTGCTTTTTTTGTATATTTTCCATTTTCAAAAATATTAAAAATTCTAAAAAAAAATAAAATCGAAATTAAAAATTTTCCACTGTCTTATTATCATGATAAGAGCTTTTATATAATGAGGACCGATGCATTAGATAGATTTGGAACTAAAATAGAAAAAAGATTTACAAGAAATGAAATTGAAATAATGATGAAAAAATCTCAATTAAAAAATATTAAATTTTCAAATAAACAACCATATTGGGTTGCTATTGGTACTAAAGTATAAAATAGTATGTAATTAAAAAATTATGAAAAAAATTGAAATTTATACAACAAATTACTGCCCCTTCTGTGTAAAAGCTAAATCATTATTAAAGAAAAAAAATATAGAATTTTCTGAGATTGACGTTTCTAACGATGAAACTTTAAGAGAAAAAATGACAATGATGGCGAACGGAGCGAGATCTGTGCCTCAAATATTTGCAGATAATGTTCATATTGGAGATTGTGATAAAATTTATAAGTTAGACCAAGAAGGAAAATTAGATAAATTATTAGGTCTTGAATAAACTTTAAATGGTTGTTTCATTTTCTATTTCTTTTTTTGCTGGATTAATAAGCTTTTTATCCCCATGTGTACTGCCCTTAATTCCGGGTTATGTTTCGTTTATCTGCGGAACAACACTGAATGAATTAAATTCTAAATCTAAAAATTTTATATTAAAAAAATCTTTATTTTTCTCACTGGGATTTTCATTAGTATTTATATCACTTGGTGCAACCGCAACCTTTATTGGAAGCTTTTTATTAAAAAACACGAAACTTTTATCAGTAGGTTCTGGTCTTATAATTATCTTTTTTGGTATATATTTATTAAATCTTATTAAAATTAATTTTTTAGATAAAAGCGTTGGAAATTTTAATGTTCGATATTCTGATAATTTATTATTTCCATTTATTGTAGGAATTGGCTTTGGATTTGGTTGGACCCCATGTATTGGACCAATTCTTGGATCTATTCTAGCTTTTGCTTCAATGGAAAACTCTATTTATAAAGGAATTTTATTATTATGTTTTTATTCTTTGGGTCTTGCAGTTCCTTTTATACTTTCGAGTTTATTAATTAAAAAATTCTTAATTCTCTCAAAAAAAACAAAAAAATATTTAAATAAAATAAAAAAAATTTCAGGTATTATTTTAATAATTACCGGGATTTTAATTGTAATTGGAAAATTGCAAATACTAGGATTTTATTTAATTGAATATTTTCCAATACTCCAAAAACTAGGTTAAAAAACTAATTTAATACCTCAATAACCCTAATAGGTTTTTTCTCTTTAAATGCTATTAAATTTTGGGCCATTTGAGCGTAAAAAACTTCATAATTTTCTTTGGTTACGTACCCTAAATGTGGCAATAATAATGCGTTAGGTAAAAATCTTAATTTATGATTTTCAGGTAAAGGTTCGATGTCATAAACGTCCAAACCAGCCCCTGCTATTACATTTTTTTCTAGTGCTTCAACCAAATCAAATTCATTCACAATCCGCCCTCTTGAAGTATTAATTAAAAAAGCTGTGCGTTTCATTAACTCAAAATCTTTTTTAGAAATTAAATTTTTTGTTCGCTCACTTAATACATTGTGAATTGTAATAATATCAGATTTTTCTAACAATTCTTTTTTGGTTACTGCCAATACTTTGTTTTCATTTGCAGTTGAAATTTTAAGATTTTCACTCCACGCTATTACATTCATCCCAAAAGCTAAGGCAACTTTTGAAACCTGAATACCAATTTTTCCAAGTCCGATAATTCCTAAAGTCTTTCCTTTTAACTCAAATCCTAGTGTTGATTGCCAATAACCTTGGTACATATTTTCCGTCTCCTCCCGTAAATTTCTAACAAGGCCCAAAATAAGAGCCCATGTTAGTTCAGCTGTCGAATTTGAACTTGAGTCAGTTCCGCATATTAATATTTTTTTTTCTTTGGCAGCTAAAAAATCTACAGAGTTATTTCTCATTCCACTTGTTATAATAAGTTTTAAATTTTTTAAATTCGAAATAACTTTTTTAGTAATTGGAGTTCGCTCTCTCATTATAAGCAAGACTTCAAAATGTTTTAATTTCTCTATGACTTGTTCTTCATTTTCAAAAGGTTGATTAAATACTTGAAAGTCAAAATCTTTTTTTAATCTCTCAAAGCTTCCTAAAATCATTGAAACATTTTGATAGTCGTCTAAAATTGCAACTTTCATGAAGGTAATGTTTTTTTAGATGATAAGTAAATTCCTAGAATAATTGAAATAGCACCAAAAATATGAAAATTCATTAATTTTTCATTTAATAATAATATGGCCATAAGAGAACTAAATACAGGCATCAAATGTAAAAATATTCCAGCTCTACTTGGACCTACAATTAAAACGGCTTTATTCCATAAAATATAAGAACCAAGTCCTGCAAATAAAACTACATAACTAATAATTAAAATAAATGCAAAATTAAATTTAATTAATTCATGATTATTAAATTCAAACAAAAATTGTGGAAACAAGAAAACCAATCCAAGAGTGACGATCACAGAAATAAAAGTTAGATAATTTAATCCTGTTTTGTGAGTTTTGAGCATAGTTGAATAAATAGCCCATGACAACATTGCAACTAATAGCCAAAGATCACCCTTATTAAGATTTAAATGTACTAATCTAGCAAATTCTAATTGAGTGATAATAATAACAACACCTGTAATTGATAAAATAAGTCCTAAAATTTGATTAAAATTTATTTTTTCAACTCTAAAAATAAAAGAAATAAAAATGATTAAGACTGGTATCGTTGAAATCATTAATGCTCCATTTAGAACTTGAGTAAAATTTAATGAATAATAAACAACCGAATTAAAAATACTAATGCTTGTAATCGACATTAGTAATAAAGAATAAAATTTATCTTTAATAATTTTAATATTTTTAATAATATTCCTTGCCGTAAATGGAATTAAAATAATCCAAACAATTATCCATCTAAAAAAATTTAATGTTAAAGGGGGTACCTCATAAAGAGTTGCAAATTTTCCAACTATAAAATTACCTGACCAAAAAAAGGCGCAAAAAGTAAGCATTAAATATGCCTTTAAATTAGAATTCATTTTATATTAAATTTTGTCAGTAATTTTATAATAAGAAATTCCAATTATCTCATGTAAAATAATTCTCCAATTTTCAAGCCCTTTTTTAATATCAAAATTTATCCAAAACATAGAACTTGTACCTGTTCTATAATCAACGCTAATTGGCTCCAGAATTAAACCTTCTTTTTTAAATAAAAAATAAGATCGCGGCATATGAAAAGCTGAAGTAACCAATCCCCAGCTTCCTTTATAATTTCGAATTATATCTTTCGAATATTGAATATTTTCAAATGTATTTCTAGATTTATTTTCAAATATAAGATTTTCAGATTTTACCCCCTGTTCTAAGAAAAACTTTTTAGCCATCTCTGACTCGCTCCAACCAATAGGATTGATTTTATTTGAATAACCTGAAAATAATATCAGGATTTTTGGATTTTTTTTATAGACTTCAAGTGCTTTGGTCGCTCTTTCTGCATTTTCATTTAATGAAGCTTCATTTCTTTCTTTTGATACTAATTCTTGATAAAAACTTCCTCCTAAAACAATAATTCCAGTCAATTGTTGAATAGGGTATCTAGAAGGTTTTATAAAATCTTCAATTTTATTAAGCAAAAAATTACTTAAAGGAGTGTAACCAAACAATAAAAATAAAATTAATAAAAATTTTGCTGAAAAAATAGTTAATTTTTTTAAATTTGTAAAAATTAAAATAAAAATTAAAATTAATAAAAAAAAAGACAAAATATACAAAGGCTCTAATAAATAATTGACAATTTTTGCTATATAAAACTCCATAAAATTCTAGATAAAATCTTCGTTATATAGTTTAGAACTTAATACGATTCCAAAGCCTATCATGTTAGTAAACATAGCAGTTCCACCATATGACAATATTGGTAATGGCACACCAACAACTGGTAACAAACCTGTTACCATTCCTAAATTTATCGCAATATATAAAAAGAAGTTAAAAGCAAAGGCATAACAAAATATTTTTGAAAAATTATTCTTACTCTGATCTCCAATTAAAGTTACCCGTTTAATTATCGAGAAAAATAACCACAATAATAACAAAGAACCAATCAATCCAAATTCCTCCGCAAAATGAGAAAACACAAAGTCAGTATGGTTTTCTGGTACAAAATCTAATGAACTTTGAGATCCTTTTAAATATCCTTTTCCAAATATTCCTCCTGATCCTATTCCAATTTTCGATTGAATAACTTGATAATTTGCTCCCAAAGGATCTCTTTCTGTATTGAAAAAATTAACAACTCTTTGTTTTTGATAAGGTTTCATCGTAGCAAAAATGAAGGGTAGGCTTAAAATAAAAATTATAAACCCAGATATAAATATTTTCCGATTTAAGCCAACGATCCATAAAGTTCCTAGAGCCGCACCTAAAATTAATACTGCAGTTCCAAGATCTGGCTGTCTCAAAACTAATAAAAATGGGATTAAAATTAAAATTGCTGAAACCAGTAATGAAAATAATTTATTAGTATTTTCAACTTTTGCTAAATTATAAAATTTTGCAAGAACTAATATAATCGCAAGCTTTGCAACTTCTGAAGGTTGGACGTGGAAGAAACCAAAATCAAGCCAACGTTGCGCACCTTTAGCAGTGACACCAATAAATTTTAAAACTATTAAAAGAAATAATATTAAAAAATAAAAATGATATGCATGTCGATACCAAAAATTTACATGCGTAAAAGCAATTAAAATTAAAACTAAAAATGCAAATATAAATCTGACTAAATGCTTTAAATAAATAGTCCCTTGTCCTTTATCAATTGAATACAAACATAAAATACTTATTAGTCCTAAAACTAAAATCATATTAATCAGACTTCTGTCTAATTTTTGAAATTTTTCAATTAACAAGAAAATTTTAGATACTTTTACTGTTTCACGCATTGGATATTCTCTTTTTAAATAAAAAATCGAACATGCTACTAGCAATTGGTGCTGCAATCCTTGATCCTGGTCCTGCATGTTCCGCGACTACCGCCACTGCGTATTTAGGTTCTTCTACTGGACCAAATCCTGCAAAAAGAGAATGGTCTCTGTACTTATATTCTCTAGCATTTGGATTTGCATTATCTTCTCTGTCTTTGATAGTTAATTTTGTGACTTGGGAAGTTCCTGTTTTTCCTGCAAATTTAAATTTTCCATTTAGTCTTGAACCATAAGAAGTTCCTCCTGGCTCATTCGTTGCTGCCACTAAAGCCTCATTAATTATTTTTATATTTTCCACATCAAAATCCATACGACTTAATTTAGATTTTTCATCTAAATAAAAGGTAGGATTAACTACATATCCGCCATTTGCAAATTGAGCTATTGATTTACAAATCTGCATTGGAGTTGCTAATATATACCCCTGTCCTATTCCTGTAATTAAAGTTTCTCCAAGTAACCATGGTTTGCCTAAAGCATTTTTTTTCCACTTTGTGTCTGGGACTAAACCTTTTCTCTCTTCATCAAAATCTTTTAGAATTGTTTGACCAAAATTAAATTTTCTTATTGTTTCTGCCAATCTATCTACTCCTAATAATCTTGCTACTTCATAAAAATATATATCGCATGATTTTTTTATCGCATCTTTTAAATTAATTCTCCCATGCCCACCATCTTTCCAACAATAAAATTCTTGACCATATAGTTCAATTTTCCCAGGACAAAAATGAGTATAATCTTGATCAACGATTTTATTTTCTAACGCCGCCAAAGCTATAATCGGTTTTACTACCGATCCCGGTGAGTATTGACCTGATAAAAACTTATTAATTAATGGCTTTCTTTCATTCTTTAATAATTCATTAAATTCTGGTTGGGTTATCCCAAAAGCAAATTTATTTGTATCAAATGAAGGTGTTGAGACGCATGCTAAGACTTCTCCTGTTTTAATATCCATCGCAATTGCAGATCCGGCATATCTTCCTAATTTTTGATAAGTTAATTTTTGAAGTTCAAGATCAAGGGAAGTTTTTAAAGCATTACCACTTACTCCGTCTACAAATTCAACTGTTCTAACTGCTCTTCCTGCGGCATTTACCTCAAAACGAGTAAAGCCTGGAGTGCCGATAAGCTCTCTATTTAATATTTTTTCAATTCCAAGTTTTCCTATTTTGATTCCTGGGGTTCTAAAAAGATCATCTTTTTGATTTTGCAGATCATTTTCATTAGGGGCACCAACATAACCAAGTACATGGGCAAATTCGTAAGGATAATTGTAATGTCTCTCCATTGAAATAAAAGGCTGGACTCCATTTAAAACAAAGAGATTACTATTTATTTTTGAAAACTCAGCCCATGTTAGATTTTTATTTATAACGTAAGGCTGGAATTTTCTTAATTTTATAAAATCTGTTTTAGTTTTTTCAACTGTATCGTTGTCTAATCTTAAAAATTTATTTAAAGTTGAAAGAACAAAATCAAGATCAGTGACATCGCCTTTAATAAGAGCAATTCTATAAAGCTGACGATTTTCAGCTATTCTATTATTAAAGCGATCTAATATTAGCCCTCTCTCTGCTGCAATTTTCCATTCTTTAAAACGATTTCGATCAGATAAGATCGAATATTTATTTCTTTGAAATACCTGTAGCCACAAAAGTCTAAGACCTATTAAACCAAAAAAAGTATATTTTGCGGTAGTTAAGATTGCTTTTCTTCTATTGATTATACTTATTTTTGTTTGATAACCTTCAGTTGGTCTGTGCTTAAAAAGCTTCATAAAAATATAGACAATATAACACCAAAAATGCTAAATCGTCTCACTTTTTTGGAGGAAAGCAAATATTAAAATAGAAGTTAAAAATGATAATCTAGAGCAGGCTCTGAGAGCTCTTAAAAAAAAATTACAAAGAGAAGGCGTATTTCGATTGTTAAAAATCAAAAGTCACTTTGAAAAACCATCAGAAAGAAAAAAGAGAGAGAAAGACGAAAACACAAGAAGAGTTAAAAAATTTAAAAAGTTAAAAGCTCGTTACTAAACTCAAAAATCTATAATAAAAAAATAGCCATCAAAACCAGAACAAGTATTATAACAACAGATATATAAACTGTTAGTTTTTTAAAGTTAGACCAAGTAAGCTTTTGAGATTCAACATCCATAAAATTTAACCTTGACGTGCCTTAAACTTTGGATTTTTTTTATTAATAACATAAAGTTTTCCTCGTCTTCTAACAACTTTACAATTGATATCTCTTTTTTTAAGAGATTTTAATGAGCTTACAACTTTCATAGGAACATTAAATATATATTAAAAGACATTTTGTAAAGAAAAGTTAACGATTATTCATTAAAAAATTATTTATATAATCTTTAAGCCTAATTTTTGCAGACAATCTTATAATCTTGTTATTTAAATTCATGTTTGTCAAAGCTGAGGCAAATCGTTCGCCTTCTCGTTTTGGTAAGTATCTAATCTTACTTTTAAACATTTTTGCAAGTTCAATAATGCTATAGGATTGCTTATTTGCAATAGAATAATGTTTGCAATTATTTTTTTTCCAAGCAAAAATGCAGGCTTTAACTGTATCAAAAATATGAGTAAATCTTCTTAGCTGTGTTCCAGGTCTTACAACTGGTAATTTTTTACCTCTTAAAAAGTGATCTTCAAATATCCCAACAACAGTTGCCATATCTCCTTTGCAAATTTGTTTTTCTCCATAAACATTATAAAAATAAATAACTTCATATCTAAAATTAAACCACTTCTTTAAATTTTCTAACAGTTCTAGGTTCTTTGCTTTTGAAAAAGCATAGGGAGACAAGCTCATATCTTGTCCTTTATTTCCTAAACTTGCAAGAGGTTCAGAATAAATTAATTTAATTTTATTCTGCAAGGCAAAATTAAATACATTTGAGCTTCCTTCAATATTAGAACTAAAGCATTCATTTATTTTTTTAAAACTTTGATAAATTCTTGCAAATTCTCCAAAATGAAAAATGGTATGAATTTTGCCAACATAATTCTTCAATAAAATTTCAATATTTTTAGTGCTACCATTTAAATACTTAACTCGTTTATTCTTAATATGATTTTTAGAAAATCCTGATGAGTAATTATCAATACTTAAAATGCGGAAACTTTTAAATTTTAAAAGTTCAATAATTAAATTAGAGCCAATAAAGCCAGCTCCTCCAGTAACTACTAATATATTTCTCATTAAGATTTAATTGGAATTTGTATTGTAAAGCCTGGCAACGACCTACTCTTCCGTGCCTTAAGACAAAGTACCATTGGCGCTAAAGGGCTTAACTGCCGAGTTCGGAATGGGATCGGGTGTTACTCCTTTGCAATAATCACCAGGCAGTGTCTCTATACATAAATTGTAGTACTTTGTAAATATCTTTGAAATATTGACTGAGACAGCAAGGTTTAACAGAAGTAGATAAATTAAAATATAATGTTATAACTAAAAAATATTTATCGCGGGGTGGAGCAGTCTGGTAGCTCGTCAGGCTCATAACCTGAAGGTCCTTGGTTCAAATCCAAGCCCCGCAACCAAGGCTTACATTTTATTTCTATAATTCTTAAAAAATATATAAATTATTATATAATAATAATGATGATTTACTGTCTAAGTGCCATGCGTCTAAAACAATGGCCAAAGCAATTTCTAATTTTTCTTCCAATGTTGGCAGCTAATAAATATGAATTTATTTATTTTGAAAAGGGAATTGCTGGTTTTCTAATTTTTAGTTTAGCCGCTTCATTTATTTATATTTTTAATGATTTAATTGATATTAAGAATGACAAAATTCATCCTTTAAAAAAAAATCGACCTATAGCATCAGGAAAACTATCAAAAACAAATGCGAAGTTACTGGGATTATGCCTTCTTTGTCTGGTATTAATTTTAGGGTTTAAATACAATATTTTATTATACTTACTTATATATTTTATAATAAATTTCTTTTATAGTTTTTATTTAAAAAAAATAAAATTTATAGATATTATTACTTTATCTTTATTCTATTTTATTAGAGTTTACCTTGGTAGCAAAATTTTAGATATAGAACTTTCTGAGTGGCTTTTTATATTTGTTTTTTTTCTATTTACAGCTTTAGCAATAATAAAAAGATTAAATGAAGTAGAAAAATATAAAAAAAAATTTAATATTTACGAAAAAAGCGATAGTAAATTTTTAATAAAAATTCTATATATTTGTAATTTTTTCTCTATATTTTGTGTAATTTTTTACAGTTTTAGTCAAAAAATTAATATAATTTATAAAACTCCTATTCTAATGTGGGTATTAATTTCAATTTATTCTTACTGGTTATATTTTATAAGTAGTTTGGCTAAAGAGGGAAGAATTAATCAAGATCCTGTAGTTTTTATTTTGACAAATAAAAAAAGTATTTTATTAATAATAACTTCATTCTTATTCTTAATTATAAGTCAAAATTTTAAAATTACGTTATTTTCATGATTTTAAGCGGTTGGGGAAGGTATCCTAAAATTTCATGTTCAGTATTCAGACCTAAAAATATAAATGAACTAAAAAAACTAATCAAAAATAAATGTATAGCGAGAGGTAACGGTAGATCATACGGTGACTCTTCTTTGCAACCAGAAGGTACTATTGAAATGAAAAATTTTAATAGAATTTTTTTTTTCAATAAAAAAATTGGCATTGTTAAAATTGAAGCAGGTATCTTGCTAGATGACTTACTCAAAATTATAATTCCACAAGGCTGGTTTATTCCTGTTAGTCCTGGCACTAAATTTGTAACTTTGGGTGGAATGGTTGCGTCAAATGTTCATGGGAAAAATCATCATAACGTAGGTGGGATCCTTAATTTTTTAGAGAACTTAACTTTATTAAACGAAAATAAAAAAGTTATTACATGCTCGAAATATAAGAATAAAAATCTTTTTTATGCAACTTGTGGTGGGATGGGTCTTACAGGATTTATCCTAGACGTAACACTTAGATTACACAAAATTACTAACTCGTACATTGATCAAAAAATAATTTGTACAAAAAACTTAAATGATACTTTAAAAGAGTTAAAAAAAAATACTAAAGCCACTTATTCTGTTGCATGGATTGACTGCACGGGCAATAAAAATAACTTTGGTAGATCAGTCATTTTTAATGGGGAGCATAATAAAGATTATAGTAAAAAACTATTTTATAAGAAAAATAAAATTATTAATGTTCCTTTTTTTTTATCGAATTTTTTCTTGAATTATATAACAATTTATATTTTTAATTTTCTTTATTATTATTTCAATTTTTTTAAAAAAAAAATTTCTACCATTTCTTATGATGATTATTTTTATCCACTAGACAAAATAAAAAATTGGAATGAACTCTACGGAAAAGATGGTTTTGTTCAATGCCAATTTTCTATACCGGAAATAAACTCGTATAAGGCTATTCCTAAAATATTGAAATTGATTCAAAGTAAAAGTTCTGTTTCATTTCTGACAACTTTAAAATATATGGGCGAAGATAATGCGACGCTTGCTTTTGCTGGCAAAGGTTTTGCTGTTGCTTTTGATTTTAAAAACACAGATTGTAATTTAAAGTTATTAAATAAAATTGATAAAATAATAGTACATTATAATGGAAGAATTTATTTAACAAAAGACTCCAGAATGGAAAAAAAAACTTTTTACAAGACATATAAAAATATAAAAATCTTTAAAAAAACAGTTAGGAATTTCAAAAATAAGCACACTTTTTCTTCTTTGCAATCAGAGAGAATTTGTCTATAAAATCTAAGTGGTAGATATAAAGAATGTTTTAATACTGGGCGCAAACTCCGATATATCCAAACAACTTATTATTAAACTTTCAAATTTAGACGCACGGTTAACTCTATTCACTAGAGATACTGAGAGTCTAAATCTTTTTCTTAAATCAGAAATAAAAGATACTAAAAAAATTTCTATATTCAAAATAGATTTAAAAAATATTGTCGAGTTTAAAAAAATTTTAGATAGTTTAGAATATTTTCCTAATATTGCCATCTCCACTATAGGACAATTAACAAACTCAACACGAGAAGATATTTTTGAAAATTCAATACTAGATGAAATGATAAACATTAATTATTTATATCCATCGAAATGTATACAAATAATCTGCGATTATTTTATTAAAAAAAAAATTACTGATGGGATAATTGTTGCTCTCTCTTCGGTAGCTGGTTACAGAGGAAGAAAAAAAAATTATGAGTATGGAGCTGCTAAGGCTGCTTTTTCAACTTTTTTATCTGGATTAAGAAATAAACTATATAATAAAATTCACGTGGCTACTATTGAACCAGGTTTTGTTAAAACTAAAATGACTAAAAATATTAAAATTCCTGATTTTTTAGCTGACACGCCCGAGAATTTAGCTTCAAAAATTATGAATGTCATTAATAATAAGGTGAATTCTTACACGCCCATAAAATGGAAAGTGATTATGTTCATAATAAAATTGATTCCTGAAAAGATTTTCAAAAAATTAAATCTGTAAAAAAAGTGGTTAGCTATTTAATTAAAAACAAAAATTACCTATTAACTTTTTTATCATTTTTTTTAGCTGCTGTTATTAGTCATTATTACTATCCGCACGAAGATGCTTCTATACTTTTTAGTTATTCAGAAAATTTAGTAGAAACTGGCGTTATAAGTTACTTTCCAGGTGGTGAGGCCGCAGAAGGTGCAACAGATTTTTTATGGATGCTACTGCTCTCTTTTTTTTATTATTTTGGGTTTGATATATATTTTTCTGCTATTTTAATAAATTTATTTTCGCTAATCATAATAATTAAGCATCTAAAAAATAAGTTTAATCTTTCTAATTTAGTAAGTTTTTCAGTTTTAATATTACACCTATTTTTAACACATACTTACGCTGCAATAGGTGGTTTCTCTGTTTTATTTGTTGAGATGATTCTTGTTTTTATGATAACTAATTTTATTGAAAAAAATAACTTATCTGTAATTTTTTTTAGTTTTGTTGGCTGTCTCACTAGACCTGATTTTATTTTATTTGCACTTCCTGTTAATTTAATTCTCTTAATTCAAAATTTCAAGTTAAGAATTATTATAGCTTATTTAATTTATACAATACTAGGAGCAAGTTATTTTTTTTGGAGATACAAATATTTTCAAGAACTTATGCCACTACCTTTCTATGTAAAGAATACTTGGGACTTTTTTAATAATAAAGAATGGTTAAGGCAAATTATTATATTCTCACCAATGATACTAGCAATATCTCATTTAAAATTAAAAAAAAATTTAAATTTGAATTTAATTACTATGCTTCTTGTGGCAGTTATTCCAACATTGTATTATATGAATCAAACACTCTATCAAAATGTTGCACAAAGATTTTATTTTTATCTCCCTACAATTTTTTTAATCATTTTTTTACAGTTTAAATATACATTGCAAATGAATAAAAAAAATCTTTTCTTTCATAAAATAATTATTTCAATTTGTTTATTTTCTTCAGTATTAAATTTTGCAACGAATCAAAATCCGTTAAATTTTTTAAAAAAAAAGACAGAGAATTTTTACTTACTAACTAAAGATCTTTATGATATTAATAGGTCTTCTAATATTAGCATAGCAACCACTGAAGCTGGTCTAATAAATTATATTTCTAAAGCGAAAACTACAGATCTTTTTGGACTTAACACTAGACTTCTTGCAAAAAAACCCGCGGATAGGCAATATATTCAAAATAATTTTTACGATATTATTTTTATTAACTCAAGTATAGTTGGGGAAAACTGTTCTTCGCTCGAGAAAGCATTTAAAGTAGCTTCTGAATTGGTAAATACTGAAGGAAGTAGAAAAGATACGTGGTCTGAATTTAGCTATAAAATTTTAGCTGGTGTAGATAAGAAAAAATATCATAGTTTTATTCTAGAGTATCCCGCTAGTGCTTTTGTAAATGTTAAATCAAAATCTTACCCACTACTTAAACAATCTTTAATTAATCGAGGTGCTTTATTCTGTAAATAAAAAACAAGAATAACAATAATAGAAACGAGTTTAAATTATTAACTTGAAATTAAAATGTCAGAAAATTAGCTTTGATATCATTAAAAATACGGCCTGATTGTCGATAAAAGGCTCTTATAGCTCTAAAAAGTAATAAAATAATATTTATATTTAAAATATAATGTCTTTTATCAAGAACTACTGTTAATTCTTCGTTAAATAGTTAAAGTATTTTTTTTACTAAAATTATTTTTAAACTCCCATTTTATAGAAGACCTGATTATTTTTTCTAAAGCATTCTCATTAAAATTTAATTTTAGTTTTTTACGCATAACAGATGGATTATTAACAGCTGAAGGAATATCTCCAGGTCTCTTTTTACAGAATAATTTTAGTATTTTAATTTTTAATATATTTTCAAATTTTTTTATAATATCTAGGACGCTATAACCAAAACCGTAACCACAATTAATTAAAAAAGATTTTTTAAGTTTCTTTAAATTTTTCAATGAAAATATATGAATTTTAGAAATATCGTTTAGATGAATATAATCTCTTACGCACGTTCCATCTTTGGTTTTGTGTTTGTTGCCATAAATTTTTAATTTATAATTTTTATTTTTAATAGATAAGCATAAATTTTTAATCAATTGATTATTTTGGTTTATACAACCAATATTATTTTTTAAATCTGCGCCAGCAACATTAAAATATCTTAATATAGCATAATAAAAATTATTTTTTTTTGCAAAGTCTTTAATTAACAATTCACCCTGTAATTTTGTTTTAGCATAAACACTTTTTGGATTTGTTGCATGACTTTCTTTAAATCTTTTATTAATGTCACCATATACCGCACATGTAGATGAGAAAATAAAATATTTTATATTGCACAATGAACATGCCTGCAAAAGTTTTTTTGTTCCAATAACATTATTATTATAGTATTTTTTTGGTTTTTTTTCAGATTCTTCTACACTTAATGAAGCTGCAAAGTGCATTACCACATTAATATTATTTTTTTTTATTATACTTATAACTTTTTTTTTATTTAATATATCTCCATAAAAAAAATTAGCTTTTTTAGGTACTAATTTTTTATGACCAGTTGAGAGGTTATCAATAATAAAAACTTTGTGATTTTTATTTAACAAATCATGACATACTTTGCTGCCAATATAGCCCGCACCCCCTGTTACTAAAATTCTCATAATTTATTTCGTAATTTATTATATAAGGTTGCGCTATATTCATAAAAAATTACTTTAAGTTCATTGAAAGAGTAATTCCACTTTTTCAGCGTTAATGGGTTATCAATATTATTGGCAACAAACATATTAATATTATAATTATTTTTTTTCCAAATTAATGCACATCTTTTAGTGTGGTAAGGAGCCGTTAAAAAGTTAAATGATGTAATTTTTTCCTCACTTAGTTTTGTATAAATTAATTCTAAATTTCCAGAGGTTGAGCCTACTTGAGTTAAAATTATAATATTATTTTTATCAAAACCATCAAATACAATTAAAGACCTCAAAATTTCATATTCAGGTATTTCTTGATCTCGTCCTATTAAAATAATTTTCTTATAATTATTCTGCTTTAATAGAATTTTTGCATCTAGATATCTTTTTTGGTAGCCTGTATTAATATAATCTTTATCTCCATTTCCTGATAATATAACTAATGCTTCCCCATAAAAATTATCATAATTCACTAAATTTTTACCTATATACCAAGGAAAGGGACTGACAAAAAATATAAAATAAAAAGAAAATAAAAAAATTGCAATATAAGAAAAAAATTTATTTAATTTAGAATAAAATAATTTATATAAAACCTTTAAAGCTCTAAATAATATACCTAGCAAGAATAAATAAAAATTTTTATAATCTTTATTTAATAAAAAAAAATTTGAGATTACATAAATTGCTCTGGTTGATGCTTGTGTATAGTTTATATTTATACTATCATTTCTTCTTCTAATTTTTACTTGAAAAGAATTAACTAAAGAAATTTGATTAATAGAATTGTTACTTAAAATATTTAACCATAATTTTAAATCCTCAACACCAATAGTAAATATATCTTCATCAAAATAATATTTTGTTAAAATATTTTTTTTAATAATAACGGAGGACAAAATAAAAGGGTTGTAAACATAAAGTCCCTTCAGCCCTAATTTAAAAATAATATTTTGTATAAATTTTCTTGCATATTTAGTAAAAAAGCCTGAATAAAGATTTCCTTTTTTATCTATATATGTGCATAACGTAGAGGACATAATAGTATATCTATTTAAATGATTAATCTGAATTTCTAATTTTGTAGGTAGCCAAATATCATCTGCATCTAAAAAAGAAATGTGGGAACCCCGAGATCTTTTTATTGCATAGTTCCTAGCAAAAGCTGCCGAGCCGATATTTCTCTTAAAAAAAAATGTTTTAATTCTTTTGTCTCGTCTTTTAAAAAAATTAATAATTTTCTTGCTATTATCCTTTGATCCGTCATCAACAATTATTAATTCAAAATTTTTATATGTTTGATTAAGAACCGATAATATTGAGTCTTTAATATATTTTTCAGAATTATAAGATGTAATAACAACTGTAATTTTTTTATCAAACATCTTAGTTTATTTAAAATTTTATAATTTTGTTCTACTATCAAATAAATAGCTGAAAATAGGAAACTTTGGTTCTCTTTCTTTTTGCTTGTAATAAATATTGTTGTTAATTTTCCAAATTCTAGATGGATTTAATTGAATCATAATTTGTTGTCGCAAATATCCTTTCTCCGGAACACCGGCATTATGGAAACAAATATTAGGAAAAAATACGAAAGCCTCGTTTAGATCACATGTTACCTGATAATAGTCATTTATCATAATATTTTTAGGATATAATTTAGATTTATTTATATTTAAAATATTCATTGGCCCGCTTAATTTGGTTATTTTCTGAATAGGTATAATTACTTTTAAAGTATGTTTGGTGAAAGGTTTATCAACGTGAGGCAAATTAGCATACCAACTATTTGATTTTTCCTGCCCTTCTATAGGTGCTGTTTCGTACGCGGTTATATAATCTATACTAAAATTAAAACCAGTGGCATTAAAGATATACTCGGCTAGTTTATTTTCGATAAAAATATTTTTAATCAATGCCTGGATCTGAAAATTATTTAGAATAAATCTTCTGTAATATTTATTTACATAATTAGTCTCTAATTTATTTACATCTATAATTGGAATGTTTAAATTTAAAATCTTACAATAGCCTTCGAGATTTAAGTTATGATACTTTAAAAAATTATTATTTTTTAATAAAAACTCTTCATATTTTGAAAAAAAAAAATTATATACATTTGTTAAAATATAATAAGAAATAGAAATAAATTTATTAATGTATTTAACTATTTTCATCTAAATAATTATCCTATTCTTTCCTAAAAAGTTTTTAATATCCAATATAACTCCTTTTTTTATAAGAAAAGTCGCAATTTTTTTCTTTATAAAATTAAAAGAACTGTGTTTAACAGTAATAATAATTCCATGATAATAATTTTTTCTAATTTTATTTATAGCGTGTATGTTTTGTATATTTTTTAAAGATTTTTTATCAACATTATTGTCATAACAGAATACATTAAATTTTTTCTTTTTTAGATATCTAATTATATCAAAACTTTTGGAATTTCTAATATCAGGTACGTTTTCTTTAAATGATAATCCCATAACTAAAATATTTTTATTTTTAATAACATTAAATTTTTTTTTAAATTCTTTTAGAAAGATATTAAAATAAAATTTACTCATTCCGTCATTTAATTTTCGTCCGGCTAAAATAAGCTTTGTATCGTATCCAATTTGTCTCGATTTTTCTGCTAAATAATATGGATCTACACCAATACAATGGCCACCTACCAAGCCAGGTTCAAAATTTAGAAAGTTCCATTTTGTACTTGCAGCTTTTAAGACCTCTGAAAAGTTTATATTTAATTTTTGAAAAATTTTTAAAAATTCATTTATTAATGCTATATTTAAATCTCGCTGAGTATTTTCTATAATTTTTGCTCCTTCAGCGATTTTAATAGTCTTTACCTTGATAACGTCTGCTTTAATAATCTTTTTATATAAATAATAAATTTTATTTAAGGCTTGATAATTAGATCCTGAAACTAACTTATTTATTTGTCTAATATTTTTAAATTTATCTCCTGGATTTATTCTTTCGGGGGAGTATCCGCATAAAAAATCTTTATTTAATTTTAATTTCGAAAACTTTTCTAAAATAGGAACACATATTTCCTCTGTACAACCTGGAAATACTGTTGATTCGTAAACTACCACATCGTGTTTTTTTAATACTTTAGATACTAATTTTGTAGCAAAAATTAAAGATGACAAATCAGGCTTCTTATTCAAATTGATTGGAGTTGGAACTGTAATTATAAAAAAATTACAATTTTTAAGAAGTTTTAAATTATTTGTAAAAATAATTTTATTTTTAACATTCTGAAGTCTTTTTCTGGAAATTTCTTTGGTTTCATCTATTTTTTTTTTTAAGTCATTAATTCTTTTAAGTTTTAAATCAAAACCTACAACTTCAAAAAATTTAGAGAATTCTACAGCTAGTGGAAGTCCTACGTACCCCAAACCAATTACAGCAATTTTAGTATTAGAAACTTTTTTCATAAAAAAAATCTAAAATAATTTTATTAATTTTTGTAATATCAATTTTCTCTTTAATTTCTCTTTTTGAAAAATTATCATAATAAAAACCGTCTCCAGAATGCATTCCGTTTTTGATAGCTACAAAAGAAATAAAATCTATTAAATTAAATTTATTAATATTATTTATAAAAATTTTATCTTTAGATGATATCTCATGAGGGTATGTCAATGTAATAAATAAATTGCTACCTCTGTTATCAACTTCAAATATTTTTATACTATTAAGCGAAATGTTCTTAATTACATAAGCTGCATTTTTACTTATTATATCATTATCAAATTGCAATATAAAATCTCTAGACATTAATTCTATAACTTTAAAAAATTTAATATTAAATTTTTCAAAAAATAAATTGTGGTTTTTTAATCTATAATAAAATTTTAATATGTCATAAGGAACCTGGGTTAAGCCTGTTGCCATTACTAATTTATAATCTTTTATAGATAAATAATCGCCCAATATCCTGTCATATATATGTAGCGCTTCCTCCAAAGGATCTTTTTTATTATTTTTCTTATACCAGTCAGGAATTTTAAAATTAGCATTTGTTATTGCTGGTGAAAACAAAAAATAATGATGTTGGATATGAGCAAAAGCATTCAAAAATAAATTAGAAAAATTAACTTTTTTTTTATAAATTAACTTTAAATGAATATCATTTAATAGCAAATCTAAAAATAATGCTCTTCTCCATTTGTATTTTACGCTTGTTAAAATTAAAAAAAAATACAACCAAATATTTTTAAAATTAATAAATTTAATTATAATTATCAATAAATTCAAATAATTTTTTATTGAAAAAGATTTTTTAGCATTATCTTTAACAAAAAAAGATATTGTATGATGTATTTTTTTGCTCCAAAAATTTTTATCTGAGATTGTATTGGTCCAAGGATCTGGAATAAAATAGGCTGGACTTTTTAAATTATTATTAATATTCATTGGGGAAATCGCTCCAACAGAATAATTTTTAGCTATTTGATCAAAAATTGTTTCTTCTTTAAAATTTACAATATCACCTAATCGAAAGATTCTGTGTTGTTCAGCTTTTTTTCCTGTATATATAGAAACCCATTGTATCCAAGGTTCTAGTAATTGATATTGTGTTTCGCTGTTAGTATAAGAAATTTTATCAATAATCTTAGAAAAATTTTTATACTTTTTATTTTTTAAGTAGTATTTAATAAAATCGAAATTTAACTCGTTAAATGATAGTAATATTAATTTGTTATTTTTCATATAGACGAAATATTGTATCTGTTACTTTATTAATTTTGTAATATTTGTATGCGTATGTTTTCGAAAAAACTTTCATTTTATTTCTTAATTTTTTATCTTTAATTAAAATTTCAATTTTATTAGAAAGATCCTTATAATTTTTTGTTTTACATAATAATCCATTTTTAGTCACAACTATAGACTCTTTGCATCCCGCAACATTTGTAGTGATAATTGGCAATCCGACCGCAGAAGCTTCTAACACTGTTTTAGGCATACCCTCTCTATATGATGGTAAACAAAATATTTCTGCATTTTTATAAAATCTTAAAGAGTCTTTCGCAAATCCTAAATAATTTATTATTTTATTTCTTAAAAAATAATTAAAATAATTTAGATCAATTTTATCTGGTGTTGAATAATCCATAGGACCAGCTAAATTAAAATTCCAATCTGGATATTTTTTTTTTAATATTTTTGCTGCTTCGAGGTATTCACAGACACCCTTACTTTTGACAATTCTACATAACATTAATACATTCCTATTATTTTTAATAACCTTAATTTTTTTAAAATATCTTGGATCAACGCCAGATCCTCCTTTAATTATAAATATATTATTAAACTTTAGTTTTAAGATCTTATTAAAATAAATATAATCGTCTGTATTTTGAACTATTATAGCTTTGCAATTAATTTTCCTCAAAAAATTAATAAAAGACAATTCAAAAAATTTTTTTTTTAACATCTCCATTATACTTAGATTTGCAGTATATAAATAACCCATGCCAGATACTGAAAGTATAAGTTTAGTTTTATTGCAAAATATAGCAATTGTAGTGGCAAAAAAATTGGCAATTGGTGAGGCGCTATGAAGAATATCGGGCTTATATCTTATTATAAAAAAAAAAATTTTTATTAAGGCTATAAAATTTTTGATAAAATTATAATTTGCACTAAAATTATATATAGAATGTTGTATTTTTAATTTTTTAATTTTTTTTATTGCGTTTTTTTCCATTATTTTTGAACTACCAGAACCAAATATTAAATGAAAATCAAAACCTCTTTTTTTTGCTTCAAAAAATAAATTAATTCTATGTGAATAAAAAAAAGCCGCATGATTTGATAAAAAAACTATTTTTTTTTTATACATTTTTTTTTGTGGAATAGTTTAAAAACAAAATAATAAATAAAAATAAAGTAATTTTATATCTTACTATTGATCCTGGATTTACAACGATTAAAGAATAAACTGATAAATTTAATAATAAAATTATAAACCAATATATAGTCTTTAATTTATTTAAGTTATAGCAAAGTTTAAAGTATGAAAATAAATAAATATAAATAATTAAGTTTTCAATAGTTTGAAAAAATCTAAAAATATTTGTTATTTGAAATAATGGTGAGACCATGAACTGTAAAAATGCATTGGGTAAACTAATAATCATATCACCATAATTCTCGTAAATTTTTGGAAAAGTTTTGAAATGTTCTTGGTAATAACCTGTATAACGTCTATTTATATATTCTAAAAACAAGTCGCTAAAAAAAATGAAGATCATTAAACCTATTGATAAAAATATCGCTTTAAAATTAAAATTCATATTTGAAAATAATAAATAATAGATTATTAGAGATAATATTAACGCAACACCTACTTCGGGTTTTATCAATATAAATAATGAAACAAAAATTAATACATGATAAGTTTTTTTTTTTTTAAGATAAAAAAAAAAAAAAAATAAAAAA
>Ga0209401_1000685_pt1 | contig 22834 bp, 33 predicted proteins | sample M_140807_MF_Meta_FD_187318 | JGI IMG/M metagenome (GOLD analysis project Ga0209401, IMG submission 187318) | Freshwater microbial communities from Lake Montjoie, Canada to study carbon cycling - M_140807_MF_MetaG (SPAdes) (version 2) | ecosystem: Environmental > Aquatic > Freshwater > Lake... | reverse complement strand
GGTTCGGGGGGAACCGCCCCCCATCGGTTACTTTTTCAGCGCCTTGATGACAGCGCCAAAGCTTGCCGTGCCCAAGTCAGCAATCGTCTTGATCTTCACGTTGTGAACAAAATACGCGCTCAGATCGACGCCGATTCCAATGCCAATCACCGTGACGTTCTTGTGTTTTGCTTGCAATGCCAAGATTGCATCGGCACGATAACCGTCACCGTCACCGATCCAGATCAGCACCTTGCGCGGCTCTGGGCGTTTGCTCAGAGCGATAAGCGCATCGTTCAAAGCAGCAACTTCCGGGGTGCAGCCTGACGCATGGTAGAGCCACTCGCCGCGCTGGCGCAGGACGTTCGCAGACTCCTTGAACGACTTATACATGCGCCACGCAGCGCGGCTCAACAAGCCCTTCTGCGCTCCGCCAACACCGTGCTGCGTCACGACAGCGGCTCCGGCATCGCTGAATCCACGCACCTCAAACTCCACGCCGTTGCAGCGCTTGAGCGCCTCTGCGAATTGCAGCGTCGCATGTGCCGCCGCTACCATGCAAGCCCCACCCATGCTGCTGCTCTGATCGACTGCAATCAGCACGGCAGAGTCAATGCCCTCTTCGATCTTGCGGCGTTTAAACACAGACTCATTGCCGCTCACCACGCCAACCCAGTCACCAGACAGAGAGCCAGACTGCAATCGCGTCTGCGTACGGTCGGTGCTGGTATTTTCCAGCACCTGCTGTAACTGCTGCTGCAACCTGCCTAGATTGCGCGGCACAATGTGCAACATTGGAGTATTCGGCGCGTTGCGAACCTGTCCCGCAGTGATCTCAGCCAGCGCAGTGCAGGTAGCGCCGGGATTCATGGGGATATCGTCGAACGCTTCCGGCTCCACCGAAACCGGCAGGTCGGAGTGACCCTTGCCCTTTCCCACCGGTTTCTTTTTCTTGCTCAACTTCTTCAACGCCGTGACTTTGTATCCCATGATGCCTCCTAGATGACTTCAGCAACGCCGTTAGTGATCGAAGTGACCACCCCCTCCTTACCGTCAGGACAGAGGACACGGTCACCGACCCGTATCTGATCTGACCCGCCGCCCTCACCTTCACCCTCACCCTCACCCTCGCCTTCACCTTCACCCTCACCTTCACCTTCACCCTCGCCTTCACCTTCACCTTCACCCTCACCTTCACCTTCGCCCTCACCTTCACCTTCACCTTCGCCCTCACCTTCGCCCTTCTCACCTTCACCCTCTTCACCATCGTCAGGCGGCGGCGGGGGATTCTTCAGGGGCTTGAGTTTCTTCCAGAGCCAGATGCCCGCGTCGATTGCGTCCGCAGTAGTGACAAGCGCAGCGCATCGATCAATGCCCTCAGCCACAATGGCTTGAAACGCAGGCGCAACCAGCGGCAAGACGTTGACACCGTAGCCGCGCCCGTCAACGCAGATCGCAAACGCAATGTTCTCCTTGCGTTTAAACGTGTCGGCATCGCACCCCGCTACCATGTGCCGCAGCAGGACAGTCAACAACCTCTCCGCACCGATTGCATACCCGCTTTTGATGATCGCCCGCTCCATCCGAACGTCCTCAAAAGCATTGATGCAGCGGTGTAAAGTGAGGCAATTATTGTAGGACACAACCGCCGCAGTCCACCGTGCGTTATCGGTGAAAAAAGCATGTCCCAACTCATGCAGCGCCATCGCCACAATGCGGTCGGCATGTGCATCGTTATACGCGTGGTCATCCTTGAAATCCGGCAGGTTGACAAGGATGCTGCCGCCCCCGCCGACCATCATCGACGCGCCAGTGCCAGCGAAGCGCACGGTTAGCTGGACGGGCTGACGCCCTGCCGCTACCCATGTCTTCATCAGCGTCGTGCTGATAGCCTGTTTTATTGCAGTGCCTTTTCTCATAGTGCCTCCTAGTTGTAGTGCGCGGCAAACAACTGACGCAGGGTTTCCTGATACATCGCAGGCGCATTGTTAACAATGCTCACCTCCCATGCATAGTCAGCGCCAAGATCGACGATGTCGATGAAGGCGAAAGCGCGTCGAAGCGAAGGAGGCTCATTGAGTGAGCCACCGACTTCAGCGCGGCACCGTTTAAACACGTTGATCAACTTCTGGGCTACATCAACCGGCGCACCACGCTTGACCAGCAGCGCGATCTCCTGCGCTTCAGGCATGAACGTCAGGCGCGGGAAGTGAGCGAACCGGTCACAGAGTGCTGCGTTCTGCGCCTTCGTGCCGCCGTATTCCCCGCTCTCATCGCCCGTCCCGTTCGTATTCGCCGCACCGAAGAACATCATGCCAGCCGCACGGTGAACGATCTCACCGGTCTTGGGCACACGGTAGGTGCTGCCCTTGCTGCACAGAGTGTGCAGGGTGGTGAGGTTGTCCGCTCTTGCGTGGTCTACCTCATCAAGCAAGCAGATAGCGCCGGGGGTACGGTAGGCCTGAAGAATCGCACCATCCTGCCAGACACTGCTGGTGCCGCCTTTGCCATCGCCTTTGATGCCGTTGTCGCCGATGACTTCGCTTTTCTCAGTCGTGCCATCGACCGGCACCAAGAAAAACGGACGCCCCAAACGCCCCGCAAACTGCTGCGCGAATGTCGTCTTGCCGGTGCCCTTCATGCCCCAGAGCCACACGTTCTGGCCTGCCTCAGCATCGCGCAGTGCAAGAGCCAAGGCACGGACGTCCCACACGTAGTCCGCATCGATGCCGTAAGGCTCACCCCAGATTTCGCAGTCACCACTGATTGCGACACCGAATACGTCAGCAATCGGCTTGCGCTGACGCGGGATAGATGCCGCCACCTTCTGCTGCACCGCAACAGGCGCGGCGTTGAACGCATCCGCTATCGGTTTAAACGCTGCCGCCACAGCAGCAGCAACATCACCCGAAACGTCCGGCACCTTGATGCCGCCGACAGCTTTGTCGATGCTATCCTGCATGTCGGCCTTAATGTCACCGACATGTGAGCGCAGCTTCGACTCCAGAGCAGACACCGCCGCGTTGACCACTTCGTCAACCTTGACCCCAGCAACTGCCGGTGACGCTGGCGGTCGAATCGCTTTGATCGTTGCCAGTGTCGCGCCGCTCTTGATGAGCGCCGCCACGAGTTCATCATCGCGGGTACTGGGCTGACCGTTCGCACCGATTGGCTGAACGCCAAGACAGATCGCGGCATTCAGCAAGGTGCTGGACGGGACACCATCAAAATCTTTCATCTTCAAAGCCATGATTACCTCCAAGAGAAAAAAAGAACATCTCACTACCCAGCAAGCTGGGCAGTGGGCTGGCCTTTCACTCAACCACAAGTCGGACGTTATGCACCGGGCATTCCGGCGCGCAGATACTCAGCCATTTCTGGCTGATACGCACCGCGTATGCCTTGGTGCCGGGCTTATGTAGCGTCCCGTCACATTTGCCCGTAGGGCAGACGCACTTGATCATGCGCGTGGTCTGCGTAGGTCTCGTGTCTGTGTTTAAACGGGAGTGCGGATAAGCCCCAAGTTCATCCAGAATCGGCTGGATGAACACGGCGAAGTCGTTGCCGCCCTTCAGATCAGGCAGAGCGCCTTCCAACTTCAGGCCACGCGCCAGCACCTCAAACGCCGCGTTGTGCAGTCGAACGTCACCTGATGCTGCATGGCACAACGAATCGCACACGTTGACCGCGACCAACTTCGTGTCATCGATGATCGGGCTGACCATGATTTCGTATGCTGCATCGCCTGACCGTGATGCGTCCCACACTTCCCCGGTCTGGCTCTTGCCCGCCTTGCGGCGTGTGCCACCAGAGGTAAAGCCGCAAGTCACGCGGACATGCGCTGGGATAGGATGACCCAGCACGGCAAACTTTAGCGACAGCTTACTGATCAATGCCTCCAGCCACTCTTCACGCGTCTTAAAATTCATAGCTAACCTCCTGAGAATTAATGATTATGTTGATACCAAGCGCCTTGACGCTACGCAGGGTGCGCGGCGTCAGGGTTGTTGTGCCAGCAATCTCCGCGAACAACTTTGCGTTGTCGCAGACCGGGTAGAACGCTTGCGTCCCGTAGTTCGATTTCGCCACGATAGTGATGTTCATGCCGCCTCCGTTGTTGACTCTCAGAACGCATTCCCTGCTTGGGATAACAATGCACCTTGATAAACGCATGGCGGTCAGGTCACGGGGTCGTTTGCCGTGTAACCGGGGAGAGGCCAACCTACCCATTTTTTCACCAAGATTTCAAGAATGCGCTCTGAGAGTCACTCCCTGATGGGAGTGCCCTGATCTGGTATTTAGGCTCACACCTTGTTCATGCAGCGCCCCGCTCACGCCGCGTCTTACAGACTGCGCGGCAAAAGGGCACGTTACTAGCAGCAGGGGAGTCAGGCACCGTTCGCCTTCGTTCCCGCTCACCACGACGCCTACGCCGCGATGATCGCTCTAAGTAACTGTTTGTTAGCTGCTTACTGAGGATTTATGTGATGCTTTCGCACCAGATCAATGCAGGCTTGGGGGTAGTGAACCCGCCTCCCTGCTTCCCTGACACTCACGGCGATCAGGCACCGGTGGCAACCAAAACTCCGAACCTTACTTGGTTAACGCCACGCTTCCACACACACACAAACTCAATCAACTACCCATCCATTAACGACGCCGTGTAAACATGGTTGACAGTCATAGTAAACTAAATTGTAAGTAGTTGTAGTAGTTAAGGAATAACGGTGAAAATAATTGTTTTAAGCTGCGTTTACACATAGACTCCGGGGCATGAATGACGAAGACCGCACGAAGACCGCATCGAAGCCCGTCAGTGCAGGGCTTGCGCGAAGCGCGGCGGCATCTAAGATACAAAGACAAGTAATACAGCAGGAAGCAAGAACACTAGGTGACTCACTCAAGAGAGTGCAGCCCCGGCATCGTGCATATGTAATGAGCAGAGCCGCAGGTGATACACCCAAACAATCATGGGAGAAACACATGCCCCAAGTCAGCAACGCATCGAAGTCAGGCCACGAACTGGAATACAAGTCACCAGCAGTCAAGGTTGCCATTCAACATGCAACTGAGGCGGCAATCAGGGGAAGCCTAATGAGTGCAGCACAACGTCGTGACTATGTATTAGACCGGCTGGTGGTGGAGTCAACAGAAGGTGGAGACAGCGCAAGAGTGGCGTCCCTCATAGCCCTTGGTAAAACCGCTGGGATGTTCGTAGACAGGCAGGAGGTTGCAATCGTCGGAGGTGCTGACGCAATCAGGCAGCAGATTGAGGCGATGCTGGCAACCATTCAAGGAAGGGTGATCGATGGGGACTGTTTAAACGATGCCACTGATTCAGAAGGGGGAGCTGGTGCCTCCGCAGAGGTTGGCAGCCTTCGTGTAAACAGCGCCGCTGACCCCCACCCGCCCCCCACCACCCCCGTGCAGCGTGACCCGTAGCGGCAGGGTTTGACGGTGTCCCCCCCACATTTTAGTAGCATATTTCAAAGGGTATATCATCGTTATATATCAATTTAAAGCCCCCTCCCCCCATAGTATTGTAAAGGGGGGTGGTAAGTTAATTGTGAAGGGTTTACCGGTACCTATGACTCCAAGACAAAGGGACGTTTATTTGTATGTGAGATTTTTTTGGAAGACGTTTGGGTATTCGCCTTCTTGTTTGGACATAGCTGAGGGGTTGGGGTTGAAGTCCAAGAACAACATATTGAGGATAGTTAATAGGTTGGTGAGTTTGGGAATAATAGACAAGGAGAAGAACAAGAAGAGGACTATGAAGCCTAGTGGGGTGAGATATGACAGGCTTTGCTGACATTGTTCCTTTGTTGGGGAAGATGACTGCTAATGAGCAGGTAGAGATATTCAAGCTATTGGAGGCATATAAGAGGGCGGAACGTGAGAAGTTAGCTTCTGGCAGCTTTATGGAGTTTGTCCAGTTGATTTGGCCGGGGTCTGTGAGTGATACCTTTATTTCGGGTAGGCATCATAAGATTATGGCGGACAAGTTTGAGCAAATAGCCTCTGGGAAGATCAAGAGGTTGATTATTAATATGCCGCCTAGGCATACCAAGTCTGAGTTTGGAAGTTATTTGTTACCTGCTTGGTTTATGGGTAAGTTTCCACAGAAGAAGGTTATTCAGTCTTCTCATACAGCGGATAAAGCATTAGAGTTTGGACGTAAGGTCAGGAACTTGGTGGCTTCGCCACAATTCTCAGCGGTCTTTCCAAATATATCGTTACAGGCGGACTCAAAAGCGGCTGGAAAGTGGGCTACAAACAAGGGTGGGTCTTACTTTGCGGTGGGTGTAGGTGGTGCTGTAGCTGGTTATGGTGGGGATTTGATCATTATTGACGATCCACACTCTGAGCAGGACGGTAAGAACCTGAATCCTGAGGCATTTGACGGGGTTTACGACTGGTATATGACTGGCCCTAGGCAGCGGTTACAGCCGGGAGGGGCTATTCTTTTGATTATGACCCGTTGGGGCAAGCGGGATTTGACGGGTAAGTTATTGGATTATGCGGCTAAGAACCCGGATGCTGACCAGTGGGAGGTTATTGAGTTTCCGGCGATCATGCCTTCGGGACAGCCATTATGGCCTGAGTTTTGGAGCTTAGAGGAGTTAGAAGCTACCAAAAACACGATTGCACCTAGGTTTTGGGCGGCTCAGTACCAACAGGAACCTACCGCTTCTGAATCCGCCATTATTAAGCGGGATTGGTGGCAGATATGGGAGCCGGATGAGGCTCCCAAGTGTGAGTTTGTTATCCAGTCTTGGGATACTGCCTTTACCAAGAACGAAAGGTCTGACTATTCAGCCTGTACAACTTGGGGCGTCTTCTATAAGGAGGACGATAACAAGACGGGGAAGCTACTACCTAATGTGATATTGCTAGACAGCTTTAAGGCGAAGATGGAGTTCCCAGAGCTTAAAGATGTTGCGTTTAAACACTATAAGGAGTTTAATCCTGATACGCTTATAGTTGAAGCCAAGGCTTCAGGACAACCCTTGATATCAGAATTAAGGCAGATGGGCATACCAGTACAGGAATATGTGCCATCAAAGGGCAATGACAAGATTGCTCGTGTAAACGCTATAGCTGATCTTTTTGCCTCTGGTGTAATATGGTGCCCAGATACACGATGGGCGCATGAACTCATTGAGGAAACTGCTGATTTTCCAAATGGCGACCATGATGACTTGGTAGATTCTATGAGCCAAGCATTGCTGCGCTATCGTCAGGGAGGCTTTATTCGTATCGCCTCTGATGATTATGAAGAACCTCAACCACGCAGGGTTAAGGCTTATTACTAAGGCGGACAATGGAAAAAGCCCTCAGACCCATGAGTTTGGACGATATCAATAATGCTGGTGCGGTTGATATTGATTTGCCTGATGAGCCTACCGAAGTAACTGCGATAGTTGTAATTGCACCAGATGATTCGTTTAAACAAAATCTGGCAGAAGAAATACCGGCCAATGTTCTCCAGACTCTTGCCTTTGATATTATGGAAGAGATCAGGATAGACACTACCTCCCGCCGTGATTGGGAGAAGACAGTTTCAGATGGGATGGAACTGTTGGGTATGCGGATGGAAGACAGGACGGAACCTTGGAAGGGTGCCTGTGGCGTTTTTCATAGCATTATGTCTGAGGCGGTAATCAAGTTTCAGTCTGAGATGATTCTGGAAACCTTTCCCGCCGCTGGGCCGGTTCATACCAAAGTAATTGGCAAGACCAGTAAAGACAAAGAAGAAGCTGCTGCGCGTGTCAAAGATGACATGAACTGGCAGCTAACGGAGAACATGACTGAATACCGCGCAGAGCATGAGCGGATGTTATGGAATCTGGGGTTCTGTGGTTCCGCCTTTAAGAAGGTTTACTACGATCCCGCCTTGGATCGTCAGGTATCGATGTATGTCCCGGCAGAAGATGTCTATCTTCCTTATGGGTGTACTGAGCTTAGTAGCTCTCCCCGCATTACCCAGATGATGCGTAAAAGTGAGAATGAGCTAAATAAGCTGATGCAAGCTGGTTTCTATGTAGAACAAGAACTGCATAAATCAACCCTCCAAAACAATGATATTGAGAAGAAGAAACAGAAGCTTTCCGGCACTACTGCTCTTGAAGATGACCGGTATGTTTTGTATGAAAGCCATATTGAGTTAGACCTTCCCGGTTTTGAAGACGAAGAAGATGGCGAACAAACGGGTATCGCCCTTCCTTATGTTGTCACTCTGGATACGATGGGTAACGTATTTTCCATCTATCGCAACTGGAATCCAGCAGATGACACAAAAGCAAAGCGTGATCACTTTGTTCAATACACTTTCATTCCGGGATTTGGTGCGTATGGGTTTGGTTATGTCCACATCCTTGGTGGATATGCCAAAGGTGCAACGTCAATTCTCAGGCAATTGGTTGATGCTGGAACGCTGGCTAACCTTCCCGGTGGCTTAAAAGCGCGTGGTCTTCGTATTAAGGGTGATGACACTCCTATATCACCCGGTGAATTCAGAGATGTAGATGTCCCGGCTGGAACGGTTAGGGACAACATCATGATGCTTCCCTATAAGGAACCTTCCGCCACTCTCTTTGCGCTGTTTAAAGAAGTCGTGGATGAGGGTAGAAGTCTGGCTTCTACGGCGGATATGAAGGTTGCTGATATGAATCAGCAAGCTCCTGTCGGAACTACTCTGGCTATTATTGAGCGCATGATGAAAGTCATGTCTGCTGTTCAGGCAAGGATTCATTCTTCTATGAAGAAAGAATTCAAGATGCTCAAGAACATAATTCGGGATTACACCCCAGAAGAATACGATTATGAAACAGAGCGCGGCAGAATGGTCAAGCAGTCTGACTATGAGCATTGCGACATAATCCCTGTATCTGATCCGAATGCTTCCAGTTCAGTCCAGCGTATGGCGCAGTATCAGGCGGCAATGCAGTTGTCTGCTACCGCACCTCAGTTATATGACATGCCATTGCTCCATAGGGAAACTCTGCGTGTATTGGGTATGAAGAATGCAGATTTGATTGTCCCTGACAAGGATGACATCAAACCCAAAGACCCCGTGACTGAGAATATGAGTATCTTGAATGCGAAGCCGGTTAAGGCTTTCCTGTATCAAGACCATGACGCGCATATTCAGGTTCATATGGCGGCTGCACAAGACCCAGCGATGCAGAAGATTATTGGTCAAAACCCAATGGCTCCCGTTATTCAACAGGCATTACAGGCTCATTTGATGGAACACATGGGCTTTAAATATCGCGTTGATATTGAGAAGCAGATGGGTGTTTCGCTTCCAAAACCTGATGATGAAATGGAAGATGATGTTGAGCTTAAGGTCAGCAGACTTGCTGCTGAAGCTGCCCCATTAGTTCTGCAAATGCATAGTCAGAAGGCGGCACAAGAAGCTGCTATGCAACAACAGCAAGACCCTGTTATTCAGGCTCAACAGCAGGAACTTCAATTAAAAATGCAAGAGTTGAAGAGTAAGGATGAATTTAACAAAGCCCAGTTGGCCTTGAAGATGCAGATAGAACAAAGCAAGGATGAGCGGGAGCGTATGCGTATTGAGTCTCAGGAGAAGATTGCTGGGGCAAATATTGGTTCTTCAAACAAGAGGCATGATCAGAAGTTGGAAGTGGATCAAAAGATAGTCGGGTTTAAAACAGGTGTTGAGTTAAGGAAATACAATGATCAGCAAAACGCTGGAAGAGTTCTTCAAAAAGGAAGTGCGAAGCCAAATGAATGAACTGGCTGATATTGTAGCCGCAGGAAGTGTTAAGAGTTTTGATGAGTACAAATTCATAACTGGACAGATAGCTGGTCTTGCTTATGCCGAACGTATCTTTTTGGATACGCTAGAAGAATACAACAAGGAGCAATAATGTTTGAAGAAGCAAACAAGATAGCGGAATCGATACCAGAAGGCGAACGGTCTGCAACCCAAGTCCCAATCCCATCTGGATATCATGTTCTTCTTGCCTTGCCAAAAGCTGATGAGAAATTTGATTCTGGAATCATTAAATCTGACTCAACCAGACATCAAGAAGAAATAGGCACTGTAGTTGGTTTTGTCCTAGCGATTGGTAGCGATGCTTACAAAGATGAACGCTTTAAAAGTGCTTGGTGTAAACAGGGCGACTTTGTCTTGGTAGGTGGTTACAAAGGCACACGTTTTCGTGTTCATGGTCAGGAATTCCGCATGATTAACGATGATGATGTTCTAGGAGTTGTTGAAGACCCACGCGGGTATAGCCGCGCCTAATAGGAGATTGTTATGGCTGAAGAGTATATGCAGGAGTTAGACAAGGACAATGAACCTATTAAGGATGGCGAAATAGACATTGATATTATTGACGATATCCCACCGGAGGATCGCAATAAAGAACCAATGACTGAAGACCCGGAACCCAAAGAAGAGGAACTAGCTTCTTACTCCGACAAGGTCAAAAAGCGTATTTCAACTCTGCAACGCGCTTATCACGATGAGCGCAGGGCAAAGGAACAGGCTACCCGTGAGCAGCAAGAAGCTCTACGGTATGCACAGAATGTGTCCGAACAGAATAAGTCTTTGATTCAAAAGACAAATAGTAGTGCAACTCTGCTGCATGAAACTTGGAAATCCAAGGCGGAAAGCGATTTAGAAAGGGCGAAGCAGTCTTATAAGACAGCTTATGAGAGTGGTGACGCTGACGCTATCATAGAAGCGCAGGAAGCCATGAGCAGGGCGACAATGCGTCATGAAAACTCCCTGACCAAAGAACCCCCTTTACAAGAAGAAATAAATGAAGTAAAACAAGCGCAAGATGTTTACACAGCGCCAGCACCCGATCAAAAGGCCACTGCATGGGTATCAAAAAACCCATGGTTTGGCAAAGATCGCCGCATGACCAGCTTGGCGTATGGTGTTCACGAAGAATTGATTTCTAATAATATACATCCTGAAAGGGATGCCATCAAATATTATGAAGAAATCGATAAAGCAATGCGTCAAACATTCCCCAATTTTGATTGGGGTGATGACAAACCGGGAAACCCCCGCCAAAGCCGCGCCGCAACAGTGGTGGCTTCAGTGACCAGAACGGCCACTGGAAAAAGAGTTGCGCTGACTCAGACGCAAGTAGCCATAGCAAAGCGTTTAAACGTTCCGCTCGCGGAATACGCCAAACAAGTCGCAGTTATAAACGGAGTTGATAATGGCTGAACAACGTCAAGGTCGTGAATCACAAAATCGCGCAGTAAACGAACGTGCTAAATCTTGGACTCCTCCACAAACGCTGCCAAATGTTTCACCGCGTGATGGTTGGTCGCATCGCTGGATTCGCACAAGCGTTATTGGACATTTAGACAATGCCAATGTGTCTGCCCGTTTTCGTGAGGGTTGGGAACCATGCAAGTCGGAAGACTACCCTGAACTTTTTGTTATGGTAGATCGTGACTCTAGGTTTCCCGGAAATATAGAAATAGGTGGTCTATTGCTCTGCAAGGCTCCTGAAGAAATAATGGCGGCACGCGCTGCTTATTTTAAGAAGCAAGGCGAAGATAATATGGCTGCTGTAGATAATAATCTTATGAAAGACAATGACCCACGGATGCCTTTATTTAAAGAGAGCAAAACGTCTGTGTCATTCGGTCGCGGCAACAAATAACGTAACATTTAAACAACTTTTAGGAGTTTTACATGGCTTATCCTACTGTTTCAGCACCGTACGGGCTAATTCCCGTCAATCTGCTGGGCGGACAGGTTTTCGCTGGTTCAACCCGGCAAATTCCGATCCAAACGTCGCACGACACCAGCATTTACTTTGGTGATGTGGTTCTGATGTCTGCAAATGGCTGTATTACTACGGCTGTTTTGACTGCGACCACGGTTAATGTGGTTGGTATCTTTATGGGTTGCAGCTACATCAACTCATCGGGCCAGCGCATTTACTCGCAATATTATCCGGCTGACACCACCGGTACCCCGGATACCACGACTGCGATTACCGCGTATGTTGCGGATGATCCCGATCTGGTGATGAAGACCGCGATTGTTTCTGGCACTACCACTGTTGCACAAGCTACCCGTGCAAATCTGGTTGGCGGAAATACTGCGCTGGTTCCTAACGCTGGTAGCACGACCACCGGCAACAGCGCAATGGCTGTCTTGAACAGCACTGCAACCACGGCGGCGATTCCGTTTAAGGTTGTGGACGTTGTGCCTGATACCGCACCGGCTACCGGTTCCTTTGTCGAAGTTCTGGTGTCATGGAACCAAGGCATTCATCAATATCGCCTTGCAACCGGCGTCTAGGAGAATAACTAATGGCTATTTCACGCGCACAGCTACTTAAAGAACTCCTTCCGGGGCTGAATGCCCTGTTTGGTCTTGAGTACAAGAAGTATGGCGAAGAACACAAAGAGATTTTTGAAACTGAAACCTCTGAGCGTTCTTTTGAAGAAGAAACGAAACTGTCGGGCTTTTCGGCTGCTCCGGTGAAAAACGAAGGCAGCGCGATTGCCTATGACAATGCACAGGAAGCTTTCACGGCGCGTTACCAACACGAAACCATTGCTCTGGGTTTCTCAATCACTGAAGAAGCGATTGAAGATAACCTGTATGACAGCCTTTCGGCTCGTTATACCAAGGGTCTGGCTCGCGCTATGTCGTACACCAAGCAAGTTAAGGCTGCTGCAATCCTTAACAACGCTTTTGCTGGTGGCCCGACATACGGTGACGGTGTGGTTCTGTGTTCGGCTTCGCATCCGCTGGTTTCTGGCGGTGTAAACAGCAACATCCTCGCGGCGGCTGATTTGAACGAAACCTCTCTTGAGGCGTCTGTCATTCAAATTGCTGCTTGGACGGATGAGCGCGGTCTGCTTATCGCTGCAAAACCGGTCAAACTGGTAATCCCACCGGCATTGATGTTTGTGGCTACGCGTCTTCTGGAAACGGAACTGCGTGTTGGCACGAACAACAACGACATCAACGCGCTTAAAAACAATGGTTCGATTCCGGGTGGGTATTGCATTAACCACTTCCTGACCGACACCAATGCGTGGTTTCTGACCACGGATGTGCCGAATGGTCTGAAGCACTTTGTCCGCACCCCGCTTGCTACGGGTATGGATGGAGACTTTGACACCGGTAACGTGCGTTACAAGGCTCGTGAGCGTTATTCGTTTGGCGCTTCTGATCCGCTGGGCATCTTTGGTTCAGCCGGTTCGTACTAATGTAGTATGATTTAAGGGTGGATGGCAGAATGAAGAACTAGCCATTAAAAGACGGCTTAAAGCGTCCACCTGTTTTACCTTTCTGGGATTTTACCTATACCACCACTGCCCCAGCAGACAATGCAATGATCGGTATAGGACTTTTGCATAAGGAGTTCCATCATGGGACGTTCTACATTTGAAGGCCCAGTACTGTCTGGCGACAATCGTTTTGGCCCGTTTCGTAACGTGGGTTCTATGGCGATGACGCAATCAGCCGCGTTAAACATTACCACAACGCAAGCCTCGCCGGTCACCTCCCCGGTAAACACTGCTGGCTACAGCGGCGCTTCACAAGTTTTTGTAAAATCCAACGGCATTCCTAATGCTAATGCGGTTATTTACACCCCAAGTTCTACCAATCCCGTCTTGGTGGCTTCTACGCCCCCTGCGGACGCTGCAACGGTTTATCGCGGGTATGTAGCTTACCTGCCAGCCGGTAGCCGTATTAACAACTTCTTTGTTGATATCAACGCTATTACTACTTTTACCAGCGGTACGTTAACTTCGATTCAAGTTAACGTAAGCAACGACTATGTAGCCGCTGCGGGCACTTGCACTTACGCTCAAACGGCTGTTCTAACTTCCCCCGCCGCTGGTCGCCAAAACTTCAATGCGTTTACGGCAACCCAGCTTGCCAACCAGCAAGCTACATCAACGGACTTGGTGGGTATCAACAACACTCAAAGCTTGTCGCAAATTGTGTTTACAATTGCGTCGATTAATAGCACCAACGTAGCAATTACGGGTGGTATTTTTTACTTCACGATTGTTTATTCGCAACCTGATAACAACATTGGCACGACCACCGCATATCCGTATGGTAACTTTGATTAATTAATCTTCTGGGGGCTACGGCCCCCAATTAACATCTTAGGAGATTAACCATGCAGACAGACGTTCTAGCAAGCGTACCCATTACCGCCAGCGGTCAGTTTACTGACCAAGCTACTAATAATCTTACCCGTTGCAGGGTCAAGGCAATCTACATCGTTCCTACCGCCACGGCGGGTAGTCTTGTTCTCAGGGATGGTGTGTCAAGCAGCACCATTAGAATTACAGTCAACACCGTAGCATCTGCTACTCAACCGACCTATATGTTGCTTCCCGGAGAGGGAATAGTGTTTCAAACCGCTGTATATGGAACGGTTTCAAACCTTGGTTCTGCAACTATAATCTACGGATAAAAATGCAAACAAGCACAGATTTTCATCTGGCGGGTAAGAAGTTGATGATAGGGCTTCCCGCCTATGACCACAAAGTAACTGTAAGCATGGCTGTGTCACTTATGAAACTCAGCCAGATGGTGATGCGGCATGGGATTGATATACAGGTTAATAGCATCTGTGGCTGTTCTGTTGTCTCCCGTGCGCGTAACGTCATTGCCAAACAGTTCTTGGAGTCTGATTGTGACCACCTGATGTTCATCGACGCGGACATGACGTTTGAGCCTGAGTCAGTTATTCGGTTGATGGGGTGGAATCAAACCCGTGGGGTTGTTGCTGGTGCGTATCTAGCCCGTAAAGAACCGAAGACCTACATCCTGTCGCTGGATGGTGGAGATGGTATCAACGGCTCCCGTGGCAAAGTCACGATGGATAAAGACGGTCTTGTCAGGGCTTACCGCGTAGCTACGGGCTTCATGATGATCCAGAAGCAAGTCTTTACCAAGTTGGCAGAACTGCATCCTGAGTGGAAGCACATGGATAACGGCAGTCCGCAAATGCTTTACAGCTTTTTTGACTTCTTGGTAACCCCAGAAGGAATGATTGGCGAAGACTTTCTCTTCTGTGACCGTGCGCGTGAGGCTGGGTTTGAAGTATGGGTTGACCCCACTATCAAGCTAGGGCACATGGGTGTGATTGAGCATAAGAGTGACTTTGGTGAAGACGTTCTGTATCCGTCGATGATTAAAAATCAAACCATGAGTGATGCGGCGTGAAATCTTTACTAATTGGGTGCGGTTCTAACTTAACAAAACAATTTTCGTCAGATGATAGTTTTGAGTGGGATGAGTTAGTTACACTGGATATAAACCCGGATCATAAACCGAATGTGGTTCATGACTTGATGAGTTTTCCTTACCCGTTTGAGGACAACACGTTTGATGAAATACATGCGTATGATGTTCTTGAGCATACAGGGCAACAAGGGGATTACAAATTTTTCTTTAAGCAGTGGGATGAGTTTTATCGCGTTTTAAAACCCGGTGGTTTTTTCTTTGGTTCTTGTCCAACCGCTACATCTGTATGGGCATGGGGAGACCCATCGCATACAAGGATTATCTCAAAGGAAAATATAGCATTTCTTTCTCAAATTTTTTACGCACAAAATATAGGGAATACTGCGGCAAGTGATTTTAGATACATTTATAAATCAGATTTTGACGCCAAAGCACTCCCAAATGAGGACATTGATTCTTTTAAATTTATGTTACGCGCCGCAAAACCTTCACGCATAGAAAGTAAATATGCCTAGCGTAACAATAGCCCCGATCACATGGGTTGTAGAGAAACTGATGTGCGACTGCGGCGGTGAGTTTCAACATAAGTTTAGCGTCAAATACAAAACCAATCCGTTCACTCATGTGTGCGATAAGTGTAATGCCATTGAAGAGACAGACGCCATCTATCCTAAAACCGTTTGGAGCGAAGCATGAGCCAAGCATGGACGCGCAAAGAGGGTAAGAATCCCAAGGGCGGTTTAAACGCCAAGGGCAGGGCTTCTTACAATGCAGCCAATCCGGGTAAGCCCGGTTTAAAAGCTCCTCAACCAGAAGGTGGGAGCCGCAAGAAGTCATTCTGTGCCCGGATGACGGGTATGAAGAAGAAGCTGACTTCAGCCAAGACCGCTAATGACCCGAACAGCCGGATAAATAAAAGTTTAAGAGCGTGGAAATGCTAATGCCTTCCACCTCTAAAAAGCAACATAACTTCATGGCAGCAATTGCTAATAGCCCCTCATTTGCTAAAAAAGTTGGGGTATCTCAATCTGTCGGCAAAGACTTTAACGCTGCTGACAAAGGTAAGACTTTTAATAGGGGTGGCATGATGAAAAAGCGTCGTTTTGATGAAGGTGGTGATGTTTCGGATTACGAAATAGACCCGGATAGCCGCCGCGCACATGGTTTGTATGATGCCGCGCCCAAGAAGGCTGCCTTTAAAAAAGCTAAAGACAAGTACGAAGGTAGCCCGCCGCAAAACGCTAGAGAACTGGCAGCATATGCCAAAATGAAAACTGACGAATCTGACTATCAAGCAAATGCAGATCGTATAGCTACGTCAGAAGCTGTAGAAGATAAAGCAAGAAAAGACTTTGCCAACAATGAACGGGCATACAAAACTAATTCTAGACAGGCAGCAACCGCCGCAGCAGATTCTTCTTTTTTTGGTAATCTTAAAAAGCTAGTTTCTCAAACCCGCGCTGGCGGTTCGCAGCGTGAGATCGACAAACTCAACGTAGCAGCAGTAAAGTCTAAACAAATGGCTAGGGGAGGAATGATGAAAGAATCTAAAGCAATGGTAGGCAAAGAGATGCGGTTCATGAAGAAGAAGGGCGCTCCCGCTTCCATGATCAAACATGAGAAATCTGAAATGGGCATGGCTAAAGGCGGCATGTCTTACGCCAAGGGCGGCGGTATTGAGTCCCGTGGCAAGACCAAGGGAACGATGGTTCGTATGGCTTCTGGCGGTTCTGTTAGCTCCGCTTCACGCCGTGCGGACGGGATTGCTCAACGCGGCAAGACCCGCTGCTAGGATGCGCCCATCTCGTGGGATGGGGGCCATAGCCCCCTCAAAGGTGCCTAAACTCATCAAGAAGCGGGATGGAAACGAACCTGTTAAGGTGTTTAAACAGGGCGGAGAAACAAAGTCTAAAGTAAATGCTGCTGGTAACTACACCAAACCGGGGCTGCGTAAACGCATCTTCAATAGCGTCAAGGCTGCGGCAATTGTAGGCACGGGTGCTGGGCAGTGGAGCGCGAGAAAGGCCCAAGTTATGGCTAAACGCTACAAGGCTGCTGGTGGAGGGTATAAAGATTGAAAGCGCCACAGCAATCCCTTAAAGACTGGGGTGACCAGAAATGGCGCACAAAGTCTGGTAAACCATCGTCAAAGACAGGTGAAAGATACCTGCCAGAGAAGGCAATAAAAGCCCTCAGTTCACAAGAGTATGCAGCCACTACCAAAGCAAAACGGAAAGGTAAGGCGGCGGGTAAGCAGTTTGTAGCCCAGCCCAAGAGCATAGCCAGAAAAACAGCAGGATATAGATAAAAGGAAGAATTATGAACCCATCTGAATATCAAGAATGGATAGATGAATGTCTGGCTGATGAGAATAGAGAAATAGAAGATCAGATTATGGTTGACGAAGAGCATGGCCTATAACACTACAGGCACTGTTGCGTTCAACCTAGACCTCAATAACCTCATAGAAGAGGCTTTTGAGCGTTGTGGGCAAGAGCTTCGTTCGGGCTACGATATGCGTACCGCCCGCAGAAGCTTGAACTTGCTTACTTTGGAGTGGGCGAACCGTGGGTTGAATATGTGGACTGTGGAGCAGGGGCAGATTGTCTTGGCTACCGGGCAAAGCACCTACGCCCTTCCCACAGACACAATAGACTTGCTGGATAGTGTTATCCGCACTGGCGCAGATAGCAACCAAATTGATGTCAATATTAGTCGCATTAGCGAATCTACCTATTCAACCATTCCAAATAAGAACGCTACAGGAAGACCTATTCAGGTTTGGATTAACCGGCAGTCAGGGACTACAGCCCCTACAACAGTTACGCTAAATGAGACTCTTACTGCCACTGACACAACGATTACTCTGAGTACTACGGTAGGTCTGGCAAGTGCTGGATATATCAAGATTGACTCAGAAATCATCTATTACAGCGGCACAACCAGCACAACCATACAGAATTGTGTGCGTGGACAGGCTAATACCACTGCTGCCGCGCATACAACGGCTACGGCTATCTATGTAGTCAGCTTACCAGCAATTAACGTATGGCCCACTCCTGACAGCAGCCAAACCTATACGTATGTGTATTGGAGGCTTCGCCGGATGCAGGATGCGGGAAACGGTGTAAACGGAGAGGATATTCCGTTTAGGTTTCTGCCCTGTATGGTGGCCGGGCTGGCATTCTACTTGTCCATGAAGATACCCGGAGCCGAAGCAAGAATACAGATGCTTAAGGCGGAGTATCAAGAGCAGTTTGAGATGGCGTCAACGGAAGACCGGGAAAAAGCACCTGTTAGGTTTGTTCCTAGAGACATGATGGTAATGTAATGCCTACACCATTTGCCTCTGGCAGCAAAGCAATTGCCGAATGTGACCGGTGTGGCTTTCGCTATAAGCTAAAAGAGTTAAGAAGCCTGATAATTAAGACCAAGAATGTGAATATCTTGGTTTGCCCAGAATGCTGGGAAGAAGATCAGCCTCAGTTGCAGCTTGGGATGTATCCGGTTAACGATCCACAGGCGATTAGGAATCCACGCCCAGACACCAGCTACGTGACTTCAGGGGTGGGCGATGACGGATACCCTAGCGGGGGTAGTAGAATAATCCAATGGGGCTGGAATCCGGTGGGCGGTTCTAGGCAGTTTGACGCAGCTTTAACCCCCAATAACTTAGCCCTCACGGTTAGTATTGGCACGGTTACAATAGCGGTTACTTAGGAGATTCAAATGGATAAGAAGCAAGTTAAGAAGATTGCCGACAAAGAAATTAAAGGGCATGAGAAACGTCTGCACGGCATGAAAAAGGGTGGCCCTACTGGTATGGCGATGAAAGCCGTAGGACGCAATATGGCTCGTGCGAACAATCAGAGGGGCAAATAATGGCTGACAATCTTCCCGCTTCTGCCTATGCCAAGCCGCACACGATGACCGGTAAATCTGTAACCATTAAAAATAATCCCGGCTCTGGTAAGGATATGAGCGAACTTAGCAACCGGCGCATGAGTGTTGGCAATGTCAGCACTTCGATGAACAATGAGATCAAGACCTCTGGTATTCAGGTGCGCGGCGGTAAGGCGCAGACCAAAGGCAAGATGGCTCGTGGCCCGATGGCTTAACGTATGAACTACTCTACGCTGTTTCTAACGATCAAGGGTTACCTTGAGTCCGACTTCCCCGATACTATTTTCTATGGTACCGATGGAACAACCGCGACTACCCTTACCAGCGTAGAGCAGATTAACACGTTCATCACCCAAGCTGAACAGCGTATATACAACTCTGTTCAGTTTCCTTCGTTGCGTAAGAACGTGACTGGCTTTGCTACCACGAGCAATAGGTATCTGTCCTGCCCTTCGGACTTTTTGGCTTCGTATTCGATGGCGGTGATAGACCTTACCACTGGCGCGTATTCATACCTTCTTAACAAGGATGTGAACTTTATCCGTGAATCCTTTCCGACTCCAACTGATACGGGCACCCCGGCTTATTACGCTTTGTTTGGCCCTACTACTACGAACGCAACTCCCCCCGTGCCAACTGCGGAATTGTCGTTCCTTTTGGGGCCGACCCCTGATGCAGCCTACAACATAGAACTTCATTACTACTATTATCCTGAGAGCATTACAACGGTATCTGGTGGTCAGACTTGGCTGGGGGATAACATTGATTCAGTCTTGCTCTACGGTGCAATGGTTGAAGCTTGCACGTTCCAGAAGGCTGAAGCAGATATCCTTGCCAACTACAACGGGAAGTATCAAGAAGCACTCATGCTGGCTAAACGGTTGGGTGATGGCCTTGAGCGTCAAGATGCCTACCGTAGCGGGCAAGCTAGGGTTCCGGTGAAATAAGATGGCATTTACCGGCAACTACACAACTGACGCTTTCCTCTTGGGGATGCCTAGCGGGTCATATAACTTCGCTACCGGCACTACAGACGTATTTAAGATTGCCCTGTATACCAACGCGGCTACGCTAAATGCAGATACTGCTGTATATACCGCCACGGGTGAGGTTGCACCGTCTTCAGTGTACACAACTACGGGGTCTGTCTTGACGGTTAGCACAGTCCCTGTTGTTACAAGCAATGTATCTTACTGGTCGTTTGACAATGTTTCATGGTCAGGCGTTATTACCGCCCGTGGTGCGCTGATCTACAAAGTCAGTGGTGGGACAGTCTGCGTTCTGGACTTCGGTTCAGATAAGACATCTACCACTACATTCACAGTGCAGTTTCCTACGGCAGATAGCACTTCAGCCATTATAAGGATTGCGTAACCCCAAGGAGTTTTTATGTCAACAAATGATAAAGCCAAGTCTGTGGATGAAGTTTCTAGCGGACTTATTTGCGGTGTGCGCCCCGAAGAATCAGCCGTGGCGCTTGGGCGGTTTGATCTTGAATGTATCGGCGCGGATGGGAAAGTTAAGTGGACTGGGTCAGTTCCTAATTTGGTGGTAAACGTAGGTCTGGCTTATATGGCTGGTTCTGCGCTAACTAGTGTTACGGCTATAACTGCTTGGTATATCGGTCTGTATGGTGCTGGCGCTTCTAATACCCCAGCCGCTGGCGATACCATGTCAAGTCATGCTGGCTGGACTGAGGTAGTTCCTTACAGCAACGCTACTCGTGTGGCTGTTACTTTTGTTACTGCGACAACTGCAAACCCGTCTGTAGCTACAAACTCAGCTTCTCCCGCGTCGTTCAACATCAATGCCACCTCTACAGTGGGTGGGGCGTTTCTGACCAGCGGTAGCGCCAAGAGCGGAACTGCGGGGACATTGTTCTCTGCCTCTGACTTCACCTCTCCGGGGGATCGGTCTGTAACGTCAGGCGATACACTAAATGTAACTTATACCCTAAGTCTGGCGGGGTAATGTGTTCGGGACTTCAACTTTTGCGAATGCACCGTTTGCTGCATTAGCCGGGGGCGCAGTATATAGCTCTGCGGTAACAGAAACGGCTACCGCGACAGATTCAATAAGTAGTTTACAGGCGTTTCTTAGTGTTTTATCTGAAGCAGCTACCGCAACAGATGCAATAAGTAGCACACGGACGTTTCTATGTTTGCTATCTGAAACAGCAACAGCAACAGACGTTATTGCAGGTGGTTTTTTGTTTACACCATCTGTTTTAGAAACCGCAACGGCAACGGATGAAGTAGGAAGCACTCAGACATTTATAAGCTTAATTGCAGAGCTTGCAACGGCAACTGATTCTCAATCCCAAAGGCTGCTGTGGGAGATTATCAATGATTCGCAAACGGTTAATTGGGTAGTGATAAATGCTTCAAACGCTACGTCATGGGGAACGATAAACAACTCCCAGACAACTGGCTGGACAGTGATAGGAACGGTGAACTAAATGGCTCTTGTTATTGCAGATCGGGTCAAAGACTCTACCACTACAACCGGAACAGGCACGATTACGTTATCCGGCACCGCCCCCACTGGGTATCAGAACTTCTCAGTCATTGGCAATACCAATACCACTTACTACTGCATCGCGGGTCAAGGCACTGCTGAATGGGAAGTTGGGGTTGGAACCTACGCTTCATCTGGCACCACGCTTGCGCGGACAACGGTTCTTTCTTCGTCAAATGCGGGCGCGGCGGTTAATTTCAGCGCCGGAACCAAAGACGTATTCGTTACCTACCCATCTGAGTATTCCGCTTATACCGGTGGCAGTCAGGGCATCGTCTTAAACAACACAACAATCTCAGCCAATTACACAATAGCTACTGGTGTAAACGGTTTCTCTGTAGGCCCGATAACGGTGAATAGCGGCATCGCTGTTACTGTTAACTCTGGTCAAAGATGGGTAGTTATTTAATAGGACACGACTATGGCTTCTACATTAGCAGCGGTAACTACAGGGGTTGGTGGCATTGTAGCCACTGCGGATAACTCCGGTAATATTAGCTTACTTGCGGGGTCAACCTCCGCTGTTGCTTGCACCTCTACGGGAACCACGGTTGCTGGAACCTTAAACTACGGCGGCGTGACTCTGACAAGCGCGGTTACTGGCACTGGCAAAATGGTTCTGGATACCACGCCGACGATTGCAACGCCGGTTTTGACGAATCCAACCGTTACGGCCTATCTTGAAACCGCACCAGCTATTGTCAACTCATCTACTACGCAGACCATCGCGCTTGCAAGCGGGACGGTGCTTTCCTACACGCTGACCGGCAACTGCACGTTCACGATGCCGACTGCGACTTCAGGTACTTCGTTCATTGTGCGGCTAATTCAGGATGCTACAGGTTCCAGAACGGCTACATTTACCAGCGTTAAATGGCCCGGTGGAACGGCTCCGACGATTACGACTACCGCATCAACTGGTGTAGACGTTCTTAGCTTTGTTTGTGTTGCCTCAGTCTGGTATGGAACCTTCGCACAGGCGTTCGCGTAATGTTTGCTGCTAAAGATACACTGCTAACGCGTCCTTCTGGTGGATATGTTATCCCCCGTTCGTTGCGCTTTCGCTCGTCTGCAAGTGCGTATCTGAATAGGACGTTTGGAACGCCAACAGATTCAACAAAATTTACGTATTCAAAGTGGATGAAAAGAGGGCAGTTAGACACTTTAAATACAATTATAAGAGCAAATTCAACGGATTACATT
>Ga0209401_1000683_pt1 | contig 22905 bp, 33 predicted proteins | sample M_140807_MF_Meta_FD_187318 | JGI IMG/M metagenome (GOLD analysis project Ga0209401, IMG submission 187318) | Freshwater microbial communities from Lake Montjoie, Canada to study carbon cycling - M_140807_MF_MetaG (SPAdes) (version 2) | ecosystem: Environmental > Aquatic > Freshwater > Lake... | reverse complement strand
GGTCTGACATCTCCGTGACCAAGCTGATCGGGGAACTCAAGGCTCGTGGTATCCACGATGCAGAGTCCTTGGTGAGCGGGTGCAAGGTGGAGAAGTCCTTCCCCAAGTTCTTATCCAGCCTACTCCCGACACTCGGATGAGTAAGTCGGTAAAGATACACGATGCCATCAGACAATGGGACGGCTACGCATTGTTCGACAAGGACAATGTGCTGGTCTCTGATCGTCTGTATTCGAGCATCTACGAAGCCGAACCAGATATGACTCGCATACGCTTCTGGGAAGAAGCCGAAGGCGTATCACTCTGGACTGTAACCCTAACAAGAAAGGACAAAGCAATTGATCACAACTCAGTCAAGGTTTAACCCCGTGGCGAAGACCCTTGGCAAGCGAGCACAGTTCACGGTCAACCTAGCCAATCGTGCCCACATCATGGGCATCTTGTCTGGTCTATATGCCGACCCAATCAAGGCGGTAATCCGTGAGCTGTCCGTAAATGCCAACGAATCCCACAAGGCAAGCGGGAACAAGTCGCCCATCAAGGTGACATTCCCTAGCACATCCGGCCCGACCTTCATCATCAAGGACGAAGGTCTGGGTCTGGACATCGACGAGTTCGGCAAGCTAATGGCAAGCTATGGCTCGTCTGGTGAATACAAATCCACGAGCAACGAGTACACGGGTGGCTTCGGCTTGGGCTGTAAAGCCCCCGCAGCCTATACCGACCAATGGACTATCACCTGCATCAAGGGTGGTAAGAAGTGGGTACTGGTATGCTTCAAGGACGAGTTCGGTGTGCCGTCCTTCGATACCTTGGAAGAGTCCGAGACGGACGAACCCAATGGCGTGGAGGTCAAGCTACCCGTCAAGGCCAACGATGTGGAGCGGTTCAGAAGCACAGCGGTCGAGGTGTTCAATGTCTTCCGTGTTAAACCCACGGTGAGCAATGCAACAGCCGACGAGTATCGGGACATCAACCTAGTACCGCAGAGTGTAGTACTCAAGGAAGATAACTGGCAGATGACAGACCCCAACGAGGACACACACTCCTACGTTGTGATGGGCGATGTCAGATATCCAATCAACTACAACTCATTCAAGTTGCCCGATGATCTGGGAGTAGCCACTAATCTTGGCATCACCTTCGACATCGAGGTTGGTGGATTGCAGGTTGCACCAAGCCGTGAGGCTCTGATGTACACTCCGATGACAGTCAAGCGATTGACCGCCGAGGTTAAGAAGGTGATCGATAGCTTGGCACGGGTAGTCGAGAGTCGTATCCAGTCCGCACCAACTTGGTGGGATGCTTGCATCGAGGCCAACATCTTCAAGAGTCGGAGCTACCATCACGATAGTCGGATGGAGAACCTGCTCAAGAAGATCAAGAACAAGGTGCTATGGCGAGGCCAGAAGGTAGACGGCATCATCGAACTGCCAATGGTGACGAAGGATGGGTCGAAGGTTGTACACCCCGACTTGTCCGTGACGCTCTGCGGTTGGCGTAACTGGGGTAAGAACAGACTCCGCCAGGAATCTCCTCACTCCATAATGGTCAACCGATATGTCGAAGTCTATCTTGTCCCCGACAAGAAACACTTCCGTACTGGCAGACTCAAGCATGCGTATGCCAACAACCTCATCAAGGAGAACGCAACCGTCTATGTAATCACATCCAAGAAGGATTGGGATGATCTGTGCAAGAGCCATACGGTGCTAGCCAAGATCAAGTATGTGGACTACAACACATTGCCCGAGCCCCCATCGGATACATCGGGTGGCGGTCAGTCCTATGACAAGAATGCCAAGCACACCAAGGGCAAGACATTCGAGTTGGATATGGACTTGACTGGACACGCCAGCAAGGAGTCCGATCATTGGAAGATGTTCAATGGAGAATACTCCGACGACGATTGGTGGATTGAGATTGAGAAGTTCGAGCCGACAACTCTCCTCAGCAGTAACACCAATCTCAAGAAGCTGGTGCAAGAACTTACCCTAGCCAAGCTATTCAAGGGCAGGATACTCGCCAAGAAGAAAGGCGAGAAGCTACCCGACGATGGCTCTTGGTTCGAGACTGCGTTGCAGAATGCTATGACCCGTATGTTCAAGGACAACCAAGCCTTGGGTGAACTGGTCTGGCGTCGGCTCGAGTTCAACCTATGCAACGGCGAGGAGCGAGCCATCTTCGACGGTTACGGCTCGATGAATGACGACCATTGGAAACCTGCTGGCCCAGTGCATTATGCAGTCCGTGAATCCAATCTTCCAGACCAACACCCAGCCAAGAAGATGGTTGAGTTGTTAGCCTTCAAGTACACCAGTCAAGTCGTCAGCCTAGCTCATCTCATCCAGCAACCCGAAAGGTATGGACTGAAAGAGCTAATGAGTAAGAAGACAATCGACTCGTACAAACCAGACGACGAACTCACAGTCAAGCATCACTCCGATGTCTTGCTGCGGGGTTGGCCGATGGTTCGTTGGGCTACGCTTAGTCGTAGCCATTGGAACAACGATACTCAATGGACGAAGAAGTATAAGTCTTCAGCCACAGAAACTTTGATCTCCTATCTGGGGATCATTCAGAGAAACAAATAAAAGAAAGAGAGGATAGACAATGACATACATCATTACTAACGAGAGTATCACGGTGGTCGCCAACGGCCAGTCGTATACTCTATCCGCAACCCACGGCAACTTCAACGCTGTCTTGGATGCGATTCGGGCAGGTGCCCAAGAAACGGAAATCATCGAGCTGATCAACCCTCGCATCGCATTGACCAAGTATCTTGGCGGTGCGTTCGAAGTGTCCGAGAACTCGGTGAAGTACAACGGCGAAGAAGTACACGGCGTACTTGTTCAGCGTATCCTCGAATGCCATCGCAACGGATTGCCACTCGACCCGTTGCTTCGGTTCTTCGAGAACTTGGAACGGAACGACAGTCGTCGTGCCCGTACCGAGCTGTACACATTCCTTGCCCACGGACATATGCCGATCACCCCAGACGGGTGCTTCTTGGCATACAAGTCCTTGCGTGGTGACTACACAGATCATCACACGGGCAAGTTCTCCAACCGAGTAGGCTCAACCCTACGGATGGAGCGACGCAAGGTATGCGACGACGCTGGCATCGGATGCTCTTATGGCTTCCACGCTGGCTCGTTGGAGTACGCCCAGTCCTTCGGCGGTGGGGAGAAACGCATCGTGATCGTCAAGATCAACCCCGCCGATGTCGTCAGCGTCCCGACAGATTGCGAATGTCAGAAGCTTCGCACCTGTCAGTACGAGGTCGTCGATGAGTTCAATGGTGCTCTTCGGAATACCATTGCCAACGATGGCAACTTGTACAACGACGAAGACGAATACGGTAGCGGTGATTCCGTCTCCGTAACTAACAACGACAAGATCGAGGAAGCCCTCGAGGGTATCCGCAACATCTTGTTCGACCTCGCTAACCGATAACATAACCCGAGCCCCGTCACAGGTTCATCCCTGTGGCGGGGTTCATATTCTTGAAAGGAATACCAATGAAACTATTACCCATCGCCGTTAAATCTGGAGCGTTGGCGAAGCTCCTCAACAACCACATCATCGTTGACCAAGTCCTGCCTTCCAATACAGCGACGGAAGATTTCCCTAACAACAGGGTGACTGTCCGTCAGCAAGCGTGGCAACCAAACTACAAGTCCGTTCGCCTCACCTACAAGACGGTGAAGAAAATCGTATACGGACCTGGAGACACCCACGACTCGATAAGGAAGTGGCACACGGACATCACATACAAAGAGAGCGGATGGAGAATGGCGCCAGCCATGTGCGAGGGTGCCCTACCCTTCGAAGATTACTCTAACTACATCGGCACGACTCAGTATCTATCCGAAGTTATCCGTAGTATCGCAGAGAACACCACACCCCCAACATTCCAGCAATGGAAAGAAAGGTTCATCAATGCTTAAGTTCAACAGAGGTAACGCCAAGCTTGGCAACGACATCTTCACCTTCAGTCTGCCAGCAGGTTACGCCTGCCCCGGCGCGAAGGATTGTTTGTCCCGAGCTGGTCGACACGGAAGCGGAATCCAAGATGGATTGGAAACCAAGTTCAGATGCTTTGCCGCATCGGACGAAGTCCAATACAAGAATGTCCGTGAACAACGGTGGTTCAACTTCGAGTTGTTGAAGGGTAAGACGACTGATCAGATGACAGATCTGATTGAGGCCAGCCTCCCCAAGAAGGCTAACCTTATCCGTGTTCACGTCAGCGGTGACTTCTTCAACCAGCAATACTTCGATGCTTGGATGGAAGTCGCACGGAAGAATCCGTTGCGTACCTTCTATGCCTACACCAAGAGCGTCCATATGTGGGTGCTTCGGTTGGATGGTATCCCCAAGAACTTCGCCCTCAATGCTAGCCGTGGTGGTATCCACGACTGGCTGATCGACGCTCACAATCTCAAGTCTGCCGAGGTTGTGTTCAGTCACGAGGAAGCAAAGATCAAAGGGCTAGAGATCGACCACGATGACAGCCACGCTTACAAGTCTGGCAAGTCGTTCGGTCTCCTCATCCACGGTGTACAACCCGCGGGGAGCTATGCATCCAAAGCCTTGTCAGCCCTACGAAAATTAGGCTGGACGGGTTACAACAAAAAGAATAAGAAAGGAAGCTAATAATGAAATACATTTGGATTGGAGTTATCCCTGACATCTTTGGCTACGGCATCACCGTGGCCTCATTGACAGAAGCAGGTGCGAAGAAGACCCTTCGCAAAGCGTATCTCGAATGTAAGAAAGGTCGAACAGACACCGAGACAAACTTCAAACAAGCCTTTGAGGATTGGGGTGGCTACATAACTGAAGCAGAGCTAGACAAGAGCTACGCCGACCACTTCAGAGAATAGAAAGGAGAACATATGAAAGTACTTGTCGCTTGCGAGTATTCTGGAACCGTTCGTGATGCCTTCATCTCGATGGGGCATGAAGCTATGTCTTGCGACTTGCTACCCACGGATGTTCCAGGTCCGCACTATCAAGGTGATGTGTTCGACATCATCAACCAAGGGTGGGATATGATGATCGCCCATCCGCCCTGCACATACCTATGTGTATCGGGATTGCATTGGAACAAGCGAGTCGAGGGTCGCGACGCCAAGACTGATGAAGCCTTGGAGTTCGTGAAGCGATTGCTTGACGCACCTATCCAACGCATTGCCTTGGAGAACCCAGTTGGTTGCATATCCAAACGGATACGCAAGCCCGAGCAGATCATTCAACCATACGAGTACGGAGATGACGCGGCCAAGAAGACTTGTCTCTGGCTAAAGAATCTTCCGAAGCTACGCCCGACCGATCGAGTCCGAGGTCGTAAGGTTAAGACCCCGAGTGGCAAGATCGTCGAGCGTTGGTCGAATCAATGTGACAACTACGGCCAGGACAAAACTCCCCCGTCACCTGACCGTTGGAAGATTAGAAGCAAGACATGGCAGGGCATAGCGGATGCTATGGCTAGCCAATGGGGAATATTATAAGGAAGACGTATGAAAAGAAACTTCAAGGTATTCGCACAGAGAACATACACAGCCATCGAACCGCAATGGGATGTTCGCCCACCCGATTCTTTGGGTGAGCCAGCATACGAACGGCTCGAGTATAAAGGCTGTGATGTTTACAAGTATCACTCCAAGGCGAAGCAAGGCACAGACATCACAAGCTATGGGAACCGAGAGTTCCTTGGCCACTTCGATTCGATTGACGAAGCTAAAACCTATTACCCGAAAGGACTAATCCAATGAGATTCTTTTATCACTTCAACAAGCCCTTGTCCCAGCGACGCAAGGATGTGTGGTGGACAATCCACTACCAAGGTCAATGCGTTCCGATTCAAGGGTTCGATTGTCGTGTCGCAACACACGATCGCAAACGCAAGGCACAACCTCGTGCCGTTGTATGGGGCGATGCCCGTAGCATCGTCATCCAAGACAACCGAGCGATCATTACATAAGGAGAACACATGAAGAAACCATTACTCATAACAGTCGAACAAGGACTCGTATACGGATACAAACTACCCAAGGGGGTCAATGTTCTTGTTGTTGACTTAGATGTCGCGAAGGAAAAAGGAGAGGAATCAAAAGCTAGGCGTTGGCTCAAGAGAGTATCAACAGGTTCCTGCCCACAGAAAGCCTCCGAAGAACTTAATTGGGGCGAATGGGAAATAGCATGAAAGTATTAGTAGCATGCGAGTACTCCGGTACAGTCCGCGATGCTTTCATTGCTCGAGGCCACGAGGCCATGAGCTGTGACATCTTACCCACGGATGTCCCTGGCCCCCACTATCAAGGGGACGTGAGAGATGTGCTTGATAACGGATGGGACTTAATGATTGCCCATCCCCCTTGCACCTACTTGTCCAATGCAGGAGCTAGGTTCCTGTATCCTAAGGGCAAGCTGAACAGGGCTAGACTCAAGCTGGGCATGGAAGGACGTGCGTTCTTTATGACGCTATGGAATGCTGACATTCCTTGGGTTGCCATCGAGAACCCCACACCATCCACAGTCTTCGGTCTGCCTCGTCACACCCAAGTTATTCAACCCTACCAGTTCGGGCATCCCGTGCAGAAGCGGACGTGCCTATGGCTCAAGGGTCTGCCACCGCTGAAGCCGACACGGGTTGTTAAGAACCCGCAGAGTAGCAAGATTCCTGGCAACTGGTTCAACAAGGGTGGCAAGGACAGACAGAAGAACAGAGCAAAGACCTTCGACGGTATAGCAAAAGCAATGGCTTCCCAATGGGGAGCCCTACAAACAGAAAGGATAATGGCATGAGTTTACTAAACAAAGCGTCGGTCAAACGATCGGCATTGGACTTGGCGAACGCTAAGTTCAAGGAGCGAAACAAGACGAGGATGGAGATGGGCATTGCCCCATTGAAAGCTCCACCATCCAGGGTGAGCGGTGAATTCATCGACACCTTCGAGGCCAAGGTGATTGGTCTCCTCAACACAATGGTATATGAACACAAGACAGGAGCAACACTATGAGTATTGTGATCAACAAGAAGGAAGTCGATCAGAACTCTATAGAGATCGATCTAGTTCAATGGATTCATAAGTCAGCATCTTTTGTTGACGGAACTCCTTTAGACGAAGATGATCTCTGTAAGCTCGACGAGATTCGTGACGCCGAGTTAATAGAAGAAATGCAAAACTACAGAAGGGAATAACACTATGACATACAGACTATTCGCAGATGACATTGAGGTTTGGAGAGGGGCGGTACGACCAACCCAAAACCTAATCAACAAAGTCTACGAATCCGTTAGTAACGATGGTTGGAATGGAATAAGCCTAGTATTATACGACGGGTTCAGATTTGTTGAAGAAGTAAAATTTGATGAATACGAAGGAGCAACACTATGACAATAAAAGAAAGAAGAATGCTCATTGCGAAACATTTAAAAGACCTCCCTCGGTTGCGAGAAGTCGCAGATGAAGTGGGGAGTTGCTACGAAAGCGAAGAGTTGGGCTGGACCAAGGGCTACATTGCTGGTCTAGAACACAGAAAATACAAAACAAACGAAGAAATGAGAAGGCAAAAATGAAGAAACCAATCAAAGACTATACCACTAAATTAGAGAAGATGGCTGACGAGTTGCGGGAGCTACGCGAAAGCGACGCCAACTCATGCGGTCAAGAGAATAGTGATGACCCGTGCCCTTGCGATTTATTTGATCAAGCAATTGATCATATCGAAGCAGCACAACAGATACTTAAATGTGTGTAAGAAAGGAATAGTATTATGACATATGCAATCAAACGTTCGGACGGTTTGTACTTAACAGTCGATGAGACTTGGACAGAGCTAATTCCGGGGCTGAAAGCCGATAACATCCGTGGCTACACGGAATCGGAAGACGTCTTCAAGGAAGCTCGGCAGGTCAGCGGGATAGTCGTCGCCCATCCTTGGCCAGCAGGTAAACAGCGCGAGCTGTTCCCGCTATGGGCTGAGATGGAACCGGAGGCCAAACATGAATGACGATCTAACCCGAAGAGACTTAATCGCTGCCCTAGTATTCGCTGGGATGCATGCGAAAACAAACGACCCCGATGAACGCTTCGCTGTAATTCAAGCGGACCGTTTGATCGAGGCATTAAAAATAAAAGGAAAAATAAAATGAAAGAACCAACTGAAGTGCGTAGTGAATTGCTGTATGTCTTCGCGGACGATTCGTTCATCGTCCCTTACCGAGGCACGGTTCGAGACGGACTAGTCATGAGTATGGAGTACGACGCTCCAACTGCGCTGATGGAAGCTTTGCAAGCCCCGCTAGCCAGCGAGGTTCACGAAGCAATCGTGCGAGAGGCTAAGGCATGACAACATCCGAAGCCATTGAAGTTGCCTTGGTTGCAATCACAGTAGCCAAGCAACAAGCAATCGCTGGGGCTGAGAAGTTTACTGAGAAGCAACTCATCCCCGCCCTGCAAGAACTGGAACGTGAGAGTGGCATAAGTTGTGCTGTCTTGAACGACCCAGATGGTATTATCCTTGACGAAGAACGTCCGGATAATAATTTCAACGAAGCCCTTGAAGTTCTTGGTAAAGCTCTATCGGAGTTCCAAGACTTTGAGGAAACACTAGGGGGGAATACATCATGGGAATTAACCGAGCCATCATATTAATACTGGGTTCTCTTGCTTGGGCTTCGGCCTACGCAGAGGAAGGAGAGGGATACTTGGGTATCCTAAACGCTAACGAGTCATTAATTGATTCCATAAGCAACGAGTCGGGAACACGGACCGGAGACTTCTCGACGGACTCTCTGCTGAGTTCTGTCAGAGAGAATGCCGATTGGCAACTCGACGGGCCAGTCGTGGTGTCTACCTCTGGAGAAATCCTAGGTCGGCTATCCACGGTGGACGTTTCCACAGACTCATTGTTCAATGAATCCATCTACGTGCAAGTCCCCTACATGGACAGATCCGAAGCTTGTATCGGAAGTATGAGCAGTAAGTTCTCAATCGACGGTCCTAAGATCTACGACTCTCAGTCGGAAGAACTTAAGGCTCTTATCCAAGAAAGGATATTCGACTATGAAACAAAACCTTAACCCAAGGAGGAAACAACATGAGTGACATAACTTATGACTCGCTCAGACAAAAAGGCGATGTTACATTTGAAGGTATGCAAAATGGTAAAGGCGACTCTCCTCGGAATATGTCGGATCGGTTCCACAAGAACTACCAAGCCATTAACTGGGGGAGAAAGAAAACTTCCCCCAAGCCGGGGAAGAAGCAAGTATTCAAGTACCCTAGTCCAAAAGGCTAGGGTCTAGCATGGCGTCGTGGCGGAAGTTAGCATCGTAGGTTGCGTACCTTTTTGCTAGCTCCCGCCTCGACCCAATCAGTTCTTTGTCCAGGTAGGCTATGCTTTTCTCAAGATCTTCGGCGTACTCTTTACCATCTTCGATATCTTGAAGGACAGCCTGGTGCTCAACCTTTAAGCCTTCGATATCCCTACGGAGTTTCGAAAGTTTCGAAGCTTCTTTCTTGAACCACGAAGCGTATTTGATCGGCTTGCTCACGCCTTCAATATCCATATAGAAAAGATAGTTGGCTAGTGACCAACTATCAAATTTATTTATTGAATGGGAGAGCTTGATTCAGAGCGTGTCGGCGACCAGCACAAGACCAACACCCTTGGACATTCGTACCTAAAGCTTTATCGATTGCCCACGCAATCGGTTGGGCAATCGTATGAACTAAGTCACCGAGTCCCCGAGTCCCAGTCGCACAAGGCCCGTTGCTATTCGCTTGGCAGATGTAAGCGTGGATGGCGTCGACAATCTTGGCATCAACTTCTAGTTCGTTGGCTTTGCGGTGATGGACAACGGAGCTAATGAGATCGGTGAAGCTACCCGCTGTTATTACTTGCTTAGTGTCAGCGTCCTTGTAAACAAAACCCGAAGCGGGATGGATAGTCGTGTCCCGCAAGTAATACTGCTCGCTCATTTTTTCTTAGACTTACCGGCTGCCGACAGAGCGATTGCAATGATCTGGGATCGGCCCCGTGGTTTTCCCATAGCACCTTTTGCTTTCCCACTCTTTTTATTGTCAGCGTACAGTTCGCTGATGTTTTTCGACACGTTACGTCCTAATGGCATATGTTCTCCTTAGTATGCTGGGCTCTTCATTTCTACGGTTTGTTCGAAACTTTGAGGCTCAATCTTATCTTCGGTAAGAGGACCCCCTACAACCCAAGCATCGCAAGTCCTTGAGGCAGCGCATTTGAAGTCGAAGATCTCGCAGTACCCGAGGTCTGCTTCTTTAATGATATCCCACTCATCTCCTGTTTCGGTACCAATACCTTTTGCGATGCAACTTTTAATTTTAGTCGTAACGTTGAAGGCCGCACAGTTTCCGCACCTTGATTTTTTGGCCTCGTCTGTAGTTGTTTCGAATATCTTTGCCTTCCCAACCCAGAAGCTTTCGTTTGGTTCATTGGGGTTAAGCGGACCGTAGTTTGCTTTGTTGATCGCATTTTGTCTATTCCTTAGGTTTAACTTGATATCCTGCGTTGCATTTGGGCATTCCATGTTGCTTGATTATCTAATACTTTTTACTAGTTTTGGCAATCTAGTATTTGCCCTTACGGTTTGAGGGGCTAGCCAGCTTGGAGCCTCCAGGCCCTGCCCAGAGGTTCTTACAGGCCCAGTACCTAGCACTTAACTTGGTTCCTGGGTTAGCGCAGTTGTGCCTAGCCCTGAACGATTTCCTCGCGGCTGGCGAATAGTTATGGCCGTAGCCTTTAGCCCCGAAGTGTACGATCTTCTCCCGACCACCCTCGCAAGCCTTGACCACACGCTTCTTGCCCGCAATCCACGAAGGCCGTGGCCGGTTGCAAGCCATGCTGTCTTTGCTTGGTCTTCCGATCGGCATTAGCCCATTCTCCCGAGACCCGAGTTCCTCGGCAGTCCGGAAGGAACCTTCGGTATATTCCCGCTGAAGCTCACACTATCCGCGAAAGGGATAGACTCTTCCTCCTCTTTGTCGCCCTTCTTCTGAGGCCCACTCAAAAGTTTAGTGAAGGAATCTAAGCTGAACTTATCCCCCGCCAAGCTTTCGACCGGCTTCGAAGCTGCGTTTTCTATGCTCTCCGCAACTCTCTTAGCCGCGTTGACGCCTCGTTCTTCTGGAGTCATTTCCATTTCCGCGGCTATCCTTTTAGCAACCCCAGCTCCAACCTCCTCTGGAGATTCGCTAGGTTCGTCTGGCATAGGAGTCACCGCTTCAGACATCTCCGTTCTGGATGCCCCGGTCTCCGGCAACCCGAATCTCTGGGACTCTAGTATAGACCCGAGGGAGTCCGTGTCCCCCCTAAACAATGCTTCTTCCGCTCTCCTCCGCTTAGTTAGACCCTCAAGAGTTTTTCCCCCAGCTTTGTTCCACTTCTTGAATTCGGAAGCAGCTCCGGAAAAATCACCCGCGTTTAATTTTTTTAGCATTGTGCTGTTGTCGAAAGCGGAAGGCCCAACGTTGTACACAAAGCTAGCTAAGGCGCTGTATTGCTGGTTATTCAAAGGCGCTTTTACCTTTTCCAAAACCGCCGAACCGTATTTGTTCTCAATCAAATCCGGAAGCATCTGCTCCGCCCTTGCCTTATCTATTTTGTATCCCGGTTTTAAGTCGGGGATATCGAAGTCGGTAAACCCATAACCCACCGTAAGCTTTCCCTTTTTCTTTTTGTTGTCGAGATCGTAGTAAGCTTCCGGTCTGAACCCCTCAAAAGTCCTGACCAAATCTAAACCCTCTTGCGAGAAACTAGGACGATTTGATGCCCCCGCTTCGATTGCGTCTGTGAATGTATCAGCCATGTTATTTTTTTCCTCTCCCTAATCCTTTCCAACTTATCCTCTCCGGTCCCGTCTTCTTTTTAGAAGCCGATGTACACATCGACTTTGTGGGACGGCAAGCTGGGTAGCTACCCTTGCTGGAATCGGAACGACCACAAGGTCCTCCGGTCTTGCAATTAATCCACCCCTTGCCGTTGTTCCGCTTGAACCATCCGCGAAGGCCATACTTCTTCTCGAGTTCAAAGCCCATGTTCAGTCCTCATCGCATCTTGTGCATGTTGTAGTGTTGGCTCAGTCGAATTCCAATCTGACCAACCCTCTTCCTCAAACTCCCAACACCCGCTCATACCCAAAGCAATCGCCGGGATGAGGATCGACCACCACCATTTCATTTCGAATTACCCCAGTTCTTGGCCCCGACTTTACGACATTTAACCAATGCCCCGCTGGCATAAGCTGAAGGCCAGACCTTATACCGAGCCTTGACCTTGTTATAACAAGCGTCTTTTGGTTTGGTTTTTCTACCTAAAGGCATACTCTCTTATCTCCTATAAAAAGACTGGACAGTCCAGTCCCGAACCCCTAACCAAGAAAGGAACTAGTATGAAAAGAAAACGAAAAGAACCAACTGATGTGGTGTTTATGGGCGATGCCCTTAGAGCCTCGGCAAAGAATTTAATCCCAGAAATCAAGTCTGAGGCGGGCTCCCCTACATTCTGGATATGCTTTGTGTGTTTCATTGCAGCTCCCATGTTATACTATGTTGGTACTGCATTGCTCTTCTCTGTTACACCCAAGCTTATCTGGTCTTTGTTCTTCACCGCTTGCGCCTGACTTCAGCTTCGATGCGGATTTTAGCGTAGTCTTTGGCTCGGTCCGCCATTTTCTCCAATTGTTTCTGCGCAGCGTCTTGGTTAGTTCTAGCCATTCTAGCAAGGGACTCAGCCTTAGCTGGGGTCAGGAGTCGTTTCAGATACTCTCCGTTATACTTAGAGTAGTTGTAATATTCTTCCCTATCCATCTTGCGCTGGACGGGTTTGCCGTTCTCTCTGGCGTTGATCTTCAGATTGATGCTGGCTCCTGGCACAAACAAACCACCGCGAACCAACGGGGTAAAGACAGGGTGGGGTGCCATGGTCGGTAATATCCCGAACCGTTTTTCAGTCGCTGCCCAAGGGTATTCTCTAATCTCTTCGCCAAGCCGATTGAGTTTTGGTTTGCCAGCCACTACTGCTAATGGGGTCAGCCCGATCAAGAACCCACCAGAGGTTGCGTTAAGTTCCTTATAGTCGGTGACGCCGACCATACCGTCCGCCCCGATGTCAAAAGTACGGGTTGTCCAGCGAGCAATGCCGGGGTTAAGGAACCCAGCCGAATAGCTTTGAATAATTTTCTTAGCTTTATCAGATGCGTCACCCCTATCAGAGACGGCGTCGAACAACGTCTTCATGCCAGACAACAATTGTTTGTCGAAGATTGAATTCGCAACAGACAGAGCGGCAGTAGACGCCACCGTAATAAAGTCTTTCTCGCTCAGCTTGCCGTACCGGTACTGGTCAGACACCAAAGCCATCGCCCCAAAGATCGTGTTAAGTCCTGGAAAATCTGTATGGCGGAACTTCAATGGTCCGATTTTAACCGAGTTCTCTCGCCATCCTGCTTGCATCAACTGCTCTTTTTGATTCTGGTCTGTCGGGCCTCGACCCGTTACAGCAAAGAAAGCCTCGTCCCAGTCCTTGTCGATGTCTTTCATGGCAAGCCCAATTAAGGTGAAGGCAACGAGCGATCCGTAAAAAGCTTTAGTCTGTAACTGATAGTACTCGACGCTACCTGGTTCAGGTTTTTTGAACCGGTATTCCGAATCTCTAATTGCTCCGCTGATATTCCCCAAGGAGAATCCGTTGGCCCGCAACCAACCATACGGAGTGTAGTTCAAACCGGAGTTGATGATGTTGGCAATTGTGCGAGGGAACGCTACAAATGGTGTGAGTAACTTAGTTTTCCCAGCGATTCCGCCTATGACCGCCCCTCCCAAATACCCAATTAAACCGGTAGGGGTGTTGTTGAATGTTGCAAACTGGGAAAACTCTCGGATGTCGTCCATCTGGCCTTTTGCAAATCCAGCTTCTTTCTCGATGAACTTGTCCCGAAGCTGGTTAAACCGACGACGTTTGCCAGCCTCAATCTTGCGGTTCATTTCTCGGTAGGACTGAGTCTTAGGTTGGAGACCCGCGAGACTCCCAAACTCTCCCTTAGCTTCTTCCTGCGCCACCTGTTGCCTAATGTTAATTATTTCGGGGTTCGATTTGTTAAAGATATCTTCTGCTTTCTTAGTGGTTTGTTCCGCGGTCAGCCCTTGCTGTAGTAAAGAGTACCTAGCAGCCATGCGGGTTTTTGCCTCGTTCGCAACGACCGAGTTGTACGTGTCAGCCGCAGCCATGGCTCGACCAACGAGCTTCCAAGCCGCAATGTAGTTGTTGATAGACCACGGCTTGTTGCTGTCAAACTTGAAAGTTTCCAAGGGGTTGAGTTCGATTTTCTTTTCGTTTCTGAATCGGCTAAGCCCAGTCGCTACTGCGTCACCAGCTTGCTCCACACCCATCCGACCAGCAGCTTCAATGTACGCGGAGAGAGCTGTCGCCAAGTAGTCTCCAAACTTTCCTTCGAGACCTTTCTTCTTTGACGCCTTTGCGTAAGCATTAGCATCTGTAAATAGCTCCATCAATACGTTGATGTGGGTAGCTCCCAAGTTTACAATCTGAGTCGGAGGACCAGATAAAACCCCAGCTTTCCACAGAGCCGATGCAACATCCAGTTGCCGATTAAGTTTGTCCCAGCCCTTCTGTTGCTTAAACATCTCGTTAGCAATGTACGTTTGCAGAGAAATTGACTCAGTTGCTGCTTGGTCAGAGTCGGGGGTAAGTCTTTGAATCTTGTCGGCTCGCTTTTTAATCTCTGTTACAACCTCGGGATCCCAAGATGGGAGATCCGTATAGCGATCAGCGATTACATTATAAAATTTTTCGTCATCAAATGCTCCGAGATTGATAAGCTCAAGCATCTGGTCAATATTTTTCTTGGGTGCCTGCCCTTCCTTGTCCCCGACTCTCCTAACAATGTTAGCGAGTTGGCGTTCGCCGGCTTTCTTGACCAAGTCTCCGTATCTGACGGCGATCAGTTTGGCTAGCGATTCAGCTTGTTTCTCGGTGAAGTTCGTAAACTTCTCCTTGACGATGTTAGTTAACGACAGAACGCTTGCGCCCCGCTGGGTTAGGTGCTTACGGGCCTCGGCCTTAAAGTCGACAACTTGACGTAGCAAACTGTCCAACGACCGAACAGCATTGGCGTTAAATGTCTTTGCTGCTATGTCTTCCAAACGTTTTCTCTCTCCGCTAGTCAACTGGCCTTCAGCCTTGGCTTCACGCCGTCTGGTATCCTCGGCAAGCTGGGATCGAAGATTACCCTGAACCTGGTTGAAGACTTGTTCGGATAGCTCTACCCGCTTTACTACATCCAGCAATCGTTGCTCAACTGAACGAGTATCCTCCGCCGAAACCTGTGTCGGATTTGTCTCTTGCTTGAACTGAGCGTTGACCAGCTTGCGAACCTCGCTCTCCAGTTTGGCAAACGCAGTCTGCTGTTCCTTAGTCTTCCCTGCTTGGTCCGCACCCAGCGATCTTAAGACTCTCCCCGTGACAGCATCAGCCGCATACTTGGCCAACCTAACAAGCGGAGGTAATGGGTCTTTCTCGATTGGTTGTGGATCGGTTGGCTTCTCACTCAGCGTTGAGTTAAAGAAATCAAATACTGTCTGGAGCTCATTGGGTCTGGCTTGCAAGGCTTTCGTATCGATCTTGCGACGCTCGAAGCTGGCTTCCAAATCTTGGTTAGTAGCAACTTTTCCGCTTTTGATTCGTAAAGAAACCAATTTGCTAAACAAATTTTTATCGATGGCGAGCAGTTTCTGGATTGCTTCGCTGGCTGGAAGATTTTGCAAGCCCTCTGGCAGAACCCTGCTCGGTCCGGTGGGTGTAGCAGCAGAGGCTTTGACCCCCTCGATGCTCGCCACCAACTCTTCGTACGGAATCCCGAGTCGGATGAGATACTCGTAGAAGTTTTCGTCAGTCGTTGGCGCCATGTCTCCGAAAGCAGCTAAGAGCTGGTAGAAGCTTTCACCTTCAGGTGCTGGCTGATCAGGCTTGCGCTCGCCAATTACAATCCTAGGTCCTTCATCCGGGGTGGTCGGTGGTAGAACCGTGAAACTGCCATTGGACGATGTGCCAGCTAACTCCGCTTGGAGTGCGGCCAGATCCTCACGAAGACGTCGGACCTCTTCCTTTGCGTCGAGAACTTCTTTTTGCTGGTTAAAGATCGGTCCGGTGTACTGCTTTACGATTGCGTAAGGAAGGAACATGTTGGCAAGAATCCGAGTCGCCCGTAAATCTTGTCCTGCCCTCGAGGCCAACTCCTGCGCAACTGAAAGAACTTCGCCCAAGTTATTGGCTAAGTAATCACGAAGAGCCAAATTTTCTGGGGTAGTTCCACCTTTGGTCGTCTGATCCAAGAGGATCCGATCGTCAATAATCTGGACTGCGTCGCGAAGTCTACGGCCGATGACACCAAGGGTCACAATGCGTTCTTCAAACGGAATACCCTTGTTCCCATCCAACACTCGCTTGGCGTACATAACATCATTACCAGGAGAGTTGGCATCTACGAAAGCGTTTGCTTTACGCATCACTTCGTCTTCCACGTAAGACTCGATGACTCGGGTCGTTAGCGCCTTTCGCAGAGCAATGTCTCTCGGGATCGTTGAGATGGCTCGGTTTAAGGCTTGGCTGTATGTCGGGTCAATCGAAGAAGCATAGACGATGTTGCCCGGAACATCCCGTCGGGAGATTCCATCTTGAACAAGGAGGTCTCGTAGCTTGATCATTAGGTCATCTCGTATGCGTGTGAATTGGTCGTTGGTCAGACCGTATTGCTCGGATATTTCAGCTCTACTTTTATTTGATGCCCCCGACACATACTGAATAATTTCGGCATCGCGAGCTGTATTCTTTATGTTTGTCCTATCCTGTAGCTTAACGAGGGCATCCCCAAGTTTTTGGGTCAACTCATTCTGGCTAGCCAGCATGTCCGACGTAATTTTATTCGCAACCTTCGCGTCGGCAGCAGAGATTTTTTCCCCGTCCGCCAAGGTTTGAGTTACCATCTCCAAAGGCTCGTCGTAGGAAGTGACTTGGGGCTTGATCTCCACGGCTTGTTCAAGCCCAGCAAGCGCAGTTTCTTCTCTGGAGATCTCAGCTCTGGTTGCTTCTTCCCCGGTAGGACGGGCGAGCAACGCTTGACGCTGGGCTTCTTTTTGTTCTGGGGTTAGGCTTCTGCGTTTTGTCGGGGACGTTTCAATCTGTTCCCAGCCGACACCCGAAGTGAGACGTTCGACTTCCGCAGCCCCAGCCTCCACACTACGAAGCTCAGGAGATACGTTAAAGAATCCAGGAGCGTCAAAGCTGTAAGGAGTTCTCGCCCTTTCCCTAACTATTTTCTGCTTGGCCCGTAGAAGTCTATTAGCAGCCAGACGGTACACATACGTTGGAAGCGCAGATCCTTTTTGGTCGTTATAAGATCCGATAGCTTCCATCAAAGCGTCGTTGACCGCCATCCGCACTTCATCTCTGTCCCGAATAGTTGGGAACGAGCGGGAAAGAGAGGCTTCGACAGCAGCCCGTGATCTCCCCCGTCTTTCTTTTTTACCTGTCGCCGCGTCTTCCATCTCCTTGTCGGTTAGGCGCACCCTGTCATCAAACTCGTAGTCAATCTTTTCTAATAAATCTTTATTGTTTTGCTGTTGCAAACTAGCTTCTTCTTGAGCTATTGGGTCTACACTACTAGCCAGCAGATTGCTTGGCACCGTGGCTGCCTCGCCAATAGCTTCCCTAATCAGACGAGGGGAAGTTTTATTGGCTAAGATGTCTTGGATAGCGTCGTATCTGTTGTCGAAAATGGTTTTGCGACTTTTGACACCGGTCCCAAGATTCCCAACCAACCTCTTCAAATAGGTGCGGAGAGCCCCGAGGAGCCGGAGAATCGGTTTGGTGACAAGAGACTTGATTGTATCTTCCGTGATTGATCCGGAGTTGTTTAGCTGGATAACCGCTCGAACATACTCCTCGGCCAACTTTCCTGGTCTGCCACGGTTGAATTCCCCAACAATCTGTTCCTTGGACTTGCCTTCCAAGTCAATGCCTAAAGACTGGGCATAAGGGCCAAGCACCTGTTTGATCTGAGAAACTGAAAGGCTTTGCTCAATCTCTCTGTTGCTTTGGTCGTAGAATTCCTCAAACGCCTTGCGAATAGATTCTGGATTTGCGTAGATCTCGGGGTTACTAGCTCTCGGAAACTTCTGGATAAAGGCCGAGAGCATGGCCTTGCCGTCGCTGATGTGCAGAATTTCTTCCTCCAACATCTTGACTAAGAAGTCGCCAGGATTTGTAGTGGCGCTCGACATCAGTACTCTCGCCAGTTGGTTGGGGTTTAAGAAAAGAACGCCAGCCACATAGGGGTTTCTCGGATCGGCATAAAGACCTCCACCCCCACGAGCGTTGGGATCGATGACAATCCTTTCGATGTTAGTAAACGCTTCTTTAAGATTGCGCCCGCGACCCAAAGAACCTTTCTTCTCAATCTCCCGCTTCACATTAGCGAGTGCGGTGTTGAGAATCTTCAACAACCTTTCTAGCCTTGCTTGAACTTCGGGGTTGGGGTTCGGCCCCAAGAAGCTAGCGGTGGATTCCGCATCGAGCTGGATGTCGGTTCCAGCCAGATTGGTTTGTAGAGTTTCAGCAACCTTGCTGAATTGTTCTTCTGCCTGCGCTAGTCTCTCTTCTGCGGTCTGCGGGGCGGTTGGCTCGCCCGCTGGAGGTGCCACAGGTGCACCAACTTCTCCAACCGCTCGCTCCTCCGCTTTGGGAGCGGTAGGTTCGCTGACTGGGGCTGGCGGGACGGCGGGGGTAACGGCTTCTGCGGGGGCTGTGGCTTGCGGAGTTTCTTTCGGTGCTTCAACTTTAGGTTTTTTCTGAGCGAGAGTATCTTTCGCTTGGTTTCTATCTAGTGCCTCGATGTCCGCAGGTAAATACCCCAGCTTAGTGAGAGCTGTAACTTGTTTCTTTGTAGGGGGTAATTTCTGAACTGCTGGGGTTGTGGTGGTTGGGTATTCCTCTTCATAGAGTTTCTTGTTTTCCTCCGCAACTTTTCTCGCTTTTCTGGACGCTCTTGCGTCATCTTTCCCCTCGTCATTTCTCTTCTCTAGGGCATCGGCAAGAGCTTCCGCCTGACGTATCTGTCCTTGCATCGATGATTGTCTCTCCGCTTTACCTCGTTTTAACGCTTCTTCTTTTGTTGGGAACCCATTACTACTAGAACTTTTTGTTTGTTCTTCTACGCCCTCTTTAGTAGGTGAAAATCTCTTATGCTCCCACCGGACAGTCCAAGTACCATCTGCATCTTGAGTGGCTGTTACACCTTCAGAAACTGGGGTTACGGGTGCTGGGGCTGGTGCTTCAGCTACAGGAGCTGGAGCGGGAGTTTCAGCAACAGGCGCGGGAGCAGGGGTCTCAACCACGGGAGCTGGAGCTTGAATCTCTTCTTGTGCGACAGCCCGAGCTGACGCCGGAGCTACTTGCTCAAGTGGAACTTGAACCGCTTCCGAGATCGGAGCCGTCGTCTCTGGCGCAGGAGCCGGAACACCAGCCTCTGCTCCAGCTTCTCTGACCGCTTCTTGCGGTGTAACCTGTGTCTCGACAACCGAAGGAGTCGGGATTGGTTCGGCAAATACTTGAGCGGCTTCTGCCTCGGCTTCAGCCAAGGTTTGAGTTGGGAGAGCAGTTGGAGTGGGGATAAGGACAGGTGGCTCACCCGCAGTTGGAGCCTCCTCCGCTTTAGGGACAAGCACCGGGGGTTGTTCCCCCGGTGGTGCTGGGGTTTCCTCCCGAGCAAGCACCGGAGGTTGCGCTATCTGTTGAGTAGCCCTAAGAGCGACATCAACCCTCTGCTTTTCTTCGGGCGTTAGGGTGTCAAAAACATTTTGTCCTTCAGATAAGATTGCATTGGGGGCCAGATCTAGCACTTTTACCTTGTCGCCAATCGAAAGATTTTTATAGAAGGTATCCGCCTCGTTTCTTGTTGCCGCCCCTTGTAATTCTGTTCTGTTCTGTTCGGAAATCTGATCCAAAAGAACTTGGTCTGCGGAGGCTGGCGCACTATTTTGAACTAAGTTTTTGTAGGTCAGCGTTGCCGCCTCAACCCCAGACATAGGCAAGCCAATGACTAACTCTTCGGCTACCTCTCGCCCCTTGATATCAATCGGTTGATCAGTCGCTACTTGAGCTCCGGCTTGAGCTGCAACTTCACCAACCGGTTCTGAGACAACTTGAATCCCAATTTGTTTTCCAACCTCTTTGGCAACACCAAGCACACCGGCCTTTGCAATTTCACGGGCAGGGGCAGCCAAGATATTCCCAAGTCCGAAGGCAGCTAAGCCAGTCGCTCCGATCGCCAAGCCACGGGCATTGGCGTACTTGATGGCGTACGCCTTAAATTCTGGGTCAGCCAATACTGAAGCAACAGCTTGCGGATCCGTCGGCTTAAGCCCACGCTTTTGGACTTCTTCCTTGATCAACTGATCAACGGTTACTAAAGCATCAGTTGCCCCACCCAAGATAGCGCTGGAATACAGGCCAGCACTTGCCGCACCGGCTGGCCCAGCAACCGCCCCGCCTACTCCAGCAATACCAAGTGAACTGGCCAAGGCTGGGAGATTCGATCCCATGCTTTGCGCTAGAAACGGCAGCGCCAGATCAAACGGGTTCGTTACGATTTCTTTTACCGCCCCAAAAAATCCAAGTTGTTTATTACCGTACTCTTGGAATTCAGGGCTGATGTATTTTTCCTGTTCCTGTCTGTTCCTCTCCGCGATTGCATTGGCTGCGCTCTCGGTATCTGCCACACCAATCAATGCACCGTACCCCGCAACACCAGATTCCAGCGACCTGTAGCCAGACTGACCCTGTTGAATCAACTGTTCGGCATAATTTGGTGGCTTGTAGTCTGCTCCTTTGAGCCCTTCTTGTTCTGCGATGCCAGAAAAATAGCTTTTGGTAAATTCTAGATCGTCCTTGGTAGTCAGGTTCCCCGTTGATGCTAAGTAATTTGTGGCATATTGACGCCACCGGTCGTACAACTCCTGTTTTTCCGCTGAATCGAGGGTCTGATATTCAGGGTCCGAGGTGTAAGAATCCCAGTTTGTAAAACTTTGCGCCGGAGTCTCTTCTACCACAGGCTCCTCAACTTGAGCTACTGGAATATCTAATTCTGTGGGGGCTTCGGCAAGTGCCCGTTGTTCTTCGAGGTATTCTTGCAGATCTTCCTCGTTGATCGCAGCCATAAAGATCTAAATACCAAAACTTTTCTAGTCCGGCAATGTTAGAGTTTGGAGGTTAACTGTGAGGTCGACTCTTTGGCTTGGCTTAATTCTTCTATGATTTTTCTCTGTTCATCAAGCAATGCGGCTTGGAAGTTTTCACCTTTTTTAGCTCTCTCTCTTGCCGCTTTCTCCGCTCGATTAACATTCTTGGAGTATTGAGCCAGCTCTCGGGCTACCGACCCAGCAGACTCTGCAAACTCTAGGCTAGGTTTAATTGTTTTTGCTGCAAAAAGGGCGGGTGCTACACCGGGAATACTCTTCATTGCTGTTTCTGCCGCTGCCCCTACAACTCCGACTGTCCCCTCGCCAACTCCGAGTGCTGCCCTAGCTCCAGGAGAAAGTGTAGACTCAAGGGGAGAAGCTCCAGGCGCCGGCGTTGGTGCTTTTGCAGGGGGGACCGTTGGTGGCGTTCCCTGCGGAGCTGATTTCTTCACATCCTTTAGGCTCGGGGCGCCCATAACTCCTCGAGCACCAGCCTCAACGGGGGCACCGCTCGGGGTTGCCGAACCGCCAGAGCCAGAAACCTGTTGGGCTTTGCTGTAATAGAATTCTTGTTGCCTCTGCAACCCTGCAATTTTTGCCTCCGCCGCAGTTTTCTCAATCCCTTCCGGCATCCCTGCGGCATCGCTCTCAAGCGTAGTTATCTGTTCCCCGATTTTCCCAGCGGCATCAATATAGTCTTTAGAAGCTTGTGATATTTGCGAAACGTTAGGGCCGGAAACACCGGACCGACCGTAAAGAGCTCTAGGAGTCTTAGCTGTACGGACAATCTTACCACCTTCCATTTTTAGTTCGACATCGGTAGCTCCTGCCCCAAAAGCTTCGGCCTCAAACTTACCTTTCGTTTCCCCCTCGATCAAAGCTTGGCGACGCCGAGCAATATCTTCCTGCGCTATGGTGGCTATGCGTTTGAGGTTTCGCATCCCCGCAGCATAAGATACTGGATCAGCTGCTCGGTTTAAGAGGATGTCTCGGAAATAAGAAGTCGCGTCTTGGTCTCCTATTTTTTCCCCATCCAGCAAACCTGCATCAAAAGCTGATTGAACTTCCGCCTCATCTTCAAGACTCTTTGTCTTTTCGTACACGGCGTATTGTTTATCGTAGGGATCAAGAACTGCTTGCAAGACTTGAAAGTCCGCAGGGTTTTTAGCTAGGAGACGAAAAGCTCTAGCTTTATCCGTCAGATAAGTTGGGCTATTCCCACCGTTCGGGGCTAACCTATCGATGGTGTTCTGCCACTCTTCCCTCTTCCCCCAAGCGTCTTGGAGCTGTAAGTAATTCTCTCTTTGTTTGTCGTAAGAAAATTTATTAATCTCGTAGTTTAGATTACCGATTCGAATGTTTTGATTCTGTTCTTCGGCTTTTAGTTCGTAGTTCCTGTCGTTCTCCACAACCTTACGGAGAAACTCTTTTTCTCTGAGGGATACCTCTCGATTGGCGTTATTGATGTTTGTGTACTGACGAATCTGGTCGGTGAACTGATTAAAGCTCGCGTCGGCTGTGGCCCTTTCGTCCGCGACATTAAACGACGCCTGCGGTATACTCGGGAGTTGGAAAGGTCCTGGTAGTTGGTATGCTTCTG
>Ga0209401_1000680_pt1 | contig 22917 bp, 21 predicted proteins | sample M_140807_MF_Meta_FD_187318 | JGI IMG/M metagenome (GOLD analysis project Ga0209401, IMG submission 187318) | Freshwater microbial communities from Lake Montjoie, Canada to study carbon cycling - M_140807_MF_MetaG (SPAdes) (version 2) | ecosystem: Environmental > Aquatic > Freshwater > Lake... | reverse complement strand
GGGCTCCGGATCCTGGCCTGGGGTCGCGGTGGACACGGTGCGGCTCATGGGAGCGTTCAGACCAGGGGTGGCCTGGGGCCAGCGGTGGTTGATGCTAGGTGCCTGCTGATGAATGCTGACACCCTTCGCTCAAGCAGGGCCCAGAACCAATCAGCTCGGCACGATGTCCGGCAGAAACCTGGAGCTTGTCCCGGGTTGTTCAGCACCCTGACGGAGGGGGCACTGCCTGCCGGCAGGCCGGGGATCACACCCTGTTGCCAAAGGCTGACCTGCAGCTCCGCTCGATGGGGTCTTACGGGGCACGGCTGTAGGTTGGTTTCGGCACACCGTTGATGCCGCTGGCCGATCGGGTGAACGCAGCGTCCTCGTCCCACCATCCAACTCTCGGCCAGGGCCCGACCAAGGGTCTGGGGGCCACCGCCGAGCTTCCCTCCCTGGCCGATGCGTCTCCGGTGGCTCCGGTGGTTCTGGCGATCCTTGATGGTTGGGGCTACCGCCCTGAGGATCAGCACAACGCCATTCGCAGCGCTTCCACCCCGGTGATGGATGCCCTCTGGCAGGCCTATCCCCACACCCTGATCGAGGCGAGCGGTGGAGCGGTGGGCCTCCCCGACGACCAGATGGGCAATTCGGAGGTGGGGCACCTCACGATTGGTTCCGGGCGGATCATCCGCCAGGAACTGGTGCGCATCACCCAGGCCGTGCGCGACGGCAGCATCGCCACCAATCCTTCCCTCAACCACCTGGCCGACACCCTGACGGCCGAAGGGGGCAGCCTTCATCTGATCGGCCTCTGCTCCGATGGCGGCGTCCACAGCCACGTGGACCACCTGGGAGGGTTGCTTCAGTGGGCCGCCGGCCGCGGCCTCAAGGACGTGTGTGTGCACGTGCTCACCGACGGACGCGACACCGCCACCAACAGCGCGCCCGCTTTCCTCGCCACCATCGAGGCCCAGATCGCCGCCGCCGGTATCGGCCGGATCGCCACTCTCTGTGGTCGCTACTGGGCGATGGACCGCGACAACCGCTGGGACCGCACCGAAAAGGCCTACCGGCTTCTCACCGAGGATTCCCCCCTCAACCCCTCCACCCCCCAGGAGATCGTGGCGGCCTCCTATGCCGCCGGCATCACCGATGAATTCCTCGAACCCGTGCGTCTGGCTCCCGGGCTGATCAAGGCTGGCGATGGTGTGGTGTGCTTCAACTTCCGCCCTGACCGGGTGCGTCAGCTCGTGCGGGCTCTGGTGCTCGACCCATTCCAGGGATTCGAGCGTCGCCGGATCGAGCCCCTGCACCTGGTCACCTTCACCCAGTACGAGAAGGGTCTGCCCGTTGCCGTGGCCTTCCCGCCGGAGTCCCTCGATGGACTGCTGGGCCAGGTGGTCTCCGACCACGGTCTGCGCCAGTTCCGCACCGCCGAGACGGAAAAATATCCCCATGTCACCTATTTCATGAACGGGGGCATCGAGCAGGCTTTTCCTGGCGAAGATCGGCACCTGGTGCCCTCACCGCGGGTGGCCACCTACGACCAGGCACCGGCGATGTCGGCTGAGGCCCTCACCGAGAGCTGTGTGGCGGCCATCCAGAAGGGGATCTATTCGCTGGTGGTGATCAACTACGCCAACCCCGACATGGTGGGCCACACCGGGCTGATGGAGGCCACCACCGAGGCGATCACCACCGTGGATCACTGTGTGGGGAGGCTTGTGGAGGCCACCAACCGCATGGGGGGCACCCTGCTGATCACGGCGGACCACGGCAATGCCGAGCTCATGCAGGGCGCCGACGGCCGACCCTGGACAGCCCACACCACCAACCCCGTGCCCGTGATTCTGGTGGAGGGGGAACGGCGGAAACTGCCGGGCCACGGCACCGACGTGCATCTGCGCGACCATGGTGGACTGGCCGATATCGCTCCCACCCTGCTGGCCATCCTTGGTCTGCCGAAACCTGAACGGATGACCGGCGAATCGTTGATCCTGCCGGTCGGCTCCTCTCCGATCGGCACATCAGTGCCTCGTAGCCTGCGGGTCTGAGCGGCCCGTTCCGATTCCTGGCCTGAGGGGCCCGGCTTCCCGTCGGTGCAGCTCAGGCACCATTCCACCGCCAAGCCCAGCCGCCCATGCTCAAAACCGTGATCGCCGCTCTCTGGATGCTCAGCGCCGTGCTGCTGATCGTGAGCGTGCTGCTCCACAGCCCCAAGGGGGACGGCATGGGTGGGCTGGCCTCCAGTGGCGGATCGATGTTCACCAGTGCCCGCAGCGCTGAGCAGACCCTCAACCGGATCACCTGGACGCTGCTGGCCTTGTTTCTTGGGCTGGCCGTGGTGCTGAGTGCCGGATGGATCGGTTAAGCCCCGACGGGCCGGTGACACGCCGGCAGTTGCTGCGGACCTTGGGCCGGAGCCTGCCTCTCCCGGCCCTGGGCGTCAGCCTTCTGGCCAGGCCTACCGGGGCCGCCGCAGCCTCGTTGGCCACCGATCCCCGCTGGCGGCTCGATCAGGCCGAGTGGAAACGGCGCCTTAGCCCCGCGGCATTCGCGGTGCTGCGCCAGGAGGGCACGGAGCGGCCCTTCAGCAGTCCGCTGGAGCATGAGAAACGCCGGGGAACGTTCCTGTGCGCGGGCTGCCGACTGCCGCTGTTCTCCTCGGCGACCAAGTTCGACAGCGGCACCGGCTGGCCCAGTTTTTGGCAGCCCCTGCCGGATGCGGTGATCACCAAGTTGGATTTCAAGTTGATCGTGCCCCGCAGTGAATACCACTGCCGCCGCTGCGGGGGGCACCAGGGCCATGTGTTCGACGATGGTCCTCGGCCCACGGGCAAGCGCTACTGCAACAACGGGGTCGCCCTGGTGTTCCAGCCCGCCTGAGGGCTGGCGGACAGCCGCTTGCTCCCGCCGCTTGGGGAAGCTCCGGTTGCGGAAGCTATCGAATCCGCAGCAGCGGCTTCCTTGCCATGACGATGGCGGTACGGTGTTTCTACTCAGCCGGCCCGTGCTGCGATGGGCAGTCCGATCAGCCTTGAAACCTTTCTGGCACGGGCGCGGGCCCGTTTCGCCGATCAATACGATTATTCGTCCATCGTTTACAAGAGCTTCAAGACTCCGGTGGCGATCCGTTGTCGCCTCCATCCGGTGAAGCTGATTTCCATCACTCCGGAGAAGCATCTGCAGACCACTGGCGGTTGCAAGTTCTGTCTGCGCCAGAACCGCATCCGCATGCTGGAGAGGGAACTGCTGCGCGAGCCAGCCGAGCGCCCTTGTGCCCTGCCGGAGCGTTCGGAACTGTCGCGGGCCCCCGGGGCCGCCAACGCCTGGGAGCCCCAGAGCTGAAGCTCAGGCCGTCTTCCACCCAACCCGCATCCCCTTTGCGGCGAGCTGCGGCAGCCGCCTGCACCAACGCTGATCACGCTGTGATTCGCGGCCGAGAAACAGCATGGCTGCATCATTGAGGCCTGGATTTATTCGCAGCTTGCATCATCAAGGTGATGCGGGTTCCGCATAGACATCCCCACCGATTGTTGGGCTGTGCTTCTGTAACGCGATCAGCTTGACCTTGACTGCAGATGGGTGTGAAAGTGCATTGCCTTTCACCTGCATCATGTACTCCGCAGCACGCATCGGCTCAGGAATCAATCTCGGCGCCACCACGGTGAGTGGACCGGTGGCGATGGCCCAGCCATCAGCCCTCAAGCCCGCTTTCCGCTCGCCGCGCCGGGTGACCATCACCCTTCCTTATGCCACTTTCCAGGAACTGCAGGCCAGGGCCGATGGTGAGGGCCGCTCCCTCAGCAACCTGGCGGCTTTTCTGTTGGAATCGGCTCTCAAGGGGCCCGCAGTGGCTCCGGGTGCTGCGATTGCGGCGAGCCCGCAGCGGCGCCCCCAGCAGGAGAACCCTTTCCACTGAAGCGCTCGGCCGCTGCACTGGATGGCGCCTCAGCTGCGATCCCGTTGCATCTGGGCATCGAGCAGCTCCAGGGCGATCTCATCAAGACAGCGCCCCTGGGCCTCCGCCAGGGCCAGGATCTGGGCTATCAGGGGTTCGGGCAATTCCAGGGTGAGGCTCCGGGGCAGCCGCTGGGGATCCAGCTGCCAGCGAGCATCCTCTGCCGGTTCCTTCGCGGTTCCGGAGCGGGCATCGCCTTGATGGTCACCCTGCTGGTGCGGGCGATCGGTGCGTTGATCGCCGAGCTGCTCGAGGCGATCAGGCCCTGTCGATTGCGGCAAAGCCTGGCTGCTCGGTGCGCGCTTGCCCAGCAAGGGTTTGTGGGGGGGATTGTGCCCCGGACCAGCTTGTCAACGTTGCGTCATCCGGGAGAGTGATCGAGCCAGTGATCAGGATCGCAGCGGGCAGCGGTCTTGGCTGTTATGGGCTGATGCTATCAGCGCGTCGACAATCTTTGCGATGCAGTTGAAGCATGATGGATTCAAGCTGGATCTGAACATTTGATGCGGAAGTGCCAAAGTGCATGAATGCGGAATCATCTGGCCTCTTCCCTGCGGTTGGCTCTTTCTTTTTTGGCGATGACACGGATTACGATCACGCTGGACGATGACCAGCACCGCTCGCTGAAATTGCTGAGCATCCTGGAAAACAAAACCCTGGCCCAGGTCTTGCAGGAAGCCATCAGCGCCCATTTGCAAGACAAGGGTGCTGATCGGCTTGAGGTGACCCAGGGACCCACAACGCAGGAGTCCGGCTGAACGGCAGACAAAAAAATGGAGGAGCTGAGCTCCTCCATGGCTTGGGTCCCGGGAGCTGACGCCCGCCGGAACCATCGCTGCAATCGCGATCAGTAGTCGAAGTCGCCGCCGCCCATGCCGCCGCCGGCGGGAGCTGCTTCCTTCTTCTCGGGCAGATCGGCCACGATGCACTCGGTGGTGAGCACCATGCCGGCGATCGAGGCGGCGTTCTGGAGGCCGGAGCGGGTCACCTTGGCGGGGTCCACGATGCCGGCGGCCAGCATGTCCACATACTCGCCGGTGGCGGCGTTGTAGCCCTCGTTGAAGGGCTTGTTGCGCACGTGCTCGGCCACCACGGCACCGTTGGCACCGGCGTTCTCCGCGATCCGCTTGAGCGGGGCGGTGAGGCTGGAGGCCACGATCTGGGCGCCGATCAGCTCTTCGCCGCTGAGGTTGGCGGCGGCCCACTCCTCGAGGGCGGGAGCCAGGTGGGCCAGGGTGGTGCCACCACCGGGCACGATGCCTTCCTCAACGGCCGCCTTGGTGGCGTTGATGGCATCTTCCAGGCGCAGCTTCTTGTCCTTCATCTCGGTCTCGGTGGCGGCGCCCACCTTGACCACGGCCACGCCACCGCTGAGCTTGGCGAGACGCTCCTGCAGCTTCTCCTTGTCGTAGGAGGAGTCGGTTTCCTCGATCTGCTTGCGGATCTGCTCAACGCGGGCCTTCACCGCCGCTTCGTTGCCTTCGGCCACGATGGTGGTGGTGTCCTTGTTGATCGTGATCCGGCGGGCGGTGCCCAGCGAATCGATCTTGGCGTTCTCGAGCTTGAGGCCAGCGTCTTCGGTGATCAGCTGACCGTTGGTGAGAACGGCGATGTCCTCAAGCATGGCCTTGCGGCGATCACCGAAGCCGGGGGCCTTGACGGCGGCCACGTTGAGCACGCCGCGCAGGCGGTTCACCACCAGGGTGGCGAGGGCTTCCTTCTCGATGTCCTCAGCGATGATCAGCAGGGGACGGCCGGTGCGGGCGATCTGCTCGAGCACGGGCACCAGGTCCTGCACCAGGGCGATCTTCTTGTCGGTGATCAGGATGTAGGGCTCCTCGAGCACCGCCTCCATCCGCTCGGTGTCGGTGGCGAAGTAGGGGGAGATGTAGCCCTTGTCGAAGCGCATGCCCTCGGTGACCTCCAGCTCGGTGGTCATCGACTTGCCCTCTTCCAGGGAGATCACGCCTTCCTTGCCCACCTTGTCCATGGCATCGGCGATCATGCGACCCACCTCTTCGTCGTTGCCGGCGGAGATGGTGCCCACCTGGGCGATGGCGTTGCTGTCGCTGATCGGATTGGCATGCTCCTTGATCTTGCCGACCAGGAAGTCGGAGGCCTTGTCGATACCGCGCTTGAGGGTGATGGCATTGGCACCGGCGGCCACGTTGCGCAGACCCGCCTTCACCATGGCGTGGGCGAGAACGGTGGCGGTGGTGGTGCCGTCGCCGGCGGCGTCGTTGGTCTTGGAGGCGGCCTGACGGATCAGGGCGACACCGGTGTTCTCGATGTGATCTTCGAGTTCGATCTCCTTGGCGATGGTGACACCATCATTGATGATCTGGGGAGCGCCGAACTTCTTCTCCAGCACCACATTGCGGCCCTTGGGACCGAGGGTGACGGCCACCGATTCAGCCAGGATGTCGATACCGCGCTCGAGGGCGCGACGGGCCTGTTCGTTGTAAATGATGCGCTTGGCCATGGATGGTCTCTTGGGAGGGGAAGGGGGAATGGGTCGGGCGGCATGGATCAGCGCGCAGACCCGGACGTTCGTGGAAGATCAGACAGGCCTGGAAGACAGGCTCGGTGACCTCAGTTCACGATGGCGAGGATGTCCTTCTCGGAGAGCAGCACGTATTCGTCGGTGCCGAGCTTGATATCGGTGCCGGCGTACTTGCTGTAAAGCACCTTGTCGCCGATGCTCACTTCCGGAGCCTGGCGGGAACCGTCATCGTTGCGCCTGCCGGGGCCGACCTGCACGACCTCACCCACCTGGGGCTTTTCCTTGGCGGTGTCGGGAAGCAGGATGCCGCCGGCGGTTTTCTCCTCGGATTCGGACACCTTGATGAAGATGCGATCGCCGAGGGGCTTGACCGTGGAGACGCTGAGGGAAACAGCAGCCATGAGTTGTCGCGGTGGATTGGACTCGGATCGGACACGCGCTCCCCGTGGTTGCGGTGGAGGCTGGGTGCCGAGTGGACCCGCTGCCGGGGCCTGGGTGGCCAGGACCGGGATCTGAACGCCTGGAGGCGGTGCGGAACCAGGAAGAACCAGGGGCAAAACCGTGGCCGTGGCCGCGGTTTTGAATTCTGGAGCCGTGGCCGGAGCGGATCTGGCACTCGTGCCCGTCGAGTGCCAATTTAGGTCGTTGGCTGGCCGTCGCAGGTCGCGTCATCAGTTCGGGTGACCGAACCACCCGCCCTCGGCGTCCGGGCGGGATGGTCCGGGCCGAAGCTTGTGGGGGCCGCATCCCGTCTTGCCCGGGACGCGGTGGTAAGGTTGCGCCGCTTCAGGGGGGTTTGGATCACCCCTGTGCGCTCCCCGCCACTTCATCATTCCTATGGCTGCAGCTGCTCCCGCCGCCTCCGGCACCCAGGGTGTCGTCAAACAGGTGATCGGCCCGGTGCTGGATGTGGAGTTTCCCGCCGGCAAGCTGCCCCGCATCTACAACGCCCTGCGGATCACCGGCAAGAATGCCGCCGGCCAGGACGTGGCCCTGACCGCCGAAGTGCAGCAGCTGCTCGGTGATCACCGGGTTCGCGCCGTGGCCATGAGCAGCACCGACGGTCTTGTGCGTGGCATGGCCGCCCTGGACACCGGTGCTCCGATCTCCGTGCCCGTGGGGGAATGCACCCTCGGCCGCATCTTCAACGTGCTTGGTGAGCCCGTGGATGAGCGCGGTCCGGTGGCCACCACCCTCACCGCCCCGATTCATCGCGAAGCCCCCAAGCTCACCGAGCTTGAAACCAAGCCCAAGGTGTTCGAGACCGGCATCAAGGTGATCGATCTCCTCGCTCCCTATCGCCAGGGCGGCAAGGTGGGTCTGTTCGGTGGCGCCGGTGTGGGCAAGACGGTGCTGATCCAGGAATTGATCAACAACATCGCCAAGGAGCACGGTGGTGTTTCGGTGTTCGGCGGCGTGGGTGAGCGCACCCGCGAGGGTAACGACCTCTACGAGGAGTTCAAAGAATCCGGGGTGATCAACTCCGAGGATCTCTCGAAGTCGAAAGTGGCACTCTGCTACGGCCAGATGAACGAGCCTCCGGGTGCTCGCATGCGCGTCGGACTTTCGGCTCTCACCATGGCCGAACACTTCCGTGATGTGAATAAGCAGGACGTGCTGCTGTTCATTGACAACATCTTCCGCTTCGTGCAGGCCGGCTCCGAAGTGAGCGCCCTGCTGGGCCGCATGCCCTCCGCCGTGGGTTATCAGCCCACCCTCGGCACCGACGTTGGTGAACTGCAGGAGCGCATCACCTCCACCCTGGAAGGCTCGATCACCTCAATCCAGGCTGTGTATGTGCCGGCCGACGACCTCACCGACCCCGCTCCTGCCACCACCTTCGCCCACCTCGACGCCACCACCGTGCTGAGCCGCGGTCTGGCTTCCAAGGGCATCTATCCGGCGGTGGATCCCCTCGATTCCACCAGCACCATGCTCCAGCCCGCCGTGGTGGGCGACGAGCACTACCGCACCGCCCGTGCCGTTCAGAGCACCCTGCAGCGCTACAAAGAACTGCAGGACATCATCGCCATTCTCGGCCTTGATGAACTCTCCGAGGACGACCGCCGCACGGTGGACCGCGCTCGCAAGATCGAGAAGTTCCTCTCCCAGCCTTTCTTCGTGGCTGAGATCTTCACCGGTATGCCCGGTAAGTACGTGAAGCTCGATGACACGATCAAGGGCTTCAACCAGATTCTTGCTGGTGAACTGGATGATCTCCCCGAGGCTGCCTTCTATCTGGTGGGCAGCATCGACGAAGCGAAGGCCAAGGCCGCCAAGATCCTCTCCGAAGCCAAGGGCTGATCGGAGGACCTCCTGATGACCCTCAACCTGCGCGTTCTCGCCCCCGACCAAAGCGTCTTCGACGGCAGTGCCGACGAAGTGATTCTCCCCAGCACCAGCGGTCAGCTCGGCATCCTCACCGGCCACGTGTCCATGCTCACCGCTCTTGATAGCGGTGTGTTGCGCCTGCGCGAGGGCAATACCTGGGTGTCCATCGCCGTGAGCGGTGGCTTTGCTGAGGTGGAAGCCAACGCGGTGACCGTGCTCGTGAATGCCGCCCAGCTGGGCAGCACCATCGATTCCGCCACCGCTGAGAAGGAGTTCGAGCAGGCTCGCCAGGCCTTCGATGCTTTCGAAGGTCAGCCCTCCAGCCCTGAGAAGATCAAGGCCGAGCAGGCCCTGGCCCGCAGCCGTGCGCGCCTCTCCGCCAGCCGCGGCGGCTGATCCCAGCCTCTCCCCGCCCCTCCTCCTGGAGAGACTGCTTGGGGATCGTGCTTGCTGAGCACGCCTGCCAGCCCGAAGGTTCGATTGTTTTTCTCGAACTGCCCCGGACCGCTGGTCCGGGGCAGTTTTTTGTGAGCTTCGTGAACCCGCTCAAGCGGATTCACGACCCCATCCCAAACCTCCACGGCCGCCCGTGTCCTGCGGGACCCGGCAGCCTGCATCGCAGGCGTCGGCGCTCCATCGACTCCTTTCCCGTTTCGCTGTCACCGGGGCTGGCGCTTCAGCGGTCATCGCGTCGGCTGGCATGCCCGTAGGTTGTCGGCCCCCCGGCGCGACAACCTACGGGGCGTGCCACCGGCTTTCCTTGAATGGCTCTTTCTCTGCTGCTCGATTCGGCCGATCCGGATGCCTGGGACGAGTGGCTGCCCAGCGGCCTGTTCCAGGGGGTGACCACCAACCCCACCCTGCTGAGGCGGGCGGCCAGACCCTGCCGCCTCGATGAACTGGAACGCCTCACCCACGGGGCCCTGGATCGGGGCCTGCGGGAGATTCATCTGCAGGCCTGGGGGGGCGATGCCGAAACCCTCTCGGCCTGTGGGGCGGCGCTCGGGGCCCTGGCCCCGGGGCGGGTGCTGGTGAAGCTGCCGATCACCCGGTCAGGAGCGGAGGCTGGCCGGCGGCTGATCGATACCGGCGTGCCGGTGACCTTCACCGCCTGCTACGAGGTGCACCAGGTGCTCTTGGCCGCCGCCCTGGGCGCCCGCTACATCGCCCCCTATCTGGGGCGCATCGGTGATCTCGGCCGCGATGGCCATGCCGACCTGATCGCAATGCAGCGGGCCCTCGAGGGGGTCGATGCCACCACGCGGCTGCTGGTGGCCAGCCTGCGCCATCCCTCGGACCTGTCCCGGCTTACCGCCGCCGGAGTGACCTGCTTCACCCTGGCCCCTGCGGTGGTCGCCGAGCTTTTTTCGGCCGCCCCCACGGCCGAGGCCGCCGCGCAGTTCGAGCGCGATGCCGCCGCCGCCGGGGAGGCCAATTCCGGAGCCCTCCCGGCACGCTGACCCTCGCAGCGATCCCCGCATTGCCCAGGCTGCGCCGGTGGCAAGGCCGGGATCAGGGCCTGCCTAAGCTCTCCCCACACGGATGGGTTGATGGGCAGCGGGCGCACCCTGGGCTTGTTTTTGGCCGGCTGGCTGGAGGCCGGCACCCCTGGACTCGACAACGGCGTCGTGCTTGGCAACCGCCTGGTGGATGGGCTTGGCGCTGACCAGAGCCTGGCAGGACCGGTGCGGGACCTGGCCCGGCGCCCGCTGCTGCAGCAGGCGCTGGCCGGTAGCGGCACGGCCCGAAGGGCTGCCCTGGCCGCCCTGGTGCTGGATCTTCAGAGCACCTATGCGCCGGCGGTGCTGGCCGAGCTGGTCGAGCTGCTGGAGGTGGGACTCGGTGTTGGCGGCCTCGCTCCTTCCGAAGCCGGAGGCGGAAGCGCCGCTGGCCCCCCCTGGGGGAGCGGCCCCCACCACACGGGGGGGCCCGGAGCGGCCGCGGCTGGCAGGGATGCTGTCTCGGCCCCGCCGCTGCTTCCGCAGGAGCCTGCACCGGCGGGTCGTGCACGGTCACCGCTGAGCTTCCGTTCCCTGGGGCGCGAGCTCCTTCCGCTTGGGCCTGGCCTGGCGCTGGCGGCCGCCATGGCCCTGGTGCTCGCCTGGTTCGCCGGGGTTCTGGATCGGGAGGTTCTGGCTCCCAGGAACTGGAGCGCGGGCCCGGTGCTCCCCCTCCTGCTCGGAGCGCTCCAGATCAGCACCCTGGCTCCGCCCCTGCGTGGGTTGCGGCGCTCAGCGCTGCTGGATCAGGAGGAGAGCGCCGAGCCCAGGCTGGCCTGGCGGTGGGTGAGCGCCCCCTGGTTCCACCGCCGTAACGGCGAGGCTCTGGTGAATGGTTTGCTGCTGTTGTTGATCCTGGGTCCCACCCCCCTGGGGCTCGATCAGGTGGTGCTGCGCTACACGCTCACCGCCCTGGCCTGCCTGGCCCTTGCCGCCTTGGCGGCCCGCCGCCAGGGGCTGGGTCATCAGTGCTGGGGGGGCGCTTCCGGCGCCGTGGGCGCCCTGGTGGGTCTGGCGGTGGGCTTGAGCCTGCTGCGCTGGCGGGTGATCGGCTTCATGATCGGCGGAATCACGGTGCCCGCCTGGGTGCTGCTGGTGGTGGTGGGCAGCCTGCAGCTGGCCTGGATCCTGCCCCGCTCCCATAGTGAGGATGGCGGCAGGCCCGGTGAGCGGCTGCTGGCCTCGCCCTGGTGGTGGGGCCTGCTGCTGGGTCTGGGTTGGGCGGGGGTGAGCCGGGCATCGGGGCTGCTGCAGGGGTGGCTGGGGCACCGCCCGGGCTGAGCCCTGGCTGCCGGACGGGGCTCACCACGAGCCCCGCCCCGTTTCGCGGGTCGGATACGGCGGGGAAGGGGTGCATGCCAGGCCAGCGGCTGGTCAAGCCACCACCGCGGACAGCCGACGACCGGTTCCGCAGCCGCTTCAGGCGGACCGCTCGCCACCCTGCGCCGCCTGCATGAAGCGGGCCCAGAGCTCTGCGGCCAGCACGCTGCTGGCGGCCGCCGCGGGTTTGTTGTCGTCGTTGCCCATCCACACGCCAGTGAGGAGGCCGCTGGTGGGGGAGTAACCGATGAACAGCACATCCACGCCATCGTTGGTGGTGCCGGTTTTGCCGCGGGCATCGGCGATCCCACCGGCGGCCCGGCCAGTGCCTTCGCTCACCACATCCCGCAGCAGCTGGTCCATGCGGGCGGCCACGCCGGGATCGATCAGCTGGCGGGATTGCTCGCCCACCGGGTCGGTGATCGCCCGCTGGGGGCATCCGGAGGGGTGGCTGTAGTCGGGGCAGAGCCCCAGGTCGATGATGCGACGCACCCCATGCATCGGCACGGAGCGGCCGCCGTTGGCCACCACGGCATAGGCACGGGCCATCTCATAGAGATAGGTGGCATCTCCACCGAGCACCATGTTGTGGTCGGCATGGAGGGGGGTGCTGAGGCCGAGCCGCCGCGCCAGGGCGATCACCTTCTCGAGCCCGACCCGATCCGCCAGCCGCAGCGCCACCACGTTCTCTGATTTGGCGAAACCCACCGCCAGGCTGGTGCTGCCCTCGCTCGTTCCGGCGCCATGGCTGCAGCCCGCCACGCCACCGAGGGGCGCGCAGCTGATCCGCTCACCGGGATCGATGTCCTGGCCGAGGGCCGCCAGGAAAGGGAACAGCTTGAAGGTGGAGCCGGGTTGCCGCAGGGCCTGGACCCGATCGAAGTTGCTGGTGCGGTAGTCGCCGCCGCCCACATAGGCGAGGATTTCACCACTGCGCAGATCCAGGCTGATCAGGGCGGCCTGGTTGAGACCCAGAGGCCGGGCCTCTTTTTCCAGGAAGCGGCCCACCTCGCGCTGGGCCAGTTTCTGCAGGCGCGGATCCACCGTGCTCACCACGGCGTAGTTGCCGCCGCCGCGCTGGGGATCGAGGTTGAGGCCGAAGCGGCGGCCCTCCAGCTCGCCACGCACATAGTCGCTGAAGTAGGGGTAGCTCTCGCGGCTGGATTCACGGCAGGCCGAGGGATCGATGTTCAGGGGCCGGCGCAGCGCGTCGCGCAGGCTGTCCTGGTTGATGAAGCCCTCCTCATGCATGCGCCGCAGCACCAGGTTGCGGCGCTGGATGGGCGCCCAGCTGTCCACCGGAGCATCCGGCGCCAGCGGCGCGAAGCAGGGGCTGTAGCCGTTGGGGCTGGGCAACAGGCCCACCAGGAAAGCGGATTCGGCCAGATCGAGCTGCCGGGCTGACTTGCGGAAATAGAGCTGGGCCGCCTGCTCGAAGCCCTCGCTGCCCAGCCCCAGGGGGGCGCGGTCGAGGTACATCTTGAGGATGCGTCCCTTGCTGTAGCCCGTCTCCAGCTGCCAGGCCACCCAGAGTTCGCGCAGCTTGCGGCCCAGGCTCACGTCATTGCCCACGGCCGGGTCGTAGAGGCGGGCCACCTGCTGGGTGAGGCCGCTGCCGCCCCCCGTGCCCTTCACCAGGGAGCGCAGGGTGCCGAACAGGTCGAGGCCGCTGTTCCAACCGAAGCGGGCATCCTCGGAGGCGAGCAGGGCCAGGCGCAGGTGGCTGGGGTAGTCGGCGAGGCTGGGCAGGGCGGTGGCGGCACCCTCGCGCGCATCAATGCGGCGGAAATCCGCCGAGAGGATCTTCAGGGGGCCGCCGTAGAAGCGGATCCGCGAGCCGCCGGCGATGCTGCTGGCCGCCAGCAGGGCGGACACCAGCAGGGTGGACCCGACCAGCGAGGCCAGGCCGGCTGTCCGCAGCAGCTGTTCCAGGGGGCTGGGGGGGTGGCGGTAGCGAAGGGTGGGGGTTGCTCCCTTCAGGGGTGAGCCCAGCTGGATCCGGTCGCCGTGGCGCAGGCCGATCGCCCGGATCCGCTGATCGCGCCAGAAGAGACCGTTGGCTGAATTGAAATCCTCCAGCCGGTGATCGCGGTCGCCGCGGCGCTCCCGTTCCACGAAGGCGTGCACGCGGCTGAGGCCGGCCGCCTGGCACGGCAGCTCGCAGTGGGGGTCCCGCCCGATCCGCACCCGCTCCTGGGCCAGGGGCAGGCGGCCCGTGCAGCGCTCCCCTTCCCAGAGTTCCAGCACAGCCTGGTGATCGGTGAGCCCCCGCCAGGCCTCCGCCAGGGCGCGGCGGCGGCGCGGCCAGGGAAGCGGCTCCAGCAGGGCCCGGCCCAGCTCCCTCCAGGGCGCCAACGCCGCGGTGAGGGGAAGCAGGGGCAGAGCCGCCAGGCCAGACGGGGATCGGCGGGCAGCGGTGTGTGCCGGCATCGGGCTGGCGTGGAGCTCCCCAGCGGGAGGGTCCGGCGCCGCACTGGAACTGATGCCGGAGTTGGGACGGGAGCCGGGGTTCGAGGAGGGGCTTGCGCCTTGAGCCGGGAACGGGGGGGAAGTGGCCATCGCGGCGTGGCGGGCTGGGACCCGAGCCCCATAGGCTACCGAGGTGGAGCGGACCGATTCGGTGCAGCGACGGCGGGATCCCTGGGCCCCTTTCCGGATCTGGATCGCCCTCACGATTGGGTTGTATGCCCTCAGGGCCGCGCTGGTGACCACGCCGCTCGGGGCGATTCCGGGCTACGTGCTGCTGCTGATGGTGCTGGTGGCCCTGGCGCTGGCGGCCCTCGCCCTGCTGCGATCGGGCCGGGTGCAGCGCTGGCGGGAGGGACCCTGATGGTCCTCGGCGCCCGGCTGGTGTGGCTGGATCGCCCGGCCGCTCCCGTGCCGCTGGAGGAGGCGGTTCCCCTCACGATCGGCCGTGATCCCGCCAATCGCTTGTGCCTGGCCGCCGAAGCGGGGATCTCCCGTCGCCATGCCGAGCTGCGCCCCGGTGGCGCCGGCCAGTGGCTGGTGTGCGACCTGGGCAGCAGCAATGGCACCTATGTGGAGGGGGAACGGCTGCGGGGTTGCCGTCCCCTGATCCCCGGCGAATGCATCCGGCTGGGACGGCGGGGGCCGTTGCTGCAGTTCCTGGGGGGTGACGCTGCCGATCCCGCCGCGGCCCAGCCGGCGCCGTTGTCTGCGGCTGATTCGGCGTTCGAGGACGCCATCCGCCCGAAGGAGCCAGACCGTGCACCCGTCGCGCCTTCCTGCCCGCCCGCCGCCCCACCGGCTGCGAGCCGCCCGCCTGCCGCCGCTCCGCTTCGTTCGACTCCGCCCTCCGCTGCCCCCCGCATTGCGCCGCCGGCAGCTCCGTCGGCTCCAACCAGGGGCCGCGCTGCCTCCCCATCGGGCGCCGTTCCTTTGCCGGGACCCCAGAACCAGGCTGTGCTGGCCGGCAGCATCACCGTGGCCGGCCAGGCGGTTCCCCTCGAGCAGATCCGCGGCGTGGAGGTGCGCAGCCAGGCCCGCCATCCCCATGTGTTCAGCTGGTGGGTGCCGGCCTGCCTGGGGGGATTGCTCCTGCTGCCCTTTCCCCTGCTGTTCTGGCCCTGGCAGGCCGCGGCGCTGGCGGTGGCGATCCTGCTGGGTCGCCGCCGCGAACACACCCTGATCCTCACCCTCCGGGACGGCCGGGCTCTCCGCCACGTCTTCGCCGATCGCCCGACCGCCCTGGCCCACGGCAGGGGCGTGCGCCGGGCCCTCGGCCAGGATCCGGGAGCGGCTGGATGAGCCTGGCCTGGATCCTGCCGGTCGGCACCCACCAGCGCTTCGATGGCATCGATGCGCCCGTGCGGATTCTGCGGGGGCTCGGGGGTGGCAGCCAGGGCCAGGTGTTTGAGGTGGCCGTGGCCGACGAGCTGCTCGCCCTCAAGTGGTACCTGCCGGGCTTTCTGCGGCGTGATCCCGCTCTGGCGGACCGGCTCACCGAGAGCATCCGCCGCGGCGCTCCCAACGCCGATTTCCTCTGGCCCCTGGCCCTGCTGCGGCTGAGCGCGGCGTCAGGGGCGGTGCCGGGTGTGGCGGGATCGGGCTTCGGTTATCTGATGCCCCTGCGTCCCGCCGGCTTCTGCGGTGCCGTGGACCACGCGGCCGGTCGTCTCACCATCAGCCTCCAGAACGTGCTGCGCAGCGCCTTCTTCCTGGCCCGGGGTTTCCATGCCCTGCACAGCCGGGGGCTCTGTTACAAGGATGTGTCGCTGGGGAATCTTTTCCTTGATGCCGGCCGGGGGCGCATCCTGATCGGCGACAACGACAATGTGGACGTGAGCGGCCGTGGTGGTGGCGCCGTGGTGGGCACCTGGGGGTTCATGGCGCCGGAGGTGGCCCTGGGCCGCGCCCGCCCCGACGGCGGCTCGGATCTGTTCTCCCTGGCGGTTCTGCTGTTTCACCTGCTCACCCGCCACGACCCCTTCAAGGGCGCCCTGGAGCGGGCGATTCCTTGCCTGGATCTCCCTTCCCGCCGGCGCCTCTATGCCGAGGCGCCGCTGTTTGTGTTCGACCCCCGCGACAGCCGCAACCGCCCCGATCCGATCGAGCACGCCGCGGCCCTGCTCACCTGGCCCCTGTATCCGCGGCCGCTGCAGCAGCTCTTTGTGCGCACCTTCGGAGAGGGCCTGAGCGATCCCGCCTGCCGCACCCTCACCGGCCAGTGGTGCCAGCAGCTCGCCGCCTGCCTGGATCAGCGGCGTCTCTGTTCGGCCTGCGGTGAGGAGAACCTGCTGGAGGTGCCCGCCCAGGGACTCTGCCGCAGCTGCGCCGCCCCCCTGCCGCCGCCGCTGCGCCTGCGCACGGCCGCGGGCCTGGTGGGCGTGGCCGCCGGCAACGAACTCCACCTCCACCATCTCGATCCCCTGCTGGCGGAGGATCTCGAGCAGCCCCTGGCGCGGGTGGTGGCCCATCCCCAGCGGCCCCGGGTGCTGGGCCTGCGCAACCTGTCCCCCGATCCCTGGCGGCTGATCGCGCTGGAGGGGGAGACGATCACGGTGGCGCCCGGTGAAACCGGCAACCTCGCCCATGCCCAGCAGCTGCTGACGCCAAAGGGGGAGATCAGGGTGGAGCGCCCGGGGGGAGCCGCTTCGCCGCCGTCCAGCGCCTGAATGCCCACGGCCATCTGGAGGCTGCCGCCGGCCCTGCCCTCCCGGCAATGGCTGGCTGCCGGCGTTGATCGTCCCGACCGGGCTGGGGTTGCGGTTTGGGCCCCTTCGCTCCAATCTCGAACAAGCCGTCGCCCTTCCTGCCGCCACCCTCGCTCCACGGCCTGCCGGCTGCCCTGCGGGAGCCGCTGCCCCGGCTCCTGGGCAGGCCGGATCAGGGCTTCGCCAGGGCGCGTTGACACCCATCACGCACCAGCGGCCCATCCCTGAGCTCCACCTCCTCCGCTTCCGCCCTGCGCCCTGATGGCTTTCCCCAATGTCCGGCTGGCGAGTCGACCGCTCCACTTCCTTTACCTCTGCGATTGCTCCGGCTCGATGGAGGCCCAGGGGAAGATCCAGTCGCTCAACCAGGCGATCCGTCAGTCGCTGCCGGGGATGGCGGCGGTGGCCCGCGACAACCCCGAAGCCCGGGTGCTGGTGCGGGCGGTGCGCTTCGCGGATCGGGCCGCCTGGCACATCGCCACCCCCACCCCGGTGGAGGAGCTGCAGTGGGTTGACCTCCGGGCGGGGGGGGTGACGGCCATGGGAGAGGCGCTGGAGCTGGTGGCTGCCGAGCTGCGCAGCCCGCCGATGGAGGAGAGGGCCCTGCCGCCGGTGCTGGTGCTGATCTCCGATGGCCAACCCACCGACGACTTTGAGCTGGGGTTGGCCGCCCTGATGGCCGAGCCCTGGGCGCGGCGGGCGGTGCGGCTGGCCATCGCCATGGGCCATGACGCCGATGCGGAGGTGCTGCAGCGCTTCATCGGTCCGGAGCCCGCCCCCGGCCCCAGCGGCGGAGCCCTGCCGCCGGGCGAGGTTCCCGGTGCCAGCGGGGAGATGCCCCGCCACGGGCCAGGTCGCTCGCCGCGGCGCCCGCTGCAGGCCGCCAACGCCACCACCCTCGCCCGCTACATCCAGTGGGCCTCGACGGCGGTGGTGGGGGCCGCCTCCAGCAGTGCCAGTCGCCTGGCCGAAGCCGCCGCCAGCCAGGAGGCCGTTCCCCTGCCGGATCTCCCCCCCACCGAGCTCGACCCATTCGACGAACCGGAGCCCCTCAAATGGTGAGCCGGGCTCCGGAGCGGGGCTGGCGGATTCCCGGGGTCTGCAGCCGCCAGGGAGCTTCCCACCGGCGGCGGGGCCAGCCCTGCCAGGACGCCACCCTGGAGCGGGTCTTCACCCTCCCCGGCGGTCTGCCCCTCACCCTGCTGGCGGTGGCCGATGGCCACGGTGCTCCGGCCCATCACCGCAGCGACGTGGGCAGTGCCCTGGCTTGCCAGGCCGCCGCCGAGGTGGTGGCGGCCGGGCTGAGCCGCCTGCCGGCCGCCGCGACGGCTCCGGGGGAGGAGGATCTGGGGGGCCTGCGGCGGTGGCTGGCCGAGGATCTCCCCAGGGCCCTTCAACAGCAATGGCTCGCGGCGGTGCGGCGCCACTGGCTGGAGGGCTCCGGCCGTGGGGATGGACCGGCGCAGGAGGGCGTTGCCTTTTCGCCGCTGCCCTACGGCTCCACCCTGGGGCTGCTGCTGCTGACGCCGCGCTGGTGGGCCCTGGCCGGCCTCGGAGACTGGGATCTGGTGCGGGTGGATCGGCAGGGGGGGGCGGAACTGCTCAGCCAGGAGGGGCCTGTTCCCGGGGCTGGTGAGGCCACCGCCAGCCTCTGCCAGGGGGAAGCGGAGCTGGCGGCAGCGTTCCGCTCCTCGGCATGGCCGCTGGCGGAACCGGGGGAGCCGTTTGCCCTGGTGCTCTGCACCGATGGCATCCGCAAATCCTGCGCGAGCGATGCCGATTTCCTGGCCCTGGCCGGCTGGTTGGTGGGGCTGCCTCCTGCTGGTGCTCCCAGCGCCAGTGGCGCGGCCGTTGACACCGGAGCTGGGGGTAGCGGCGATCAGGGAGCCGGCATGGATGGCGATCTGGCGGAGGTCCTCGATCGGATCAGCGCCGAGGGCTGCGGCGATGACGTGAGTGTGGTGATCGGCCGCTGGCAGAGCGGGCTGACGGCGCTGCAACCCGTTCCCGGGCAGGAATCCGAAGCCGAGCCTCCGATTTCACCGGAGCCGCCGCCCAAGTTGCTACCTCAGCAGGAGCCGCAGGCGGCATGGCTGCCGCAGCCCCATTCAGGGCTGGAGCCTGCGTTCGCGCTCCAGCCGGAGCCGCGGCCAGCGTTCCAGCCGCCGCGCCATCGCGAGCGGCGGTGGCCCCTTCTGAGCGGGGCCCTTCTTCTCGGCGGGACCCTGGCCCTGCTGTTGGCTACCGCCCTGGGGCGGAGGCTTCCGCCGCTGGAGGGGTCGTGGCGGGTGCCGCCCTTGGCGTCACCGACGGCCGGACGTGATCCCCTGCGCCGTGAAGTGGCGCGCCTCTGCCTTGAACCGGCCCTGGTGGTGGCCAGCCTCCGCACCCGCCAGAGCCAGGTGCTTGGGCTGCGCCAAGGCACCCTGAGGCCGCAGCTTCTGCTGCTGGATGCGGATCGCGATCCCCTCGGCGCCCTGATCGCCATCAGCTTTCTGGCCCACCATGGAGAAGCGGGCCGTCACAATGGGATGGCCTCCCTCGGGCTGTGTCCGGCCCTGCGGTCGGCCCTGGAGAGCCTCTGGCTTCCTCTCTCCCCCGTGAACCCAACCGCCATGGTCGCCCCCTCCCACCGCCCCTCCCCCTGATGCCCGACCACGCGCTGGGGGTGCGGCTGCGGGAGATCCTGCTGCAGGAGAGGGCCCGGGGCCTGCCCCTGGAGGCCCGTCGCCTGCAGGCGTTGGTGGGGGATCTCTGCGAGCAGGAGCAGCTGGCCCTGGTGCCGCCCCTGCGCCACCTGTTGCTCTCGCCCGCCTTCTTGAGTGAGCTGGGCCGCACCCCGCCGCTCTCCGAACCCCGCTGTCGCTTTCGGTTGGTCCAGGAGCTGCGGGAGGTGTTCGCCACACCCCTTTGCAACCGCATGGAGGCCGTGGTTGAGGGCCTGCTTGCGCTCCCCCCCTCCAGCCCATCCGCCGGCAGCACCTCGAGCAATGCGGCGCCTACCCCCCGGGCTCCCGCGATGCCTGTGCCGCCATCACCGCTCGCCGATGGGGTGGGGCGCCCGGTGCTGAAGGCCTGGCCGATCGCCCTGGCCGGCTTCCTCGGCGGCGCCCTGCTGCTGGGCCTGGCGGGGGTGCTGTTCTGGCAGGCCGAGCGCCAAAGCCCGGCCCTCCAGGGCCGGAGCCCCTCGCAGCCCGGCCCAGGCGGGGGCGGTTCGCTGGGCCTCGGGCGTAGCGAAGGGGCGGCACCGGCGGCATCGCCGCTGCCCGAGGGCCTGCAGGGTGGCGCTGGCGGGCCGATCGCGCCGACTGCCCAGGGGAGTGATCCTTTGGCGGGCAGCAGCGGCCCCGCCACCGCGCTGGAAACCCCACCGGCGCCTTCCCTGCCCGAGGCCGTGGCCGTGCCGGAGGCGGTCGATGGCCAGGCCAACCTCGCGGCGTCGGTCCGCACGGTGGAGTCGCTCTATCAGGCGCTCTCCCGCCAGGATTTCACCGCTGCCCGGGCCCTGTTCGCCGGTGCGGCCGCCGACCAGTTCGACCCGGCCTTCTTCCGCCAGTTCACCCGGGTGACGGTGGATGATCTCCAGCCCACCGCCCATTCGGCCGGTTCGATCACCCTCGATGGGGTGGTGAGCTTCCACTACCCCGATGGCTCCATTCAGAAGGAGTCCCGCACCTTCACCCTCGACACCAACAGCGATCCCCCCCGGGTGGTGGCCAGCGCTTTCGGCACAGTGGTGCGGCCGCGCAGCCCCTCACCCTGAGCCGGACGAGCATCAAAAAAGGCGACCCCTGGGGCCGCCTTGAGCAGGAGCAGGTAGGGCCCGCCCGGATCAGGCGGTACCGCAGAAGGTGATGTCGGGAAACTTGAGCTTGGCTTCATCGAGGGATTTGCCGCGGCCCTCCTCCTGCCAGTAGTTGATCACTTCGGTGGCTTTGTTGAGGATCTCAACGCGCTCGTTGTCAGTGATCCAGCTCTTGCCTTCCAGTTCGCCTTTGAGGGTTTCCCAGGCATCTTCGCGGGGCCAGAAGAAGTAGGCGGTGAGGGGGCTGGGGCCGCCGCCCACGATCTGGTCGACCGCAAGGGCCACGTTGTCGGGCAGCCAGAGGATCTTCAGCAGGAAGCGGCCCTCATCGGCCTTGGGGGTGTAGCCGGAGGGAACGCCGTCCTCGTCGATGGTGGCCGTGGCCAGGGCGGCGGTGCCGCCGCGCATCACCGGGCGGCCCTCGGTGGTGGCCACCGGAGCGCCCAGCTCGGCCCCGGCAGCAGCGCTCAGCTCAGCCGCATCAACGGCGCTCTCGGATGCTGTCATCGTCTCGGAGCTCAAGGGGCGCGTAAGCAAACAATTAGCCTACCAGCCGATTCGGAAGGCATCCCTGATCCCCCGCGCTGTTCTGCTGTTCGACATCGATGGCGTGATCCGGGATGTGGGCGGCAGCTATCGCCGCGCCATCGTGGAAACGGTGCACCACTACAGCGGCTGGCGCCCGGATCCGGAGGAGATCGACGCCCTCAAGACCGAGGGCTGCTGGAACAACGACTGGGAGGCCTCCCTGGAGCTGCTGCGGCGCCGAGGCGCCTTGGGTGTCGCTTCCGCTGCCGTCGCCGGTTCGGGTTCCGCTGAAGGCAGCGGAGCCGCCGCTGCCGGTCCCTGGTCCTCTTCGCCGCCGGCCCCTGACGCCAGGATCTCGCCCGCGGATTCCCCCGCAATCGCCAGTTCAGCGCCCCCTGCCGCACCGCCCTCGCGTCCAGCGCCGGATGGCGCGCCGAATTTCCCTTTGCCCGCTCTGGCGGAGCTGGTGGCGGTGTTCGGCGGCTTCTATTTCGGCGGCGATCCCGACGGCGATCCGGCCCTCTGGAGAGGCTTCATCGGCAGCGAGCCGCTGCTGGTGGAGCCCCCTTTCTTCGCCGAGCTCCATGCAGCTGGGATCGCCTGGGGCTTCGTGAGCGGCGCCGAGCCTCCTTCGGTGCGCTACGTGCTGGAGCAGCGGCTTGGGCTGGTGGATCCGCCGCGGATCGCCATGGGGGAGGCCCCCGACAAGCCCGATCCCACCGGCTTTCTGCAGCTGGCGGAGCGGCTGCTGGTGGAGAGCGGCTGCCGCGGTCTCGGAGCCGCCGCTCCCCCGGTGGCCTACCTGGGGGACACGGTGGCCGATGTGCTCACCGTGCAGCGGGCCCGGCAGGTCTGCCCCCGACAGCGCTTCCTCAGCCTGGCGGTGGCGCCTCCCCATCTGCAGGGTCCGGAGCGGCTGGAGGCCCGCCACGCCTATGAGGAGCGGCTGCGCCAGGCCGGTGCCGACCGGATCCTGCCGGCCACCGACGCGGTGCTCGCCAGCCTCGAAGCCTGGCTGGCGGAAGCCTGAAGCCGCCCCGGGGCCTCAGCGCTCCATCGCCGCCGGCGTCTTCAGAGCCGCCGCCGTGAGCACCTCGTGGCCTCGCTCGGTCACGGCCACGTCGTCTTCGATGCGGATGCCGATCCCCTTCCAGCGCTCCTCGATGGCGGGCTGGCCCTCGGGCAGCGGCAGCCGGTCGCTCACATAAAGCCCGGGCTCCACCGTGAGCACCATGCCGGGTTCGAGTTCCACATGGTGTTCGCCCAGTCGGTAGGCCCCCACGTCGTGGACATCGAGGCCGAGCCAGTGGCCGGTGCGGTGCATGTAGAGATGGCGGTACGCTCCTCGCTCGATCAGGCCGTCCACCTCGCCCGCGAGCAGGCCCAGCTCCACCAGCCCCGCCACCAGCACCCGCACGGCCGTGTCGTGCACCCCTTCGCCGGTCTGGCCGGGGGCCACCGCCGCCACCGCCGCCTCCTGGGCCGCCAGCACCAGCTCATAGAGGGCCCGCTGCTCGCCGCTGAAGCGGCCGTTGATCGGGAAGGTGCGGGTGATGTCGCCGTTGTAGTAGTCGTTGAGCGAGCAGCCGGCGTCGATCAGCAGCAGGTCGCCATCGCGCAGGGGGGCATTGTTGCTGGTGTAGTGCAGCACGCAGGCATTGTCGCCACCGGCCACGATCGAGCCGTAGGCCGGACCGCGGGCGCCCTGCTCGAGAAAATGCTGCTCGATCACCGCCTGCACCTGCCGCTCATTGAGTCCGGGCCGGGCCACCTGGCGGGCCAGCTCGTGGGCCTCGGCTGAGATCCGCGCCGCT
>Ga0209401_1000679_pt1 | contig 22960 bp, 21 predicted proteins | sample M_140807_MF_Meta_FD_187318 | JGI IMG/M metagenome (GOLD analysis project Ga0209401, IMG submission 187318) | Freshwater microbial communities from Lake Montjoie, Canada to study carbon cycling - M_140807_MF_MetaG (SPAdes) (version 2) | ecosystem: Environmental > Aquatic > Freshwater > Lake... | reverse complement strand
GAGCAGTTATCGCAACTATTTTTATTTTTGCTGTAAATACAATTCTAAGCGGCTACGTTATTGGCACGGAATATGCCAATGATAAGGGCCCAATCTTATTTGCTACAGGAACTGTCTTGATAGCAAGTAAAATCTACAATATCGTGTCAATTAGTTTTTCCGAAGGATACACATCAGCCTATTTACATACACGCAGCCAATTCAATGATGCTACGCCAACTAAAACTTCCGCACCTGAATCAATGCCGACTTAGCCTTCTTGCCGCCTACACCGAAACGTCCATCAAAGTCCTCTGCTTGATCCTCATCGTTCTTAGAATTGGCCGCAGAATGTGCCCAAATCTCCGGTGACCCAATCTTAAAATCCGAATGTGGCGGTGCCTTGTACCAGTAAACCTGGTCCACCAGTTTATTGCTCTTTGCGTTGTTATCAATCACCAAACATTCATAATTCTCAGTACATTGGTCCATTACCTGGCAGAAAGACTCAAAATCCGGGAACATTCCAGCATATTGCTCATAAAGACGCTTTCTGTTGGAAACAATGGTCTCACGCAGAATGAATACAAAATCCACGTTGGTACGCAAGGCAGGCGGAACACCGAGCGCATACTGCATTGTGATAATAAACAGGGCGTGAACGTGACGACCGTTCATGAACAAATAACGAATATTCTTATCACGAGTCCATGAAGCATCAAACAAGCAGTCGTCCAAAATTAAAAATGTCCGCGGGTCCACACTTGTTGTACCACGCGCCTCAATATCCTTGGAGATCTTATTTGCTAGAAGCTTCTGTCTCTTTAGCATATTAGCGATGATTAACGGGGAATACTCTTCGTGGATGAACAGTGAAGGAATAACTTTACTATAAAACTGATTAGCGCCTTCTGTACCTGAGATTACCGTCCCCACTGGAACATCCTGGTTGTGCCAGAGCAAATCTTTTACAAGATACGATTTACCGGTTTCACGTTTTCCAATCATCACAACCACGTGCCGAGCCTTGATACGCGACATGTCAAACTTCTTCAAACGAAGATTCAGCAATTTATTATTACCTGTTGGTGGTGCTTGTGGTGTACTCATTCTTTTGGTGATGAATATTATTTCTGTAGGAAGCGGACCGCAGGTAAAATGTATCAATTTTTTTGACGCAGGGGCTGCGGTTTTGTAGCAAAGCCCTTTCCTCTGAAAAAAGTAATGGGTAAGCATAACAAACAAAAGGCAATTCACAAGGCCAATAAATTAACAAAATCATTCTGCGATGAACCTAAATCAAGTCCGGGGCTTGAAATTTTATATACATCTAAACCTATTCCGCAAAAAGTCGTAGAATATCTCCAACCCCATTTCACGAAACCCCAAACGTATTTTTCATCCTTAGAAAAAATCTTTACAAATCTTGTGCCGGGTAAATCGGAGGGATTTCTGCTCAATACTGCTGAGTGGATTCAAGACATTTCGGGTTTCACAGATCCTTATCGTTTTCAGGGAATGGTGGGTCCTATTGATACTCTAGCCCTAAGACCTGTAAATCTTTTCATGAAGCGTGCTCATATCCTAAATCCTATCTCGTATATGAGTGGCGAATATGTCTTACCGAATGATGGTGCTCTTCCTTCTTATTTGGCAGCCTGGCAACATACTCTAGCAAAGATAAATGACCCTAACAATGAAGCCTATCTAGATTCGCTTTTCGCAGTCTGTGCTAGTCATCTAGTTGAACAGAAATTATCACCCCACTGGGTCCGCTGCTATGGAAACTTCTGTGGGCGTCTTGACCGCTATACATTTAATTTGTCAGAGGACTACGAGGATATCAAGCATGAGTCATGGTTCGCCGAGAATCTAGCAGCTGGTCTCTTTGAACTCCGCATCATTGATGAAATGGGTGAAGCATCTTCCTTTAGGCCCCAGGATTACGAGCGGCGTCCTCGGAGATCAATTGTAAGTGACACATCTGTTGATTTTAACGATGTTGCTTCATGCGAAGATTTGGATGCGGATACGACCGATAGAGGACAGCGCAATAGTGTTGATACAGAAGTTACAACAAAGTCTGAAGAAGAAATTGGCGATGAGATTGAGCTACTGGAAAGCGATGAGGCTCCGATACCAGTTAGTGTTCCTCGGCTCAATCTCAGACAGGTTCCTACGTCTCTGCCCCCTGATACAGAAGAGGATGACGGGAATGCGGCGGATGATGAGGAAAGTCACACATTTAGCGAATCATCATGTGGCCCCCCTATTATCGCAATCTTCAAGAACTTTCCCGTCATGGCAACTGTGCTAGAATGCTGTGATGGAACAATGGATGTTCTCTTAGATGAAGAGGATGAGGATTTGGAAGACACAAAGGAGCAACGATGGACGGCATGGTTATTCCAAGTTATTGCGGCTCTAGCAGTCGCGCAAAAGGAGTATCATTTTGTTCATAATGATTTACATACGAATAATATTATGTGGTCATGGACTTCAGAGCCGACTTTATACTATGAGTTAAAGGATGCGCTAGGTGGCCCTCGTATTTATGCTGTTCCCACATTTGGTCGTATTTTCAAAATTATTGATTTTAATCGTGCCGCCTTTCATCTTGGAAAACGTGGTGGATTCTTCATTAGTGACGCATTTGAGGAGGAAGGTGACGCAGCGGGTCAGTACAATTGCCCCCCTTATTTTAATCAGAAACATAATCGTGTAGATCCTAATCCTTCGTTTGATCTTGTGCGTCTAGCATGTTCATTAATGGATTCACTCTTTGAGGATAATCCCGATGAAGCAAAACCTGCTCGTGTTCTAACAGAAGAACCTGGCTTAAAAGTCATGGAAACTAAGTCACCGCTATTTAACATGCTTTGGATGTGGCTCCAGCAGAAGGATGGTTATAATGTCTTAAAGAATGCGAATGGAACTGAGCGTTTTCCTGGTTTTGATTTATACAAAATTATTGGTCACAACTGCACAAATGCTATTCCCTGCGAACAAATTACCAAGCCTATCTTTGATACAAAGTTTAGGATTAATAAGAAAGATTTGCCGGCGGAGGCGTTTCTTTGGCCGCTGCCATGCTCTTTATAAGAGCAAAGGGCCATGTTCCCTGTAGGAGCAAAAGGCCATGCTCCCTTTAGATTCATGGTTCACCAACTTCTTCAGATTTCTCAACGCCATCTTCACGAGGGCGGTAACCCAAATGTCCCACAAAAACCCGTTCTTCGCGACCTTCATAAATAACTGTGGCAACACCTTCTGTTTCCACAATTTTTTCAGAGTCATCATGGTTTCTAGCATAATCATATGCTTCTGCTTCTGCCGTGTAAATACCGTTTACTAAAGTATCTATCGCATCCTCAATGATGGCATGCCAGTTATCCGGTAGATTCATTTTCTCTTTAATTTCGGGCCGCAGGAAATTAATAATAGGAACAGTTTTATTCATGTTTATCCGTTTACAATACATAGGTACACCCCATCTTTCTGCCTTAGAAAAGAATGCGGGTTCCATGGAACTACCAATCCTCAAAGACCAATCATCCTCAATTATTCCATTTGTGCGTTCAACTCTTAGCAGCGGATGAGCCGCTAGAATATCAAGAAACCTCTTTAGTAAAGGAATTTTAAAAGCATCTTCAATACGTACAAAATTCTGTCTGTGTAGGTATGCCTTACAATCTCGTTCTGCGTTAGCCCTATGAACTTCACAAACCTTTATGCCAAATCGCCAATCAACAAGAACAACATCAGTATCTTCAACCCCGCAGTAAAAACATTCACATCGTCTCATTATAAGAGATTCCGGTATGAGTGTATTTTTGCTAACTTCTTCCATTAATAATATTTATTTTGCCATGTTTTAAGCATACCACATATTTTTAACATATTTAACACATGTAATTGACCCAATTTTATGATGCGTAAAAAGCAAATCTGTTGACAAATGATTATCATAATGGTCTTCAATCCAATCCTTAATATTTTCCTGTTTTATTTCTACACAGTATGGCGCACCGCGGCGTGAAAGACCATACGTATAAGGAAAATGTGAAATTAATTTTTCAAGAATAGGTGTAGCAATCGCAATACATTCTTCGCGATTTGATGAATAGTCATAGACATCCATTTCGCAAATTAAGCTGTGGATTAAATATAAAAAAGGATAAAGCGCGGGTAGCAATTTATGTTCATAACCATCCACATCAATTTTCATGATATGAATGGGTGACTGAATTGCGAATCGCTTTGTTTGAATCATTTCAGTATTTGTACATGTATTTAAATCATCAAGAGGACTTTGGAAATGACCACCGCCACCAGTATAAATAAGTCGGACCTCTGCTTCGGTTTCACCTATTCCATAATTATTTAGATGCACATTCTGTAGCTTCAAGCAGTTCTCCTCTAGTAGTTTATAATGCTGTTTTCCTGGTTCATAAGCATAAATCTCCGCAGTTGAATTTGTTAGAGCAGATATCATGGATGTCCATGCGCCTACATATGCGCCAATATCAACATAGACACTGTTTGTTACTCCATTTTGAGGAGGAGTTTTCTTCTCAAGTAATTCCTTACACACATAGAATTGTGTTATATCACCATCATTCACGCATTTAATGTTATTTACAATAAATCCCTGAAAATTATTAAATAAACCTATCATAATTAATAATCTATTATATCATGCTAAAGACATCTTTAATTAGTGGCAAAACGCTGTGTCCATTGACGTGCTTTTTCCTCATATAATCCTTTATCCGATTTATAAAGTTCAGCTATATCAGGCACTAATGGATCATTCGGATTTGGATCTGTTAGAAGCGAAAGAATACTAAGCAAAACTTTACTAATTGTTAAAGCGGGCGACCATTGAGTTTTCAATATATCCAAGCAAATAATTCCAGCAGAATTAATATTTGGATGAAAAATCTTTGTTGTGAAATTTACAGAAGGCGGTTTAAAAGGATAATCTGCTGGAAACTGTATACGAAGTTTAAAAACACCACCCACAAAGGGCGAATCATCGGGTCCAAAAATCATTCCTTCCCAAAGATAAATATTTTCATCTATTGGCCCCGCTGTACAATTTGCGGGCGGATCTTTAGTTATATCATCAATTTCTTTTAATATACGACGGCTTGCTGCCATTCTACTCTACTTACTAAAGTATAGGAAATCCTTAGGCTTAAACGACAAAACCGAAAATTAAATAGGTTTGGAATGGTTTATGGTGAACAAGCAGTTGATATAGGTCTTGCTGTTGGTGTAGTTGTATTTGTCATTCTTTGTTGTCTAGGAACAATTATAACTAGTCTATTTTATAACCGCCGCCAGTATAGGCAACGCGAGGATAGTGGTGAATCACTTGTATAAGAAATATACTAGCAGAATTAAATTAATTAATAAATTACTTGTTTGAAGAATATCTTTTTGTTCTTTTTTTTTTGAAAGACGAAGCATTGAAATATAGATTCCATAAGATACTATTGCTAGTAGGACAGCCAGTTGATTACGCCAACCTTTAAAACGGGACGCAATAAACACTAAATTAAATATATACATAAAAAGCACATAATTTAAGAATAAGCTTCCTGCTGTTGATCCAAGAACTACATTATAATCTTCAACATCAGCGGTATTACCCATTTGATAATTAGGATCTCCTATATATTTGAACAAATATGAAATAGCACACTCATTTTTCATAATGCTCCATAAAATACTAAGTAAAAGAAAATACACTAAATAATATAGGTCAAATCGTGCTGGAGCCCAAAGAAAATAAATAGAAAAAATAAAGGATAATACTATATGTATAAATCCTACAGTTTTTTTGAAGTTCAAGCATACCCTATTAAATTCAGTGTTTTTTCTGTGTGAAAAGCCGCTGCTTCTTTGGACCAGACGGACCACAACGCACTTTGCGCATGGTTAAGCCACGAGTTTGTAAGACAGACTTTGTACAAATAGCAATCGCAGCAGATTCTTTGGCCTGTCTTGTTCTTGGTTGCCCTCCACGTAATTTAATAGTTTGCCGGACTTTCCGGACACAATGACAGAAGTTTTTAGTTAGACTCATTTGTAAGTTGCCAAGAAATTTACTATATCTTTTTCAAGAAGTTTCAGCGAATTATTAATAATTTCCTTATGAAACATCCAAGTATCCAAAGCATGTTCAGATGGATCTGCTAGTGATTGTAAACCTGGACGAGTAATACGAATACAGATATGCTCGGCTTCTGGCAAATTACTTTTAATATACTCATATTCATGGGGGTATCGCCAGTCACTGATTACAAATCCTTGCTGCTTAGAATTCTTAATTTTGTCTAGCACATAAGAAGCGAAAATATTGATATTCTCTTTTTTTGCTTCTGCTGAATCCGCAATAAGTAATTCACGAATAGTTTTTCCGGTCGTAGCATCTAGCGAATTCTTGCCTTCGGGAGTATCAAAGAGTCTGCGTTCTAAACCATATTTTACAGCAACAAAATCCTTCAAACTATCCGCGAAAGCAACGCGTTGAAGATCATATTTCTTCCAGAGAATAGATGCCATTGTATCTTTACCGGCGCCCGCATAACCAGAAAGCCATATGACAATCATTTATCTTATTTGTCTTATATATTTTATGTTGCCTCAAGTTTTTTCTTCTTTACAGAATAGAATATGGGGGACAGCAATAGTATGAAATGGTTACATTTATTTGCGGCAATTGTTGTTGTGCTGACAACGCTTGTTGTCAGTATCAAAGGAATGACGAGCCCACAATCCACAGCGGGCAAGATTTTATTAAGTCTGCTAGTTACGGTGTGTGCTCTTTATCTTGGGTTTCAGCGCTCCACATATCTTCCTTTTTTAGGTGAAACAGTAATGCCGTGCTCTCTCTTAAAAGAACAGACACCGGAATCTGCGAATTATACAAAAAGCGTTGTCATACAGGGAGCAGGTCGTAAAGTGTTATTCTGGGCGGCCGAGCCTGATACTGAACATCTTGAAAAAATTAATGACTGGAGGAAAGCATATCTGGGCTTTCACAATGCGGGTGTGACCGTTGTTGGCGATGATAATACTGCGACCCTTAAAGTCCGTAAGCCGCAGCATTATACAGTACCCGTGAAAGGACGTCTAGAGGCTCATATTCATTATCGCGTTTGCGGAGATAATGGCTTCTTGGGACCGGTTCAAACTGTCTTCTTAGAAGAGCCCGATGCTCCCGCGCCAAAAGTCAAGAAGGGTGAAAAAGAACCCTTTTTTGTGGCTCCCGATTCAAATGAACAGCAATGGGCATCGGCTGTATAATCTCCCCATCAAAATATATAATTTCAAACAGTTTTACTGCTGGAAATTAGTTGTGTTTTAAAAATCTTCTTATTCACCCGCACCGATAGTGTTGTTTCCACCACGCTTTCCTAGCAAGTCGCGCTGACCCGGTGTTGTGCATACACATCCAGTTGATGATGTGTATGAAGACGGGCAGCATTCCGGCTTACTTTGGTTATTAGCAAACATGTAAAGGTGATCATCGTCAATAACAACCTCAGGGCCAGTCAGAGGTTCATTGGGAGCAGGTCCACGCCACTCAGATAATCCATGCTCGGGTTTCTTTACTAAATTATCATAGGTTCCAATCGCAACATAATTGCCGGACGCAAGAGACGCCGCAGGGGATAGAGGGGGATTTACGAAATTTTCAATGAATGTCTCCTCCATAGATGCCTGCTGATTTACATAACCGAGGGCCATGAGAACATTAGCAAAAAATAATAATCCAAGCATTGTCATCAGCCATACAAAATTTAGCTTCATCTCTATCATTCCTTACTAAAATTTTTTTGAACTAATGAATATGTTTTAGATAAATCTGCCAGACCAACTTCTGAGAAATCCCGCACTAGATATCCATCTACAATAAAATTCCCCGATTCAGTAAATAAATTATATAACTTTTGTCCTAAATTAATTGGTGTGGCTAATTTACAAGGGACTTTTTCTGCTGAGCCCCATTGAACTCCATTATGAACCCATACTCCAGCAGTCATGCCATTATATAACATTGCGTCATCGTCCACTACCATCTCCACAACACCGCAGACAGTTGTAAAGCCGCCGAAACATTCAATCGTATCGCCGCACAAAATCGCACCCAAGGGAATACGACGACCGTCCTTTAGATTGACTGTAAGATGGCCCTCAATTCCAGCTTCAATATTCTCAGGGTTTTCGTTTTGAAAAGGCATACCCGGATTTAGGAATTCAAATACATGTTTTTTCCAAGCGGCAATTCCTTCATCATCATCTTCCGCAATTTCCTCATAATCTAGCAGTGTTAAAACTCCAGCAGTACTCATTACGGGAATACGTCTGCTTGTTGTATTAAGATTATAGAGTTCTCTTAGAGTACCGGCTGGAATTGCTTCCGGGTGATCTTTCGCAGCGATAGGTTTATAATCGGGCATCTCAAGCATATGCGTGGGACTCATTGTTACTCCATGAATTGAGACCAGAGGTTCATAATTTGAAAAAGGGACTACAAATTTCATAGTCGCAGTAACATATGACTTATCTGCCAGTATATCACCCACTTTGATTTCGGAGACAGGTTTAGTAGACCCATTTACTAGTATCACGGGTATATCACCTGCTATACAGAATGCGGCTTGTGTTAATACACCAACAATTACACCTGCTAGAATACCAACAACAGCGATTCCAGCAAAAACGAGCCATGAAACAGGTGAAAGAAAAGCAGCAAAGATAACCATGAGAGCAATTAAAATACCAATTATAACAGAAAGAATATAGAGTGCGAATTGGATTAGAGTTGTTAATGATACAAGTACTCCGATTAAGGCCATTGCCATAGCAGTAATAGATGCCATAATTTTTCCCATAATATTCAAAAGATGTGCGAAAGACCCTTGAATTTGAACATATGTGGCCGCAAAACGTCGTTTAACAGATTCCATAATTTGATTGAAAAAACTGGCTAGTTTGTTTCCTAATTCACCCAGAGCACCTATGCCTGACATAATTCCACCGACAATATCTTTTTGTTTTTCTTGGATAACCTTAACTGGATATGAAACAGTGTCAATTACATCTTTTGCTAATTTTCCTTGGCAAAATTGGAAATTGTCTTTAGTAAAATCAGCTATCGTTCGTGTGTCACTATCCGGTTTATATAAATATGCTGAAGCAACTACACCGGGGTCACATCGGCGAAGAGCCCAGTTTGCCATAATTTCTGCTCGTTGACCGTAACTGAATGCGGCGGCTAAACCTACAAGTAAAATAACATTAACGCCTGCGACTTTCGCATCCATCCCTGTCATATTTGGTCATTATTTATGGGCTATTCAACCGTTTCTTTTCTGTAGTATCTTTAGAATGGGGTCCAAAGTTAGTAAGCCTGTGGCTGCTCCTACTGCTACACCTACTCCTACTGCTACAGCAACTGTTACAAATACAGGAGCGGGGACTGGTTTAACTCAACTTGCTGCTCCCACTGCTGCTTCTTCAGTAACGCCTGCTGCCCTGGAAACTATATCAGAAGTTAATTCAGCTGAGCAAATACAAAAAGGCGCGCGCATTCGTGTTCTAAAAGACTCTCGTACCCGTGCTCGTATGCGTAGAAATCGTAATCATAGAAGCCACAGACGGCAAAGAAATAGACATGGAAGCCGTAGCCGTAAGTAAGCGTTTATCAAATAGATAGGAGTTTATATTGCTAAAGCAGGGGATGGACACAGGAGAAAAAGAAAATCCATTTATAAAACCAGGTATTTTAATAGCTGTTTTTTCAATTGGAATTGTACTTATTTTAGGCCTTGGCACATCAAAAGAGGTCGCTCAAAATTGGCCGAAATATAGATGCCAGCCTCATATTATGCCTATTGCTGGTATTTATGGATATAATGCCCAAGAGAATATTGAATTCTGTCTTAAGAATGTATTCTTAAAGGAAGCCCCTGGTGTTCTAGCACCAGTCTATGAAGCCGCTAGTTCTTTGAACTCCGCAATGGCTTCTGCGGGAAGTGGTTTAATGAGTGTTCGTACAACATTATCCGGTCTAACAGATGGAATATCTAGCGTAGTTCGTTCATTCAATAAACGTATTCAAATGATTATGCAGACACTAAAAGGCAAATTTAAGAATCTAGAAAATCTAATGGGACGTATTACAGCACTCTTCTACGCAATTATGTATTCAGGTATAACTGCTCTGGCTGCGGGTTCAACATTTGCGAAAGGCACTGTGGGAACTTTCCTAAATACATTTTGCTTCCCAGCAGGAACACCTGTTCTCTGCGAAGATGGAACATATAAAGCAATTGAGGCTCTAGCAGTTGGCGACCGTCTTGCTCAAATTGGTGCTCCAAATATTGTTGAAAGCACCTTTGTATTTGACGGTTCGCAGACTAAAATGGTTGAAATTGAAGGGGTCATTGTAAGCGCAAATCATTTTATTCGTGATGGCGGAAATTGGATTCCTGCTGGAAAACACCCAAAAGCCCGGCCCGCCTCGTCACATGACCGGATTTACTGCTTGAACACATCCCGACACACTTTCTGGGTAAGTCATTTACTAGTTGCGGACTTTGAGGAAAGTGATGAAATTGCTGGAATCGTTCAAGCAGAAGTGGAAACACAACTTAATGGATATGCCAGTACAACACAATGGGAAACAGATTATAATCTAGGAATTGATCCAACTTATGAAGTTGCGACCGCAAAGGGATGGATTCCACTAGCAGATGTTAAGATTGGATGTATTTTGAAAGATGGAAATATAGTTCGCGGTATTGTCAAGGAGGGTGTTACAGGAGCAACAGCGGCGGGATTTGCGAAGGCTCAACTTGTCTGGTCGCAGAATGAGGGATGCTGGAAACGTCAACACTCTGAACCGACTGTTCGCAAGAACCAGATTTTATTACAACTTCTGACAGATAGAAATGTCTTTCATGTAAGAAAGCCAGCTGGAAATGAAATGTCTGTTCGTGATTATGCGGAGATAAATGATTCTGCGTTGGAGGACATGTATTGGACAACATTAATGGGGCGCTAAAAAATTGTCTTATTTTCGGACTACTTTGCTATGCGTAAAATTGAACATTTAATTTTCACAGCAAACTATGTAGGAAACATGGATGTCAGAATATACGAATCCAAAAAGAATATTGGAATTTATGCCGCTGAGATTAAGGCCTCTAACATTGAAATTAGTGACACTGTACATATTGCGCTATTGCTAGATGTAAGTAGTAGCATGGAAGGGGAACGTTTGACCGCTCTTCAGAATAGTTTGAAGGCATTCGTGCGTTGCCTTTCATCAAATGACTGTCTTACAATTATCACATATTCATCTTCAGCAACTGTACTTTGCTCGTATACAGTAATTGGAAGGAACGAGCAATACTGGAGTAATCTTATTGATGGTCTTGTTGCGAATGGAAATACAAATATGGAATCCGCATTTAATTTGCTTTCTCGTATATGCCAGCAGAGCCCTCATGCAATTATTCTTCTGACGGATGGAAATGTTAATGCGGGTGCGTTATCTGCGAAGTCAATCATTCTTCCACTTGAAACAAATACTCGTCTACACAGTACTGCCATCTTCACACTGGGATTTGGCAATGACCACAATCAAATTATGCTGCGTGATATCGCTTTGAACACGCAGGGTAATTATTTCTATAGCGACAAGTCTGAGGATTTGCCGCAGACCTTTGGTTCTATCCTAGGTATTCTGCGAAATCGTTATGTTGAAGATATTGTTCTAGATTTACCGAATGAATATGAATGGCTTGAACGCTCTACACCAAAAGATAAGCGTGGTATTCATATCAACTTTCTTTCCGGAGGAACAACTCAACGATATGTCTTCAAAAAGAATACATCTGAACTTATCGTTGCGCCCTATCTGAGTGTACAGTGTGTAGTTAGAGGTCAAGGTAAACAGCACTTTATGACTTTCACTTCTGCGGCACAGGTTAATTCTCTAGCAGATGCTGAATATGCTCGTCTACAAACTCGGGATTGTATTGCTAGTGCCACAAATCTCCTGGCCTCCAACCAAACGGGTCAAGCAATTACACTGCTAGAAAAGCATCTACAGTCTCTTGAATCCGATACAGAAATTGTAACTTTGCCCGAAGTAATGTGTTTGCGTTCACTTATCCTGGACCTTCTTGATGGTCTGAAGCGAAAGGGAGAGCAAGACCATCTTCTCTCCCGAATGACATCTATGACAACATCATTGGCTAGTCAAAGGAACTCAGCACACGATTCTCCGGCTTTAGACCGTATGTATACAACTTCAGCACAGCGTTCATACACAGCCAATGTATCGGCGGAATATGAATCTATCACGCAAAAGTAAGGATGGCCGATGGATACAACTCAAATAAAACAAATAACAGTGCGCAGTTTCCCGATGATCTTCGTGAACAAGTGAAAAAAGGCATTGGTCGTGGAACACGAGGACGGGGTCTACGATATCTAGCGGCTATAAAACATAGCCAACAGGTAGAAATGCCTCCTAAGCATGCTCCTAAATTTAAGTTAGGCAACTTTGCTGGAAATGCTTTAGCGGAACTCAACGCAGCAAATGCGCGGCCTCTAACTCAACGGAATGCAAAGCGTGCTGCTCTTTTACAAAAGGCAAGAAACAAGGGTAAGAATCCTGCGTATGCTGGAATACCCTATGAGTTAAATAGCAATAAATCTAAAACTCGCAGAAACGGACCCAATGAAACACCTCCTTCTGGATTTTTTAGAAGAGAATTTGTGGCTGCGGAAAATCTTGGCAATAAACAGAAAGGAATGGCAAATGATAATCTGAATGCGTTACTTGGGGGACTTCCTGTAAAGGGGGCTTCTAAGCCCGCGAATAAGCCCGCGAATAAGCCCGCGAATAAGCCCGCGAATGCTTCGCTCCCTCCTGGTACTACGGTTCAGAACAGCGGGTTTGGAGCCAAATACTCCCAAAACTTTGAGCCCTCTTCTAATGCTACATTGTCAGCATACGGCACAGGCGGCAAGGCATCAAATATTAATACAGGTGGTATTGCGCTCAACACAAATCTACAGGGTCCTTCTGCTTTTGCTTCGTCAAACAGCAACTTTGCTAATGCGGGTGGAAATACGCAGGCGGCGGCCGCTGCTCGTCTTGCTAAGGCGCGTGCGAATAATCCCGGCTACGCGCTCACCAACGCTGAACTCAATGCGGCTCGTACTGGTAATACCATGATGGCTGCTGCCAACACAAACTATAGCGGTGGGTTCAAGGCATCTAATGCGGCAGCGGTAAGCAACTTTGAGCCCTCATCTAACGCTCTTCTCCCTGGCTACGGCACAGGCGGCAAGGCGTCTAATATCAACACAGGTGGCATCGCCCTCAACACCAATCTACAGGGACCGGCCCCGGCTCCTTCTGAGGCCAATTTTGCCAATAAGGGTAACAACACACAGGAGGCGGTTGCTGCTCGTGTACAGGCGATGAAGAATGCGACGGCTGGCACAAACACACCCTTTGCTCCTTCAGGCCCTAGTTTAGGCGACCTCAATGACGCTGACCTAATTGTTGATGTAGTCTTTAGTGATGTAAAAGCCATACCTCGTGGTGGAAAGATTGGTGTGAATCTAACGAAGAAGGATGGCTCTAAATTTTTGGCTCTTCCCTCAATGGGTCTCAGTATGCCCGGAATGCCCGGAATGCCTAAGTTCAGCATGCCGCGTTTCTCAGGCCCTAAGATTGACCTATCATGGCTCAAGTTGCCGAACTTCGGTCACTTCAAGCTACCGGAGACTGATATCTTGGGCATGCTTGGCAAGTTCCTTGCGGCTCTACCGACGCTTACTAGGGAACAAATCGTGGCTGCTCTTAAAAAGGGTGGCAAGTACATCGGATTAGCCTTACTGTCCCCGCTCATCTTAGCGGCCTGGCTCTATGATCACGGTTTCAACCTCAATATCAAGCTAGATGGTCTTACAGGTGGCCTCATCAGCCTTGAGGACTGGTTCTTGGGTGGCAACCAGCCTGCGGTCAAGGAAATTGGCCGCAAGCTCAAGATGGCAACTGACATTGCTAAGCGTGTCGTGACAAACACAATCGCGGAGCAGGAGTTCTTACAGAAGCAGATCAATGACAAGACGCGCACGGCGGAGTCAGTCAAGCAGCAGATCTTGGCAAGTCTTGATTCACAGATCGCAAACATCAAGAGCACCCTAGCGAATCTTTCAGCGGATATCAAGCAGGTTACGGTTGACCCCGAGTATGACAACTTGATTGATGAGATTGACTTTGAGGGCTACAAGGGTAACAATAGCAAGTCTGCGAATGCGAACTTGATGGCTGAACTAAACTTGCTCTTAGACTCCATCCAGAAAGCCTACGAGGGTATGGCGGAGGGCGATGAGGCAACTGTTGCCAAGGCGAATGTTGAGAAGTTCAAGCAGATCCGCAAGAACTTTGATGACATGCTCTCTCTGCCGCAGAAGATGCGCGACCAACTCAAGGATGCTCCGGCCAGTGCGGTCGGTGCCAAGCTCAAGGAACTCGGCCGCGATGCTCGTTCCCGCACTGCGAAGTTGGGCTACAATGTAGGACAGTTCTTCTCCCGTGGTGCAAGCCGCGTTGCTTCTATGTTCGGACGTGGCAAGAATTTCACAAATGCTAATCGCACCCGCAAAAACGCGGTGGCTCGTAATAATGTACAGCTGATGAATAATCCCATCGGTGCGGGTAACCAGACAAAGAAGCCGTCTCTGTGGAATCGCGTTAAGGGCTTTGGCTCAAAGGCCGCTGGCTTTTTTAGCCGTAAGAAGAGCTCAAATGTTGCGGCTGCCAACAGAGGACTCAACGCGTACAAGTCATCAGCAATCAAGTACCCGGGTGCCGCAGCCGCAGCCGCTTACACGCGCAAGAACCGTCGCTACAACCACTAGATTTTCTAGCAACATAAATAATTTGAAACCCTATTAGGAATTCAAATGATTTTTCTAAACTAAAAGCAGAATGGGAGACGCATCTGATACAATTCGTGCTAGAAGGGCAAAGACATTTTACAGTTTTCAGGCAGCCGCCAATAAAATCACACAAGCCAACGCAAACTGCGGAACATGCGCGGAAAAAGCCCCCGCCTCCGGCACTGCGTGTACAGTCAATTTCACAAGCTATGAAGCAAAACTTTTATATTTAGAAGGCAAAAACGCACAAGTTCCATGTGCGACACAATGTACATCTTAAACATTCCAGCAAGTATAGTATAGAATGGAAAAAACACAAGGAGCTCGCGTCAAGGAATGTGTAACACTCTGGCGTAAGCTTACTGTAGATCTTGGTATCCCGCATACATATGAGGGCATGCTAGAACTCAAGGAAGAAATTGATAAATATATTAAAACAGGCGAAACTTTCAAGGGCGAAATAGAAATCCCTGCTCTTGGCCGCACAGCATCTGTTCATTTTCCCCGTGAATCCAGCAAAGATGTTACTATTACTCTTAAAGTTACGACTAAATCGCAAACAACATAGCCGCCCGACCTCCGTATATTCGCAAGACATTCCAAGTAGTTGTCCATAAATAAAGTTGGAGAGGTGGATATCTTCCAAATCGGTCAGTCTGCATTGTAAAGGTAATTTCCTTCCGCGATAATTTATCAAAATTCGCTAAACCCTTTGGCTGATATGGATTTCCTAATTCCTTATCATCCCAACAGCCTGGACCATGACTGAATGGATAGACGTATATAAATCGCCAGAAACGCGGTGCTTTACGATAATGTAAGACAGGAAGCAATGTTCTAAATAGTGAAGGAGACGTGTGCCGGAAGCGTTGTGTTCCGTTATAATACAGGGCAACTTCTGCTAGTGGCTCCGAATATGAATACTGAAAACGGTCGGTAGTTGTATTCCATGGCGCAAAAAAAGACGTATCTGTGCCCGATAAATCACGCGTTGCTAAGAAAGGATTATTAAAGCGATCCGCTTCCGGATTGTGAAATGTCCAAATAATATCCTGTGTAGGATTATTGAAAGGAATCACCGTGCGAATATAAGGCTGTCCTTCTGTATTTTGTACACCTAATGAATTATAAAGTGGAACTTTATATTCTAAATCTGCCTTTCGTAAATTAACAGCTTCATAGTCATCCACTGAGATATATTCCACTAGCAAGTATGCGTCTTGAAAATGGAGTTTATCGGGAACTGCTATACCGGGTATACTTCGTCCATTTACACCATAGAAAGGAGTAAGTTCACTGGCACCATATATTTTTGTAGGGGATGTATCATCCTGTTGATAAAAGGTTGCTCCTTGCAAAGCGGGCATAAATCCGGGTGGATTACATGCCTTTTCCACATAATCCGTGTTAAGTTCATTCATCCGAGCCGTAGTATAATAGAGATTTTCAACACCCGCAAATTTAACTTGACAACGAACTGTATCCACTGAAAGAGCTTCAATTGGCAAACTCTGTGCTAAATTCTGTGTAAACCAAAAAGGTAGCGGTACACGAACTGTTAGTGGCTCCAAAGCTAAAAGAGAAAATGCATTATAATTCTCAACACGTCCAATTAGTTGACTTTTCACTGCTAGTTTTTCAGGTGGTTCATAGAGTTCATCCAATACTTCCAGCAGTCGTCCATCCAATGTTGCCACAGCAACACCACCGATTTCCAGCGTTATACTCTGTATAATAGCATGGCCTACACTATTCGTCCAGCCGAATGTTGGTCCGAGAAATTTATTACGTGTTAAAATGGAAGCATCACCCGCCGCTATAGCAGCCCGATTCTGTACTGAATAAATGTCGGGTAGTGTTACCACGAGAAAAAGCCGATGAATGAAATTTGCTCGGCGCGGAATGGTAACAGATGCTTGAACTCCGAAATCGGGTAAATTATCAAAATCAACACGAACAAATTGAGCCGCCCAGCGCGTTGTGGATTTATAGACATTTACATATCGGTCAATTGAAGGGGTTCCTTTCAGACCGGGCTGAAGTCTTTCATCTTGAAGACCACGAGCAACAATTTTAAATAAATCTGGCACAGCCATCTCCTGTTGATTACCCAGACTATTTGTTTACTTATTTGCCTCATATAAACCGAGCGTCCGAGCAGAAGGATCAGTTGTTTCAGGCGACCATTGCGGCATCCACATATGGGGAATTAGGATCGCAGCAGCTGAACCATATGCTTTCTCAAAAACAGACCGATACCAGCGGGCCTCATCTGTCTTGGGAGGATTATGCTTGTATTCCTGCTCTTTTCCAGCAAACTGGGAAGCAGCCGCCTGCAGCATTTGAAACCATGAATTTTCTTTGCTAGAAACTCCATCACTGAATGCCTCCTTTCGTCGCCACAGAATCTCATCAGGTAGCAAACCAGTACCTTCAAAGGCTTTGCGAAGCATCCACTTTTCGGGTCTTCCACTAATAGAAGGCATAAACATGCTAGTGGGTAGCCGCCGAACATAATCTACGAGTTGCCGGTCCAAGAAGGGTGTTCGTGATTCAAGTCCATGCGCCGCCATAGAACGCTCGGAACGCAAAACATCATAGCAGTGAATTTCGCCTAAAAGCCGCTCAATCTCATTCTCAAATGCCTGTTCATTAGGAGCACGATTAAAATAGAGATATCCGCCAAAGAGTTCATCACTGCCATCTCCATTTAATATAACCTTAATGTCCGTATTCTCCTTAATCCACTTTCCAACTAACCAGTTTGCCGTTGAAGCGCGCACACTCGTGATATCATAGGTTTCTACAGCACGAATCGTAGGTTCAACTGCTGCTAGAAACTCTGCGGAAGTTAAGACAATTTCATGATGAACTGAGCCAATATGAGCCGCCACTTTCCTCGCAGCAACTAAGTCTGGGGTCTCAGTGCCAAGACCAATTGAAAAGGTATGTAGTTGTTGCCCCGCTTCAGTAAGAATCTTCGCTGCTAAAGCCGCAATTAAACTGCTATCAAGTCCACCCGAGAGAAGAGCACCCACTGGTCTATCCGAAAGCATCCGCTTCTCCACAGCAGTCACTAAGTACAGCCGAATCCATACCTGTAAATCTCCAGCACATTCATCTGTATCCGCAAGAAACTGCTGCTTATGCCACGTGAGAGCAGTCCAAGGCTTTACAATCGGTTCATATCCTGCCTTAAAAACACCATAGGAAGAGGGTGGGAAAATACTTATATCCTTACTTTGGGTTAAAGGCAGTCCCTTCACTTCTGATGAAAAACAGTAGGCACCGCCTGCTAAGCGACCAACAAAAAGAGGACGAACACCAAATGAATCACGTCCAACATGAAGCGTCTCAGAGGGAATATGATATGCCACAAACGCAAAAACACCATCTAAGAGACGGCAGACATCACGGCACGAAAAGCGTTCTAGGAGAAAAGGAATCACATAGCAATCTGAGCCGAGATAGTCTGCTGGAATCCCGAATCTAGCAGCCAGTTCCCTATAGTTAAAAATTTCACCATTGCAGATTACACGCCATTCGCCCCCCGGTGATTTCATAGGTTGGTTTCCAGCAGCAGTTAGACCATTAATTGCCAGGCGTGTAAAACCAAAAATACATTGGTCAATATCTACAACTGACATGTATTCCGGGCCTCTTGGCAGTAGTTTTTTAACACATTCTTCTGCGAAATCACATGAGGTTGAACCAAAGAGACACCAGATTCCACACATTGCTTTGTGGGAAGAAGTATTTAAACGGCGATAACCTCAGGTGACGCAACAGGAGCAACAGCCTCAGCAGAAGTGGAAGGAGGCACAGGAGATACCAAGTTCTCATCCGTTGGCTCATATGGATACGCGGAAGCAGCTGACTTAGTCTGCTGGAGCCACTGATAGTTCGCAAGGAACAGCTGACGGGGAATGTCCTGAGAATTGACCCAAGCCGTACACTCAGCCCAAGTTAGCGTAAGTTGAGCCGGTCGCAGACGATTGAGATAGTGATCCTGCATGTCGTAGAGCAGACGACGCAGATACTTGGGCGCATCCCTGCTAGGAAGACTACGCGCCTTAAATACATCGCAGTAGGTCTGATAGAGAGTTCGTGTCTGTGTCTTGAGTCGTGTCCATAGAGCATCAAATGCCTCCTTATCCTCGGGGAAATGATGCATGTAAGCATTGAGACTGCCCTTCTGCCGAAGCTCCAGCCACTTGAAGTCCAGCCGCGGCGTGTTTCCACGCAACTCATGGAGCATCTTGTATGTGGGCGTGCGAATCTTCCAACGCTGACCTGTCGTCGTATCCTTAATCACATAACCCTGACAATACGCCGTATTGTTAACGGCAATCATATTCTCCATAGTTGGAATTGTTACAGCAGTATCAGCAAGCGGAATGCGGCGACTGACCATATTCATAAGCATCGGATACTCGGAGAGTGGAAGATTGAAATCCAAATCTGCGGGAGTCGGACCCACCCTAACAACCTGAATGAGCTTGAGATTTGCGACTGGAATAGGGACGACAATCCGGTTGCTAGGATGCTGGAGAACCCATGAATAGGAAAGATTCGGGTCAAGCATCGCAACTGTCAGATTAATACTAGCAAAGGTGTCCCAGAATAGATGATAGAATGTCTGCGGTCCATAGAAACGGCAGTTTCCACCAATATTTGAGCGGGTAGAAATGATCCACTGTGAGATCTTTGTATCATAGAAGAGGTTAATCATTGTTCCATCCCAAAAGTCCTCCACAATGAGACCCTCCTTAGAGACAAATGTGCTGGCCTCAAATGGAACTGAGCGGAAAGGACTAAAGGAAACCGGCCTATTTGTCTCTGTATTCCACACAACAGATCGGAAATAATGGGTATTTGTATGCTTCATATCCGAAACGCCCTTTACGTAACGGATAATAGCTAGATGTGCGTGCTCCTTACTGCGAACAACCTTAAGAGAACCTCCTTCCAGTGACTCTAGATGAGTAAAGAGCGCCTCAGCGCCCTCAGCACTGAACTTGATTGCGATATCATTGAAGAAATTACTAAAATCGGAAAACATTTTTATTACTATACTCAACACGTGTGCCCCACTTAGTCCGGCTGCAAAGGCATTCAAATTTTTTTCGCCTAATGAGATGCGGTACGCTCTGACTTAGATGAGCATCCATCGCATCTCTTAGAGATGCGGAGAAGCCGACACAGAAAAGAACCCATGCCTATCATAGGACAGATGGAGTCTGACAACCTTGCAACCACTATAGAATTAGGAGATTTGGTCTCAATCTATACGAGTGAAGACCCTCCGTTTACAGGCAATGTCATCTTTTGTAATACTGAACGAATCCGAATTAAAGACAGTCAAAGCCGCACAACAGGTAAAGAATATTTGCTGGATACAAACGGTGAATTTAAGGAAGAATACCAAATTTATCTCGTAGACATTCACAAGAAATCAGAATATTATCATTTTTCAGCTATGATTGGCGCGCAACCTGGTGAAACAGTTGAGTTCTTCGGATTAGATGGTACACCTGCTGTAATAAACCCTGAAACAAAGGAGACAAGTGGTATTATCAGTGAATTAATCGCGACTGATTCGGAGGATGCCCTGATTCTAACAAGCGGCGTTCGTTTGGATTTTGGTTGTATGGGACCCGATCCATCAACAGGAATCGCAATTATTGTTCCCACTACACCGGAAGGTTCTAGTGAAGAAGCCTCCGATGAGCAGATGATGGTCCAGCAACAAGAAGAAAAAACAGAAGTCTTTCAATTTGAGAGTATTGAACAACTACTTCGTGAAATCATGCCAACAGCAGTTATTGAAGAAATTCCGTCTGCGGAACGTTTCTACCCCGATGCGATTCAGCGTCAAGATATGTATAATGATTTCATAATGGATTTGACCCCCGACAAGCAAAAAAATGTAAAAGCCCTTCGTGAAGTCAGCCAACACACCGAATACTTACTAGCACTCAAACAGTCAACTGTTAAATTAAATATAGCCAATCGCCCCATAGGAATTCAAAAGTCAACATTTGAAACGCTAGGAGATGTAACAAATGAGGTATCTACCTCATATATTCCAGCGTGTGTTCCTATTTATGATGTTAAGAGAACTCTCTATTTGGATAAGCGTGAAATGAGCCCTTCTCAAAACTTACTTTTTAAATACATCATGGACATTGAATATGAAGATTATAAACGTCTTGAATTATACGAAAATGGCGAAATGGCCACCAATGGAATTGCGTTCTACAGTTATTTAGACACAGTCTTTCAATTAGCGCGTACAACACCTGGTTCTTTGGTTACTGAAGGAACCACAAGAGATATTATTACATATGAACAAGAAGGATATATCGCACCTGAACCCGGTACAGTAAGGTCTGGTTTTGAGAAAGGACTTCCTAGTGGATATGCAAGTTCTTTCGCACATTCCTTCGGAAAATCAATTGTACCTCTTACAAGTGAATTTTTAACACCATTAAAGGTTCAAACATCCCGATTTCTCCCCGCAATCCGAGCATCCGCTCATAAATTAGTCTCTGCTGGAACTGTATCACAACCTGCGGACCAAGTTATTACAACAGGATATGTCATTCTAGATACACCGTCAATTCTTCATGCGCGTACACTTGTAAATATTCCTTCTATTATGACACGAATTCAGATTGCGGACTATCAGCGGGATTATAAAGTTAAGAAATTATCTGACCTTGAACCTATTGCTGTGATAGATGCGAATGCGCAGACACATTCATTAATGCTTACGAAGGAACAAGTAGCTGCTGCCACACCAGAGTTTTGGGAAATCTGGATTCGTAATAATCTTTATCGTACAATTTCACCGATTCATGGATTCTCCCCTGCTTCTCCTCTTTTGGCCGTTGCTCTTGACGCATTTGTTCCAAGCCGCAGCGACTATCCTAAGACACTTCAAGATGAAATATGGAAGTTTATTGACCGAAATATGAAACTGTGGATTCAAGCAAGTGGCGCATCAAGACAACGTATTACCAAGAAATTAGCGGAAAGTGTAATGGAAGGTGAATCCTATAAGCCTATCATTGAGCACCCGAATACACTCAATAAGCGTATCCTTGAAGACGTTTTCTTAAATATTTTAATTAAGAATCTGAATGATAAAGAAACAACCTTGCGAAATAATCCACAGGTTATTATGGCTGAATTTGAGAAGGGATTCGGTAGTGAAGCCTTTATTCAATATGCTACAATTCTAACACAACTTGAAGGCCGCGAACCTGTTTTTGACCCGCAGTTCCTAAAATCAAAGTTGGAAGACATTATTCGCTCCGAGCAAAATCGCAATACTATAGCCGCAGATGAAGCTAAACGCGCCGGTTCTAAACCACAAATTAACTCATGTGAACATGTTCGGTTTCTTGTAGCAGTACGTCGTTCTATGAATCGCGGTCGCGATCATTCCATCTATATTGAGTTATTCAAGGAATTCCTTTCTAAGTTTCAAGGTCCTCGTGAAGGAAATTGGATTATGTGCCAAGAATGTAAGAAGGAATTAGTGTGCGTTCACGAAATCATGACCCTCAATGAGGTTCTTCACCCCGGTCGTGCATTATCTCTCCATAAGAAATTATTAATTGAATACGGTGGACCTGTTTTTGAAGGACATTATACCTGCAAGAATTGTGGTATTCCCATTCAAGAAATTGAATATGACACGCATATAGAATTTGACGATGACGGCCGCCCTATTTCAGGACGTGCTGTCATCGTGGATGATACGAGGAAGGCCCTTGATTTAACAGAAATTGTGAGTCGCAAGGAGCTCCAGTATGCCACCGAAGATGAAACCAAACTCTATCAAATTATAAAAGTAATCAGTGAACGCGCGGGAGCAACGGATATATCCAAGGAAACAATTGACCGCATGATTCATTATGCTCAAGTCTATTTAAAAGAGAAAGTTCCGCCCCGTGACCAATATGAACAGCAGATTCAAGCAATA
>Ga0209401_1000677_pt1 | contig 22970 bp, 45 predicted proteins | sample M_140807_MF_Meta_FD_187318 | JGI IMG/M metagenome (GOLD analysis project Ga0209401, IMG submission 187318) | Freshwater microbial communities from Lake Montjoie, Canada to study carbon cycling - M_140807_MF_MetaG (SPAdes) (version 2) | ecosystem: Environmental > Aquatic > Freshwater > Lake... | reverse complement strand
AAAAATTAAAGAAGCTTTAAGATTAGATGCCAAAATAGAACATGGTATATGTCCCTATTGCAATTTATTATCACCTTTGATATTTTTATATAAAGATTTTTACAGATGTGCTTTGTGTGGTGAAGAAATAGAACAATATATTAATGGAGTTATCAAATATATTCCAATTACAAATAGTAAAAGATTAGGTTTAATGACCGAAATAAAATAATGGCACGTAAAGTAAGCGTAGGTAATGGTAAATTTATAAATCAATCAAATAAGAAACGTCCAGGACGTCATTCAAAAAGCCCTAATAAACGTAACGATAGAAAAGAATATAACGGTCAAGGGAGAAGATAATGAATGCCCGCCCTAGTAAACTAGGACGAGCAAACAAAAGGTGTGAGAAGAGATATCCACAATACCTTAAATATAATTATCTTGCAACACTTGTTTTTTTAGTATATCTTCCCATATTAATATGAACCAAATAGAAAGAAAAAATATGACGTTTGAACAAGTAAACAAATGGGTTGCGTCTGCTAAAAGAAGTGAAAAAATGGTATATTATAAAGGTTTTTTTGCTGAAGATTCAAAAGATAAATATGAAATGAGAAAGTTTTCTAATGATCTTTTAGATTTTGAAAAAAAGAATGATTCTTTTATCTTATATCAAAAAAAAGTTGAATCAGGAGATCAAACTAAAAAACCAGTATACGAGTATTACATAAAAAAAAACTAAAATAAAAGGAGAAGAAAATGGCAAACCCGTCTAAATACAAGTCTTTATCTGTTGCAATAACAACTTGGAAAGAACTTGGATTACAAGCAGAAAGAACAAATAGAACTCGATCTAAAATGGTAGATAAACTTTTAAAGTTTTATAAAGAAAATAGAGGAGAAAAAACAAATGGACAAGGAAAACAAAACGCATAAAACTATTTGTCATGATTGCAAAGGTAATGGGTATCGTAGAGATTGCTATGGTGAAGTATACCAATGTAAAGAATGTAAATCACAAGGTGAGATAACATTTACAGAAGAGGAAATGTTAGAGAACATTGATAATGCGGAGTTATCTATATGACTCAAACAGTTATAAATATAGTGTATGCAGAGATCACAGCCATTGTTGTGATGTGCATTATAGTTTATTTAATGTACTTAAATAGAAAATGAAACGTGGACCGAATGATTTAGACGAAACAATAGATCGTTTAAAGAAAGAAAATAAAAGATTAAAGAGTAAAATAAAAACTTTAGTTAATACTAAATTCGTTGATAAGGTTTTAAAGTGTAAAGAAAGTATGTAATGTTAAATATAAAGTTGAAAGAAGATCTTTGTAAGTTTGCTTGGGATGCTGTTAACAAAAGAAATTTTGGTAATAGAAGCGCTGGAGCTAATGGAAGTAAAGAGCAGCAATACACGGGCATACTTGGTGAAGCAGTAATCTATGATATCGTCCACGGTAAACTACCCGAGTACAACGAAGCGGGGACAGTGGATATTATTATTAATGGTAAGAAGATTGATATTAAAACTATGGGCCGAACAGTTTATATGAAACCAAATTATGTTCACAACTTTGTTGGTTATCAAAAAAATTTTCCAAATGACATTTATATATTTAATAGTATTGTAAAGAACGAACGAATCATTCAAATATGTGGTTGGTTACCGAAAGAAGAATTTTTTAAGAAGTGTTCTTTCTTTGATAAAGGAATGCCAAGATTTAGATCGGACGGAAGTTCATTTGAAACTAAAGCACCTTTGTATGAAATAGAGAATAAAGAATTAAATGCATTATATACAGAAGAAGATGTAAGAAAGATTGGATTATGAAAAGAACTAAAAAGAATAAAGAACTAGAACTTGAAATAATCTACGGAGAACTATTTGATAAGATGGTTGAACTCGTATTAAGAACTAATGAACCACAGATGGTTGCATCTACTATGATGGCACAAGCTATGAGATTATATAAAACGGTGTTTAAACATCCAGGTGAGTTTGAAGAAATAATGGTAACTATTATGAAAAGATCTAAATCAATAGAACCTTTTAATCACAAGACATTACATTAATGATAAGTAGATCAATAAAAGGTGTATGTTCAGAACTAATTGCTGCAAAAGAATTTTTAAACAAAGGTTATTATGTTGCTAGATCATTGGATCCTCAATGTCCGTTCGATATCGTCGTGGTTGACAAAAAAGGTAAAGCCCGTTTATTTGATGTTAAGTCCGTATCTCGTCGTAAGACCCAAAGTTATAATTGTAAACGAGGAGATACAATTAATCGTTCTGTATCGAAAAAGCAAAAATCGATGGGCATTAAAATATATTACGCTGAAGGAAGTTAGAAATTTTATTATTGGAATGATTATATTATCTTACGTTATTAGAGTATTTATATGAAACATAATCCTAAATTTATTTACCCTAAATCTATTAGATCATTAATAGATGATAAACGACACTATGAGATAGGTACAACAAAATTACCATCGGTGACTACGATTCTTTCAGCTACGATGCCTGAAGAAAAAAGAAAATCACTTGATGCGTGGAAGTTACGTGTCGGATCTACCGAAGCGCAGAAAGTAGTTACGACTGCAGCGAATCGTGGAACGGCGTTACATACTATTTTAGAGCACTACATAACAGGTCAAGGTTATTTAGATTTAACTGATGTAGGTAAGAATGCTCATTCGATGGCTCAAACAGTGTTTGAGAAAGGAATGAAAGATAAAATCAGCGAATATTACGCCACAGAAGCTACCCTATTTTATCCAGATCTATACGCTGGAGCTACAGATATGGTCGCAGTGCACGAAGGAAAGGACAGTATTATTGACTTTAAACAATCAAATAAACCGAAGCGTCGAGAGTGGATCGAGGATTATTGTCTACAACTTGCAGGTTATGCTATGGCGCACAACACAGTTTATCAAACAGATATTCAAAAAGGAGTTATTATGATGGTGACGCCGGATAGTTATTATCAAGAGTTTATTATAGAAGGTGAAGAACTTAAAAAATACATGCACGAATTTTTAGAAAGAGTAGATCAGTATTATGAAATACAAAAAAAAGTACGATAAAAAATATTATATTAAAAATAAAGAAAAAATATTATTAAGATGTAAAAAAAATTACATTAAAAATAAAGAAAGAATACTTAAAAAATCCAAAGAATATTATCAAAAAAATAAAAAAATAATTAATAAAAGAAAAAGAAACTATCAAAAATTATATTGTTCAAGAAATAAAGAAAAAATTTTGAAATGGGCTAAAAAAGCAAGAATGAAGAGAAAAGATAAATTTAATAAATACATAAGGGATAGATTAAAAACAGATATTAATTTTAAATTAAGAAAAACAATTAGGGCACGAATAAGGTTAGCATTAAAAAATGATAAAAAAAGAAGTAAAACATTAAAATTACTTGGTGTTAATAATATAATTACAGCTAAAAAACATTTAGAAAAATTATTTAAACCTAGAATGACTTGGAAAAACCACGGAAAGTGGCATATAGACCACATAATTCCTTGTTCATCTTTTGACTTGACAAAACCGTCAGAACAACGAGAATGCTTTCACTATACAAACTTACAGCCCTTATGGGCCAGCGAAAATCTGTCAAAAGGAAACAGAATAAGCTAACAATCAACTAACATTGCAGGAGGACTACGTGAATAATTTAAAACATTATGTACTGTATGGATTAATAGCTCTTCTTTGGTTGTTTATTATTCTCTTTGTAGTTTTTTCAGAACCCGCCTTTGGCTACTCTAATAACAAGGAATTTATACAATCCGTCAATAAATGCGCGGACTATTTAGATAAAAGATATAAAAAAGAAGAAAGAATACCTAGAAAATTACTACTCACACAGGCGGCGCTAGAGTCTAATTATGGGCGCAGCAGATATGCTAAAGAGGGAAACAATTTAATGGGCATATATCAGTTTAAAAATTTACATACTGGCATGACACCTGCAGGTAACCAAAATGCGAAGTTTAGAGTGGCTAAATTTCAATCTAAATGCCAATCTATAGAGTATTATATGAATTTGTTAAATACTAAAGATTTTTACAGATCATTTAGGAATGAACGTGAATTACAATCTAAAATGAGAGTTAATGATGTAAATAGGTATTTTTATCTATTATATAACTATTCTACTAATCCGGAATACCCACAACTGTTGAAAAAAACTTATAAGGAAATAACTAATATGGGCTTTTAGTATGGGGTTTTTAGGCCCCACACCAATTGCTTATTCTTCGTCCTCGTCTTCGTCTTCATCTTCCGAATCAAAATCTTCCTCTTCGTTTTGATCTTGGATGTCGTTTATTTTATCCTCTAATAGATCGATCTGTTCTCTCAAACTATCTAGGATATCTTCAATTGATTGTTTCTTTTTAGCCATGCTTAATTACCCCCTATCCGCGACCCCCTAATAGCAGATCTTTATGGCATATCAACGGAATAATGAGCGCGAAATGACGTATGGCGGAGCGAGGAACGAGGATCGTTGATTTATATAGCTTTTTTATTACTCCGCCACACATAAGGGAAATTTTAGGGGTAGAGAAATAAAATAAAATATTTTCGAGGAGCGTGGCGCGTGGCTCTCGTGGCGGAAATCGTCTAGAAGTGCATAGGTGTATCAATAGTAGAGGGTTTTGTACTCCGCCACGGGAAAAAAAGTGTTGGCGCACAACGATTCTGGAGGGGCTTGTATCAACGATTCGCCACGGCGGGAATATGCTATTGATTTATATACATATTTTGGACTGTTCATTTTAGTGGGTAGAATTGCAAATAGTTCATTTTGCTGGATTTCTGTGTATCCCGCTACGCGACCCCTTTTTTCAAATTTAATTTGCAATTGGGGGGTAAAAATTCTACTTATGTAGAATGAGCATTAGCAAATATCCAAGAGTTAGATTACATTGGATAGATATACTTGGAGATACAGGTTGGGCCGAGGAGAATGAATTCAAGGATATGCAATGTAGTACCTGTGTGAGTGAAGGCCATCTATTTCATAAAGATGATAATTTTGTTATGACCTTTGCTTCATATGAAATTGAAGATGGTGAGATTATAAGTTATGGCGACAGAAATATTTACCCTATTGGAGTTGTTAAAAAAATCGAGTATCTCTAGTTGTATTTATAGAACTCACTTTGGCTGCTTATTGTTAAATCAATGTAAATGTGATAAGATAAATCAGAATGATAAATGGAAAGACATTTGCAAGCGTGCTTGATAAACTTTTGACAAAGTCAGAAATTGCACAGAACGCACGCATACAAGTTCAGATGCCGAACGGCGATCTACATGACATCACAGAAATAAAATTAATGGAGAATATGTTAATCGGTCCTTTTGAAACACATAGACTTGTGTTAGTAACTGAACCACAAAAACATAAGATGTCTAAAGTAATTAGATCGAGTCAGATTGTTTAGGTTCTTCTTTGCTTTCTATTTGATTTTCATTAACTACATTAAAATCAGCTTCTACTATTAAACCTTTGTGATCTTCAATAAGCTGTTTCATTTTTAATTCTAATTCTTTTTCAGTCATATCTTCTAATTTGCCTGTTCGTATAATCTTTTGCTCAACATATAAACCTGCAGCTTTTCCTCTTGCAACTTCCGCATTGATGGCTGCCGACCACGCTCCCTTATCCCTAGATGAATCTCTTAACTTTGCAAGTTCAGCTACATGCTTTTCAAATGTGATTTCATATTTCTTTTGAATCTCTTCACGCAGTTCGCCAATGTATTTAACTACGCCCGGATATTTATTTGGATTTCTTAATTCGCTTGCGCGTACATGAGCAGAATCTTTATCATATCCCGCTTCTATTGCACATTCTGTTGGTGTCTTTCTACCTTCATTGAATACTAATAATTCAGCAAACTTCTGTTGCATTTCTGTTAATCTCTTCGGAAGGTTCATGAATAGAGCTTATAGTAAGTTTGAGTAAAGGTCAATATTCGCTTGCGCCTGCGCCTGTTATCGCTTGCGCCTGCGCCTGTTATCGCTTGCGCCTGCGCCTGTGTTCGCCTGTGATTGTCGCTTGTTCCCGCCTGTGTTCGCTTGTGCCTGTTCTCGCTTGTGCCTGTGCCTTAAACATAGCTTGTGCCTGTGCCTTAAACACAATTCGCCTGTGCTTTTGGATTATTTATTTATTGTTCAATATAACACTCGGTTTCATCACAAATATTTACACCTTTTTTTCTTGCGACAAAATTTAAAAGTTTTGATTGAAATTTCCAATCTTCTTTTATTTCTAATTCTTCAAGCATTTTATAAACATTTTCACTACACTCACTTGAAAAACCCTCTAAAAACCAACACCAAGTATCAAAAGTGGTTTGCATAGGCATATCAATATCATCATCTTTAATATTATGTAGAATTGTTTTTTCTATTTTCTTTTTCATATTATTTACCTTTTTTTATTTGTTGTTTTATTTTATTAACTTCTTCTTTTTGTTCTTCTGTATATAAATTTATTGTTTCAGAACTTATAAGACCATCATTAAAATCCATTATAAAATCTTCTATACTGTTATAAGTTAAATGATAACCGTCATTCATATTTATTGCGTGTATTTTCATTATTATTTCTTTCTCACCCTTATATTGATTGTGTGGAGTTTCCCCCACACGCACAACAACCTAAATAAAGAAAGGGTATAACTAATTTAGGTTAATGAATATCCGTGTATTTAATATACCCATACGAACTTTAATAAGTTTGGGATTTTGGATATTCACTTTCCCATATAATCCTATTGACATTTATTTCAAGGGGCATTATATATTTATTTGTAAATAATTTTTTAATAAATTTTATTTACAAGGTGTGAGTATCGAATAAGAGAGATAGGTTTAAACACAAAGAACTAGCTAAAAAGTGTACCCAATCAATTGTTCGAACAGCATAGTAAGGTAAGTATATAAGATACCTTGAATTCTCGCTAGGGATTTGATACTCACACAATTAATAAATAAATAGAAAGGAAAATAAAATGCAAACAAGTAAAACAAGACTGAACGCAGATATAAGAAAAAAAATTGGTGGTTTAATTCAATCTCATTTTGAGAACGAAAAAACTACCGAACTTGAAAATTTTATATCAGCAAAAGAGGATATTAATATTGCCTATGATAGAGCATTTAAGTTAGCTACTAATGTTGTGCAACGAGCATATCCTAAAAATGATGTTGCAACACTACAAGCATTTAAGAAAAAATATGGTAGTGCGTGTGATGTAGTTGCCAAAGATAGTTGTTTTTATTTTGCTAATACTGAAATGAAAACTGATACTCAAAAAGATGATGATGTTGCCGAACATTTTGATTTTAAAATGGACGCAAGTTTGTCAGGACGATTTGATAATATTGATTTTGGTATTGCATATTATCGAAACGAAATAAAAAATGCAGGTATTAATCCAGAAATTAATATCCAACAGAAAGCAAAAGAAAATTGGGAAAATCCTAATTGGACGCAAGAGAAAGACAAGATAAAAAAATTTCTTGGGATTAATAGTGAGGGTGGATTATATCAAGAGTGGAAAGATAAATTTTCTCTTGATGTTATCGGAACTAGCTATTGTCGTACAAGAACAATACCTTGTTTTAATAGTGAGTTTAATGAAATGAAAGTTTTTAAACTTGCAAAAGAAAGTTTTGTTAATGCTCATTATACTTGGGCAGAAAATATATTTAAAGATATGAGAGATATACACAATGCTCTTAAAGATTATAAATATATTAAGGACGCAATCGATTTGTGTGGTGCGTTGGGTTTAGATGTTAATGAGAACGAACTACAAAGAACTGCTGGTGTTTCATTAACTATTTATCAACCAGAAAACTTGGCTAACTTAATTAAATCAAGACGAGCAAAACAAGATAACAAATCTGTGATTGAACAATTTAAGAAAGCAAGACAAGTACAGGCAACAGTAAATTAATAATTGACTTGTTATGGGGTATTGTAATATAATATCCCATAACAAATAATAGAAAGGAAAAAAATGAGTGAAAGATACTGCCAAAATCCTACTTGTCATACTAGAAATACTTTCTCTAGGATAAGAGGTGTTAAAGGTGCTAAAGTTTTACGCACAAAAAAAATTACTACTAAATATGATTATACTAAATATCTTAACTATTTTTGTGATTATACTTGTATGATTAATTGGTTAAATAAAAATATTGATAGATGTGTTCTTACTCTAGGTTTAATAACTAAACCAAGCGAAACACCAATAGATATAGTTAATGAAGAAAGGAAAGATTATTATGGTAATGATTACACTCGTAAAACAGTAGTGCCTTTATCAAATTTAGAGGAGTCTAATAATGTTAGAGAATAAGAAAGCACATTTTAATATAATCTATGTACCAGAAAAAATTAATGGTAAAGAAAACATAGATAAAAAATCAGTATGTCGTTCTGGTATGCTTGATGAAAAATCAAAAGTATTTACAACGACAAGTGGCGAAATAGCGTTTTGTTATTTTGATTTAGATAAAAATAACTACCGCACAGCTAAAAACAAATGGACAATTAACTTACAAGGATAATATGATTGAAACTAAATATGTAGTAATAAGAACTAATAACCATAATTATTGTACTGTTGAAAACAATCAAACTTTTGACGAGTACCATAAAGCTATGGAGTATAGAGATAAAAAAAGAGAGTTGGAACAAATAGAAAAAGGAAATTATTATTATAATGTTTCCTCTTTTAACATAATAAGGAAAGTAAAATAAAAATGTTTGATGAAAGATTAAATATTGCAATAGACAAATTAGAAAATACTTTTGCACAACAAAAGATGAGAGCAATTAGAATAGTTGAAAGTCATAAACAATTAAAAAATAAATTGTCTATGATTGAACACTTAATGAAATATCCCGAAGTTGATGATAATGAGTGGATATTAAACGAAATAAAAAAAGTATTAAAAGAAAGTGAATAAAATGAAAAAGAAAACTAAAAGAGAAGTAGTCGGATATTACGGAAGCTACAACAAAAAGAAAGGAAAACGAGTATTTAAAACGCTATGGCAGAAAAAAAGATAATAACAGAAGAACTTATTGAAAGTTATCACAAAGCTGTGATAAATTTTAATGAGAATATAAAGAAAGAAAAAAAGTATCGGCAAACCCTTTGCGAAAACTTCATATTTCAATGGGCAGATGTAATAGAAGAAATAGGGATAAGAAATAGAAAGGAACTAGAAAATGAAAAAAGATAAAACACTATTACGCTTTAGAATTTATGACGGGGATAGAGAATATACTGATTATGCAGTTATAACTAACAAACAGCGTCTTTTTTATACTGACGGACAAATAATATCTAAATTTTTCTGTGATGAAGATATTGATGATGAACAATTTTTATCTGACGGGAGAGCAGTTAGAATAGAAAGTCAAATACCAATATCTAATGAAGATATGATAAAACTAGAAAAATTAAGTATGGCTTTCCTACACGACTTTGATTTAGAAAAAGATGAGGATAGAGAACCAGATTATGACGCTAAAACAGCACAAGAATTAGCACACGAACAACATGAAATATATAGGACTTTGAAATGAGTAGAGATTTTTCTGAAATGCTTGACGAATATTGCGAAGAAAATTATGGACATACAAATTGGGCTTATTTAGATACTTGCGATAAAGAAGATTTAAAAAATCCACACGATTTAGAGGGTGGAATTGTATTTTATCATAATCCAATAGAAGATGAAGAAAGTGAGGAAGAAATAAATGAGTGAAAACACAGAACGATTAAGAATTATTGGGTGGTCTATTAATGCAAAATGGAACAATGGCAAAGTAGAGGACATTTTAGAGATAGATAACACAACAGCACAAACAGTTGATGATTTTTTATCTGACTACGAAAACGAAGTTAATGTTGAACTCAATAACAAACACAAAGAGTGAAAGAGAAAGACCTCTATAAACGCTTCGTAAAGGAAACACCAAAGATACTACACCACAGAATAGAAAATTTTATTGGCGTAGGGTTTCCTGATGTTGTGTTTTATGTTCAAAACACGCATAGGTTTTACACCTGTGAGCTAAAGTGTACTGACCACAATAAAATAAGAATTAGCCCGTTTCAAATATCTTTTGCTATGCAACACCCTATCGGACATTACTTTTTAATAGGACATAAAAAAGAAGTTAAGCTATTTGAAAGCAAGTTTATTGATGACTTATTGAAAGAGGGATTTAAAGCTAAAAATTCAATAGCTAATAATTGGAAAGATATTAGAGATTATTTATATAAACTGTAATCGCTTGTGCCTGTGCCTGTCGCCTGTGCTTGTATGTTCGCTTGTGCCTGTGCCTGTGCCTGTGCCTGTGGCTTATTTCGCTTGTGCCTGTGTTTTATGTTTATTTTATTTGTGCTTGTCATTTAATTGACAACGCCACGCCATTACAGCGTGGCGATTTCTAATTTTAAAGCTGTCTTATAAATTTTGCTGTGATACCCCAATCTTTATTGTAGTTTTTCCACCTGTAAAAATTTAAAATATTATTGATTGCACTTTTTTTGTTATTGGCAAAAGTTCTCACTTTTTCATTATCAATTTTTAAAGTGACAATATATTCTCTCATCTTATAATCGTTTTTTTTCATTTTTTACCCTTTTGTTAGTTGTTTAATGATAGTTATTTTTAACTATCCCATAACGCCTATATTAAGGCGTTATAAGTTAATTAAAAGCTACCAAAAACAAAAACCCCGTTTGTACTATCAACGCTGTTATAATCGTGGTTTAAATCACGGGCAAATTTTTCATAATCAATATATGAAGCAACGCTTTCTGGTACATCATGTAAATAACATTCATCAAATATATTAGTTGCATAATCTAAAAAGCTGTCATGTTCGCCTTGATAGCTTTCTTCAAAATGTTCTAAATCTTCAACACTATACAAAGTTAAAAAAGCGTTTATTTGTTCTATTCCGTGTTCTTCATATGCTTCAACGATTTTTGTAATATCTTCCAAATTTGGATTTTCCCCTAAATTATGAAAATCGTCATAATCGTGAATAGCCCATTCTTCCGCATTAGGAATTGATGAAGATTTAAGAATTTCATTTATTTGCCCTTGTAATTCTTCAACATCATTACTTGGCTTAATCCATTTACCAAATAATATTCCGTTATTATATGAAGCTAAACAAGCAATATAAATTGAATATTCGTTGCTAGTGTCTTTTGGTATTTCTTTTTTTATTTCTGTTGTTTGTACATTTTCCATTTTTTACACCCTTTGTTTATTGTTATGATAGCTATTTAACTATCCAATAACGCCTAAATGAATAGGCGTTATAAGTTAATTAAATTAAAAATAAAAATACTGTTAAAGCGTAAAGATACGCCAAAACAATTACCGAAAGACAAAACTCTCTAATCATTTATACCTATTTGTTTAACTATTTCTTTTATTTCGTTTTGATTGATATTTTTTTTATCTTTTAACCTCTTTGTTATATCATCATAGTAAACTGTTATAATTCCCGTAGGGGTAAATTTATAACAATAAACTTTTTTTTTATTTTTCATTCTTTCTATATCGTTTGTTGCTTCGTTTCGATTTTATACCCCAATTCTCTTAAAATTGAAATATCTTCTTTACTTAAAGTTTTACTATTTTTTAACTTTGTTATTAATTTAGCGTTATTACATACAGCATAAATCCTATCCACGCCATAAACGCTTTTTATCTCTATTGTTAGTTGCATTTTATCCTCTCTTTTTTGATAGTCTTTTAACTATCCCAAAGCCCTAGATTAAGGGCTTTGAGTTAATTAAATTTTATATAATTCTGTTCTTATCCAATTATCACAAAATAATTGAGCCAAATTAATATCGTTTTTGTTTGTCATTAATGGCTCTCTTAATATTTCAAGCGGTTGATTATCTCTATTGCCCGTATCATCAATAGTAAAAACCTTAAAAACATTTTTTCCGTTAAAATCAATTTCAATATTTGATAATGGATAATGAAATGTGATTGTTTTATAACTTAACATCATTTTTTCCTCTTTCTTTTATTGTTATTCTTTCTGTGTTGGATAATACATATTTGAAATTATATTTAAAGCGTTATTTAAAGGATAAGTTAAATAGTTTTGAACAGTTGCAATCTTGCAACACCGCAACCCTTACTTGAAACGCTTAATCAATAACTATCTAATAAAATACAGTTTTTAAGTTAATCAAAGTAAATTCAACCGACTGAATAAAACCGATTAACTAGCCAAAGCCCGTCGCTTCCCGCTTCGAAATACTTTATCAAATATCCGCAATCAACCGCCAAAAATATAACAAACCGCCAAAATGCTTAACAATCCCCGTTCCAATATCCGCCAACGCTTAACGCATATTAACGAAACGCTGACCGCCTTACCTTTACTCAATCCAAAATCCGCTTATCATTTATAAATAAAGATAACTGAATAACTATCCGCGATTAAATAACAGCTAAACAAATGCAACCTATACGCGAATCGTTAGGCGTGGGTTATGCTACCAAGATATTAATTAATATAAGTTATTAATTAAGTATTAGTATCTTATCAACCCAGAACATAAGGTTTATATTATGGGATATTATAAGACAAGCATTATCTTTTAATTAATATCTATTATCGTTTCACGCTACGCCAACAGCGTACCGCTAACCGCCAAGCCAACGCCAACGATACACGCCACGCGTGTTCGCGTATCGCGTGTATCCGTTCCTTGTTTAACGATTAAGTAATAACGAAGTTATTACCTAATCAAAATGAAAGTGAAATACGAAGTATTTTTCTTTACCCCTATACCCTTAAACTTTTAGATGTATCTAAATGTTGTTCTATAATCAAGGATTTGGACATTCCTACGCGCCAAAAACATTTCCAAAATATATGTTGTTTTATGTACCCCTACCCCCAAAAAAATAATATTTATAAATATTGCAATGCCTCAAAAATTTTATAAAAAATTTTTATGAAACCCTTTTTCGTAACATTCATTGTACTTTCAAGCTCTTTCTTATTTGGTAATAATACTATATAATTAAAGGTTATTATGGAAGAGTTAACACTAACAGAAGAACAGATACAAAAATTACCAGTAGATGCACGTAAGGATTATAGAAAATGTTTTCTTATGTTACGTGAAAAGAAAAACAAAAAAGAAATCAATAATGATTTCTTAAAGTTTGTTAAAACTGTTTGGCCAGATTTTATACAAGGAGATCATCATAAAAAAATTGCTGATCAGTTCAATAGACTTGCACGAGGCGATATCAATCGTTTAATAATCAACATGCCACCAAGGCATACCAAATCAGAGTTTGCATCGTTCCTGCTCCCCGCTTGGATGATAGGTAAGAATCCTAAACTAAAGATTATCCAAACTACTCACACCGCGGAGCTCGCTGTTCGGTTCGGTAGAAAAGCTAAAACACTCATTGACAGCGAAGACTATCAGAAAATATTTCAAACAAGATTACGTGAAGACTCGCAAGCCGCGGGCCGTTGGGAAACGGAACAAGGGGGTGAATACTTTGCAGCCGGTGTCGGCGGTGCGATAACAGGTCGAGGCGCTGATCTATTAATTATAGATGATCCACATTCAGAACAAGACGCCATGAATCCAGAAGCGCTGGAACGTGCTTATGAATGGTATACATCAGGACCTCGTCAGAGATTACAACCCGGCGGTAAGATTGTCGTGGTTATGACGCGTTGGTCAGTTAAAGATTTAACAGCACAACTTATAAAATCATCAGCTGAAACAAAAGCAGATCAATGGGAGTTGATTGAGTTTCCAGCTATTCTTCCAACCAATCAAGCGGTGTGGCCAGAGTATTGGAAGTTATCAGAATTAGAATCTGTCAAAGCTTCTTTGTCGGTTCAGAAATGGAATGCACAATGGATGCAAAATCCAACGGCAGAAGAGGGATCAATCATTAAACGTGAGTGGTGGAGAGTTTGGGATAAACCTTATATTCCTCCTTTAGATCATGTCATTCAAAGTTATGATACAGCGTTTCTTAAAAAAGAAACGGCGGATTACTCTGCAATCACAACGTGGGGTGTATTTAGATTGAACGAGGATAGCGAACCGAATTTAATATTACTAGATGCTTATAAGGAAAGATTAGAGTTTCCAGAATTAAAACGTAAAGCATTAGAACAATATAGCTACTGGAATCCAGAAACGGTGATCATTGAAGCTAAAGCATCAGGACTACCTTTGACCTATGAATTACGTAAAATGGGTATTCCCGTTGTTAACTTTACACCGAGCAAAGGAAATGATAAGCATGCAAGGGTAAATGCAGTTGCGCCATTGTTTGAATCAGGACAAATATGGGCACCTGATCAAAAGTTTGCTGAAGAGGTCGTAGAGGAATGCGCAGCATTTCCTTACGGGGATAACGATGACTTGGTAGATTCTATGACTCAAGCAGTAATGAGATTTCGACAAGGTGGTTTTATAGATCACCCAGAGGATTATAGAGACGAACCAGTGATTCATCATAACAGAACTTATTATTAATATGGCAGGAATCGAAGAAGCATTTGAAAAATTTGTAACAAGAGTTTCTAATAAAGAAAGATCTCCAGAAGAAATACCATTAGATAAATATACACCATACACTGAACAAGAAATTTTAGGAAATTTAGAATCTAAATATCCAAACTATTCACCTCCAGAATATGATAGTTATGAAACAATGCCTATCTATCCACCAAGAGATGTTATTCCAAAAGGAGCAGTTCCAGTAATGCCAGAAATTATGAATAGAGATAGACAGTATATGGATCTTGCTGATGGTGGATTAAGTAATTTAATAAAAAATAATATAGGACCTGAATATAGATTATATACAAGAACTATGGTTCCAGGTTTAAAAACAGGAAAACTTGATGAGAATTATTTTCCAGATGATTTTAAATTAGATTTAAGAAAACAAGCATTAGAAAAATATTCAAGAACAGGAGATCTTTCAGGGCAAGTTAATGAAAAAGATCAACACTTAACTAGATCAAGTAGACAAAATGCAATAACTAAATTTCCTTCAACTTATGCAACATTAGGAACTTACAGTTATGAAATAGATCCAAAAACTTTAGATGTAAAAGTTAAAGATAAATATGATTGGAATCCAGCATATGGAACTCAAGGTAATTTTACAGGATGGATAGGAAATGATAACCCTAAAGCCAGAGATGTAGATACATCTTTAATAAAAGATTATATTTCAAATTCATTTAAAAATAAAAGAGTAGATACTTCAGCTGGTTTAGAAATGTTAGGAAATCTTTTAGGACCAAGAGCGAGCAAAGGAGAAGGAGTAGATATTGATATTAATATACCAACAGAATTTGCTGCAATGAGAGCAGACACACCTTATGCAGACGGTGGTGTTGCAAGTATGTTTCGTGAAAGACCGGGATATCAAGTTGGAGGAAACATAGATCCACTTGCTTTACAAAGATCTCCAATTGATCAATATGGTTATAGCGATCCAGTTATTTCTGCATTAACAGGAAATATATTTACATCAGGTCAAAGATTTAGAGATGTGTTTAGTCCACAAGCTGGACTGATGATGCAACAAGCACAAGCAGCTGGATATTCAGAACCTGAAATGGAAGAGTTAAGATATCAACAAGATTTTTTTCCATCTTTTCAAAGAAGTTTAAATGAAGCATATTTTGGTCCAACCTTTCAAGCTGATCCACAAAAATCAACAATTGATTTAGCAACTTCTATTTATAACCAAAGATTTCAAGCACCACCTTCAGTTCAACAACAACGACCTCAAACACAATATCAATATTCATCAAGAGGAACTCCAATAGAGCAATATGGATATACAGGCACTCCATCAGTAGAATTGCAATCTCAAATAGATTTACAAAAAAGAGCTCTTGATAGATTAGAATCAATTTATAATAAACCTATGGCAAATATAGGAGGAGATGAACGAGTTCATGCTTTTGGTAATACTGGAGGATATAAATATAATCAAAATGAACTTTTACAAAATATTTTAAAATCTGAACAAGACGCCGCGGCTCGCGTTACTCCTACAAAAAAGGCAGATGGTGGAATAGCTAGTTTTGATCAAGGTGGACAAGTTAAAAGTTATGAAGAACAAACATTAAATAAAAAAGGTTATGAAACTACAGGTATGTCTAAAAAAGAAATATTTGATTTATATGATAGCGTAATGGGAACTTTTTCTAAAAGATTCTCGGATGGCGGACGAGTGAGTATGTCTGATGGTGGATTGACAACAACAGTGCCACCTGCTAAAGGTCCTGACTCACAAGGTGTTGAATCATTATTTAGAAGAAGGTATAATTAATCATGGCAGAAATCGATAAGTCATTACCCAATACAAAAACTACTATTGAAATTCCAGGTCAAACTGAAGTTGATCAAACTATTCAAGAACAAGTAGAACAAGCACAAGATCCATCTGTTGAAATTAATATGGATGAAGATGGTGGTGCAGAAATTTCTTTTGATCCAAGTGCTGCAGCTCCTCAAGGAGGTGAAGATCACTATGCAAATTTAGCAGAACTTTTAGATGAAAGTATTTTAACAGAAATAGGATCTGAATTAGAAGGACAATACAAAGATTATAGATCTTCACGACAAGATTGGGAAACAGCATATACGAATGGTCTTGAACTATTAGGTTTTAAATATGAAAGAAGAACTGAACCTTTTAATAATGCATCAGGTGTAACACATCCAGTTCTTGCAGAATCAGTAACACAATTTCAATCACAAGCTTATAAAGAATTATTACCAGCAGATGGGCCTGTTAGAACTCAAATCGTAGGTAAAATAGATTCACAAAAAGAACAACAATCAGAACGAGTTAGAGATTTCATGAACTATCAAATCATGACTGTTATGAAAGAGTATGAACCAGAATTTGATCAGATGTTATTTTACTTACCGCTATCAGGATCTACTTTTAAAAAAGTTTATTACGATGCAATCCTTGGACGAGCGGTATCTAAATTTATACCTGCAGAAGATTTAATCGTTCCTTATTCAGCAACTTCATTAGAAGATGCAGATGCTATTATTCACGTATTAAAAATTTCTGAAAATGATTTACGTAAGCAACAAGTAAGTGGTTTTTATAAAGATGTAGAGCTAGGTCAACCCGCAACTAAAACAGATCCAATAAAAGAAAAAGAACGTGAACTAGAAGGTGTTAGAATTGAAAGACAAGATAATATTTACACTCTTTTAGAATGTCACGTTAATTTAGATATAGAAGGTTTTGAAGATAAAGATCTTCAAACGGGTGAGCCCACAGGAATTAAACTTCCTTACGTTGTAACGATTGAAGAATCATCACGAGATGTTTTATCTATAAGAAGAAATTATAAGTCCGACGATCCGCTAAAAAATAAAACTAATTACTTTGTACACTTTAAATTTTTACCAGGACTTGGATTTTATGGTTTTGGTTTAATTCACATGATTGGTGGATTATCACGAACTGCAACTCAAGCATTAAGACAATTACTAGATGCAGGAACATTATCTAATTTACCCTCTGGATTTAAAATGCGAGGTATTCGTGTAAGAGATGATGCACAACCTATTCAACCTGGAGAATTTAGAGATGTAGATGCACCCGGTGGAAATTTAAGAGATGCATTTATGCCTCTTCCCTTTAAAGAACCTTCAGGAACTTTATTACAACTGATGGGTATTGTGGTTCAAGCAGGTCAACGATTCGCGTCCATCGCAGATATGCAAGTGGGTGATGGTAATCAAAACGCTGCTGTGGGTACGACGATGGCATTATTGGAGCGCGGATCGAGGGTGATGTCAGCAATTCATAAAAGATTATATGCTTCACTTAAAAATGAATTTGAATTATTAGCAAAAGTATTTGCAACTTACTTACCTCCTAATTATCCGTATGATGTTGTAGGTGGAACAAGAGAAATTAAAGCTGCTGACTTTGATGATAAGATTGATATTTTACCTGTTGCAGATCCAAATATATTTTCACAAACACAAAGAATTAATTTAGCACAAACTGAAATGCAACTTGCAATGTCTAATCCACAAATGCATAACTTGTATCAAGTTTACAGAACAATGTATGAAGCGATTGGAGTTAAGAATATTGATTTAATATTACCTCCACCACAACAACCTTTACCGATGGATCCTTCTATGGAACATATCAATGCCATGACGGGACAACCTTTTCAAGCATTTGCTGGACAAGATCATACTGCACACATTGAAGCGCATTTAAACTTTATGCAATTAAACATGATTAAAAATAATCCTATGGCAATGGGTATTATTCAAAAGAATGTTCTAGAACATATTTCAGTAATGGCTCAAGAACAAATTCAATTAGAGTTTTCTAAAGAGTTAATGCAATTACAATCAATGCAACAACAAGCACAAATGAATCCACAATTACAATTACAAGTTCAACAAATGACACAAGCTATTGAATCTAGAAAAGCAAAACTAATTGCTGAAATGACTAAAGATTATATGACTGAAGAAAATAAGATTAATGATGGTATGAATAATGATCCATTAGTTCAGTTAAAATCTAGAGAGATTGATTTAAGAGCTATGGAGAATGAGCGTAAGAAAAAAGAATCTGAAGATAGAATAAATCTAGATAAGTTAAAAGTTATGTCTAATAGACAAGTAGCCGATGAAAAACTTGAACAAACAGATGATTTGACAAAGTTAAAAATAGGCGTAGATCTTGCTAAACAAGGCATGCAAAACGCTAAAATAATTACTGGCTAATAACCAGTATTGTGGTATTTTAGATATTAGTATATATAAACACCAAGGATATTATTATGAAAAAATTAATGACACCAAGCCAAAAAAAAGTTGGTAAAGTTATGAGAGAATTTAAAAGAGGAGAACTTAATATAGGTCAATCTTCAAAAAAAGTAAAAAGCCCAAAACAAGCAATCGCAATTGCATTATCAGAAGCAGGTCAGTCTAGAAAGCCAATGGCAAAAGGTGGTTCAGTAAATGGCACATCAAGATCAGAATTTGGTAATCAAGTTAACCATTCACAATTTTTAAATAGTGACGGTTATGCACAAGCAGTTGAAGTTGAAATGACTAATCCACAAGAAACACAACTTGAACAAGTTGGTGGACAAAGAGCAATGCTTCCAGAGAAAAAGCGTAAAGCAAAGTGGTATTAAGAAATGTTACCAATGCTTGGAGCTATTGCACCTTTAGCTAAAATTTTATTTAATACAATTGAAAAATCAGTTCCTGATAAAGATTTACAAGCAAAATTAAAAGCAGATTTACAAACTCAATTACTACAATCTAATACACAAGAATTACAAGCTGCAGCAAAAATTATTGAAGCAGAAGCCAAAGCGGGCTGGTTCGCATCTAGCTGGAGACCTTTATTAATGTATGTATTAATTTTTATATTAGTATGGAATTATATATTAGGACCCTTACTATTATTTTTTTTTAAAGCTTCTATCACTATAACTCTTCCAGGAGATGTTTGGACATTATTACAAATAGGTCTCGGAGGTTATGTGGTGGGCAGAAGCGCGGAATCGGTTGCACGCACTATGGCGAACAAACCGGTAAATAACAATCAAGAAAACGGATAAGGATATAACATGAGAAACGATTATAAAATAAGACCAAGACAATCACTTAAAAAAGGTGGAATGGCTAAAGGTAAATTTCCAGATTTAACTGGAGATGGTAAAGTAACTTTTAAAGATATTTTAAAAGGTAGAGGTGTTATTAAGAAAAAAGGCGGAATGATTATGGACGAATCTATGGCTCATGAAGGCGCTGAATCTATGGCAATGGAAGCAAAAGAAACTAAAATGGAGAGAAAAGGATTTAAAGAAATTAAATCAGGTAAGATGACAAAAAAAAGTAAAAAGTAATGGCTAAACTTTGTGCCAGAGGAAAAGCTGCAGCAAAAGCAAAATTTAAAGTGTACCCTAGCGCGTATGCAAACATGTACGCGAGCGCAGTTTGTTCTGGAAAAATAGTTCCAGGAGGTAGAAAAAATAAAGCTGATGGTGGAATGCTTTCTGCAGGTGCAACTTTAGATAAAAGAAAAAAAGTTATTACTAAAAATAAAACAAATCTTTCACAACAAAGAAAAATGGTATCCAATTATAAACAAGGTGGTGTTGCCAAAGGTTGTGGTGGTGTTTTAGATAACAGAAGAAAAGTTACAAAGAAATATTAATATGGCTAAAGGTCTTCGCGCATGGGTTCAAGAGAAATGGGTAGATATTGGATCTAAAAGAAAAGATGGATCATTTGCTCCTTGTGGAAGATCCAAAGGTGAAAAAAGAAAAGGTTATCCAAAATGTGTACCACTAGCCAAAGCTAGATCAATGTCAGAAGGTCAAAGAAGATCAGCAGTTACAAGAAAAAGAGCCGCTGGTAATACAGGACCTAAACCTACAAATGTTCCAACATTTTCAAGAAGAAAAATGAGTAATGGAGGATTAGTATAATGGGCGATATATCTTTAAAAGGCAAAGGAATGGCTTTTAAAAATTGCGCTGGTAGAGATCCAGAATGTAAATTTAGTTTAAAAATAAGAGATAAATTTGCAAAAGGTGGAACTCCTGCATGGCAAAGAAAAGAAGGTAAATCTGAATCAGGTGGATTAAATAAAAAAGGTATTGCATCTTATAGAGCTGCAAACCCAGGTTCTAAATTATCAATGGCAGTAACTACTAAACCCTCTAAATTAAAACCAGGTTCAAAATCTGCTAATAGAAGAAAATCATTCTGTGCCAGAATGTCTGGAATGAAGAAAAGATTAACATCTGCAAAGACAGCAAGAGATCCAAATTCAAGAATTAATAAATCCCTACGTAAGTGGAATTGTTAATATAACTAACAAAAGGAGAAGAGAATGGAAACAGTAGACGTAGCAAGTAAATTACAAAGATATATGAAGGCCCAGTTGGCTAATTTAACAACCATGATTACTTCAGGTGGTGTTGACAATATGGAAGAATACAAGTATATACTTGGACAAATTCGTACTTACGAATTTTTATTACAGGAAATCTCTAACCTGCTAAACACAAAGGAGCTAAAACAAGATGCTGGAAACGTTATTAAACTCGACTGATGTTCAGTCAAATGAAATACCTAAAACCGTTCTAGGTTTAGAAGAAAAATATCAAGAAGAAAATAAAAAAATTGAAGATAAAACTATAAGAGCAGAAAACATTTCTGAATCATTAGTTGATGGCTTACCTGAACCATCTGGTTGGAGATTATTAGTATTACCATTTACACCTAAAGATAAAACTAAAGGTGGAATTATCATTGCACAAGAATCATTAGATAAATTAAGAATAGCTACAAACTGTGGCTATGTATTAAAAATTGGACCATTAGCGTACTATGATAAAGAACGTTATCCAAAAGGTCCATGGTGTAAAAAAGGAGATTGGGTAATTTTTGCTCGTTATGCTGGATCGAGATTACCAATAGAGGGTGGAGAAGTGCGACTACTAAACGATGACGAAGTACTTGGGACTATTAAAAATCCTGAAGATGTTCTTCATCATATTTAAACATAGGAGGCACTATGCCAATGGAAGATAAAAAAAGAGATCCAATGATAGATGTCGGCGAGGAAGAAGGCGCTGAAGTTATATTGGATAACAACGAACAAACGAAAGTCGTTGCAGAAGAAAAAAAGGAAGAGAAGATTGACGTTATACAAGAGGAAGAAAAACCTGTTGTTGAAGCAAAGGTTGAAAAACCTGTAGAAAAAAAAGATGAGTTAGAAGAGTATAGCGAGAGCGTTAAAAAACGTATTGCTAAATTAACTCATAAAATTAGAGAAGCTGAAAGACAAAAAGAAGAAGCTATTAATTTTGCTCATTCTGTTAAAAGAGAAAAAGAACAGATTGAATCAAGATTATCTAGAACAGATCAAAGATATGTTTCTGAATTTGAAAATAGAGTTAAATCTAGTTTAGATAATGTAAAAATAGCTCTTAAATCAGCTATCAATGCAGGAGATGTTGACGCTCAAATTTCAGCTCAACAACAAATTGCAGAGTTAACTTTAGAAGCAGCTAGATTAGGTTCTCTTAAATCTAATCAACAAGATGTTGTAAAAGAAAAAGAAGTTACAATAACTCCTCAACAAACAAATCAAACACCACAAACTGATCCTAAAGCAGAAGATTGGGCTTCTAGAAATAATTGGTTTGGTAATGATTCAGCAATGACTTATACTGCATTTGATTTACATAAAAAAATTGTTGAAGAGGAAGGATTTGATCCTAGAAGTGACGAATACTATGCAGAAATTGATAAAAGAATAAGACTTGAATTTCCGCATAAATTTGCTATAAAAGAAGATACATCTACAGAAAGTACAAATAAACCTGTACAAAATGTAGCTTCGGCGAAACGTCCAAGCCAAACAGGACGCAAAAAAACTGTGAGACTCACACCTTCACAGGTAGCAATTGCTAAAAGATTAGGTGTGCCACTTGAAGAATATGCGAAACATTTAACCACGAAGGAGGTATAGGCATATGGAAAAAGATAAAAATATTAAGACTTCCCGTGCGAGCGAAACTATGGTCAAAAAAGAAAGACCAAAAGTTTGGACTCCACCATCATCTCTGGATGCACCACCTGCGCCAGACGGATTTAGACATAGATGGATAAGAGCTGAAAGTGTTGGCTTCGATGATACGAAGAACATATCCGGCAAATTGAGATCTGGTTGGGAATTTGTTAGAGCGGATGAATATCCTGACTCTAATTACCCACAAGTCAAAGACGGAAAATACGCAGGAGTCATTGGAGTTGGCGGCCTAGTGCTGGCTAGGATAC
>Ga0209401_1000676_pt1 | contig 22975 bp, 26 predicted proteins | sample M_140807_MF_Meta_FD_187318 | JGI IMG/M metagenome (GOLD analysis project Ga0209401, IMG submission 187318) | Freshwater microbial communities from Lake Montjoie, Canada to study carbon cycling - M_140807_MF_MetaG (SPAdes) (version 2) | ecosystem: Environmental > Aquatic > Freshwater > Lake... | reverse complement strand
ACGCTGCAGCCCTGTGTGGTTGCTACGGCTGCGCCTCCGCAACCACACAGGGCTGGTCTGTTGGAGGGCAAAACCCTAACTTAAAACCTGGCGTCATTCATGGGGGCAGGTCAAGACACCTGCCCACACTGTGAAGAAGGTCGAGTGTCGATGCAGAAACCTGTCTGCGACCAATGCGGCTACGAGGTCGACCCCAAGATGGTGACCTGGGGATAGCTGAACACAGGGAGGTCGACGATGTGTGAACTGCTTGGACTCGCGTTCAATAAGCCGGTGTCGCCGGGCCTCTCGTTTCGTGGCTTCCGGCACCGCGCCCGGCGGAATCGCCACGGCTGGGGGCTTGCGGCCATCGGCCCCAAGCGGGCCCGGATCACCAAGGAGCCGATCCGAGCAGACGAGAGCGACGCGTCGTGTTCGCTTCGTGATGATCCCTTGCTAGTGGCCCCGCTCTTCATCGGCCACGTTCGGGCCGCCAGCTGTGGCGACGTGAACCTCCAGAACACCCACCCGTTCACACGTCGCATCAAGGGCAGCGATTTCGTATTCGCCCACAACGGCACGCTGGACACCCGTCGGCTTAAGCCTCGAGTCGCAGCCGAATTCCCCGTCGAGGGCTCCACCGACTCAGAGCTGGCGATGTGCGTACTGCTGTCATGGATGACGCGCGAGCAGGTCGCTCCCGACAGTTACCCACTAATCGAAGACTTCCTCAAGAACCTTAACGCCGCCGGTGACCTGAACTTGCTCTTCTCCGACGGGAAGCGGCTCTACTGCTACCACGACCAGGGTGGCTACAACGGCCTGTGCTACACGCACCGCCAGACACCGTTTTCCCACGTCAGTCTCCGAGACGAGGACTGGGAGGTCGATCTCGGCGAGGAAAAAGCCCCAGACCAACAGGGCTTCGTCATCGCCTCGCGGAAGCTCACCGATGGCGAGGATTGGCACGCGTTCCGGCCGGGTTCGCTGATGGTTTTCGAGCGTGGCGACGTGGTTTACGGCGCGCGCCGCTGAGCCATCGGCAGTGGTGCCGGATTCTGCGCCGCGTTCGATCCCTAAACCACGCTTCCGTCGGCATACGCGGTGATGTGCGGATCCCTACCCGGGTTCCATTTCAAACAGAAGCCTGCCCCGGGTTGCGAGATTGGCCAATCCGCCAGATTTCCGCGTTCTTTGAGCGTGGACAACCGGCCCCAAACAGAGCCAGGATGTTACGAAACCTCTGCCATACGATATTCCGGCATAGGATTCGTAACACCTCCGCAAATCGGTTATGCCCGCCGCCACCCACATCCAGCGACTGCTTCGGCACGTGCAGCGGCACGGGGTGGTGCGAACCCGTGACCTTGAAACGCTCCGCGTGCCGCGTGTCGCCCTCCAACGAGCGGTGGATCGCGGCCAAGTCATACGTCGGGCACGCGGCGTCTACGTCGCGCCTGACCACGCGACCACCCGCCACACCGACATCGCTGCCGTCGGAGCCCGAACCCCAAAGGCCGTGGTCTGCCTCGTTTCGGCCCTTGAATACCACGGCCTGACCACACAGGTCCCACATGCCGTTTGGATCATGATCCACAAATCGGCTCACCGCCCCACCAGCAAAGATCCTGCTGTGCGAGTTGTGCGAGCGTCCGGCCCGGCGCTCACCCATGGCGTCGCGACGCAGAAGATCGAAGGTGTGTCCGTGCAAATGACGACGCCAGCCAAAACGGTCGCCGACTGCTTTCGCTATCGCGACACTGTCGGAACGGACGTTGCCGTGGAGGCGCTGCGGGACTGCCTCCGCAAGCGGAAAGCAACGCCTGCCGACATCTTTGAGATGGCCAAAATCGACCGTGTTGCCCGTGTCATGCGGCCCTACCTCGAGGCACTCGCATGACGAAGAAGCCGATTAGCAATTTTGGGGCGTCTGTCCGGCAGAAACTCCTGAACCTTCGGGTTAAGACTGGGGAAGACTTCAACGCCCTGCTCACTCAGTTTGCGATCGAGCGGTTTCTCTATCGCACATGACGGACCGGCCGATCGTTGAACATGGTGATCTTCACCATCGAAACCTCCGTGACACAAAAAAGAAGGTAGGGGCGGCGCCCGGAGGCGCCGCCCCTACCGCAGAAACCAGGATGCAGCCAACAAGTCAGATAGCCAGCGACGCTTGCCGCCGCACCCTCGCGGAACGAAGATGAGGACGTCGATCGCGTTGGGCCTGCTGATGACCTGGTGACGGAATGCCGACTCTTTACGTTGAAACTTCGATCGTCGGCTACCTTCGGGGCCGACCAAGCGGCCAGGTCGTAGCTGCGGCACGGCAACTGTTGACGCAACGGTGGTGGGCCACAGAGCGGTCACACTACGAACTCGTGACCTCGCAGTACGTGCTCGATGAGGCAGCAGACGGCGATGCCGCTCTCGCTCAGCGACGACTCGAAGCGCTGGTGGGCGTCCCTCTCCTGCCCGTCGAGGCAGCGATACTGGACATCGCCGAAGAGATCCTGCAGAAAGCGATTCTGCCGCGATCCGCGAGCGTCGACGCCCTTCATATCGCGATGGTCGCCCACCACCACGTAGACTATTTGTTGACGTGGAATTGCACGCACATCGCGAACGCACGAATCCTGCCAAAGGTGTTTGACGTACTGGATCAGGCGGGGCTCGCGAGGCCGATCATCTGTACGCCCGAGGAGTTGTTGAGCGATGACACAGAAATCTCCTGATCGCGACACGACGATCGAAGACATTCACGCGACTCGGCGACGCATCGCCGAAAAGTTCGGACATGATCTCGCGGCCATCGTCGAAGACGCCAAACAGCGACAAGCCGCCTCGGGCCATGAAATCTGGCAGCCGAAACCAAAGTCCTCAGAAGTGTCCCCGGGTTCCTGACGTCATGCAGCCCAGCGGCGCCTTCCGCCACTTCACAAAGAGCCGGACATGCCGCACGAGATGCGGCTCGGTGAACTCATTGAACAGGAGCATTCGTGCGAATGCCGCCGGCGAATGCTCTACCGTGACCCCCGCTGATTCCGCGAGCCAAAGCGGCCCTGTTACCGCAGGTCATCCTGCTTAGCTTTTCGGACAAGCACGTCAGGCCGATCAGGCGGCATACAGCACACGCCCCTCGCGACAGGCGACGTGCTCAAGCGTGCCCGGCGTCATCGAACGGCTTGTGAACTCCTGTTCGCTTACGACGAGCAAATCGACAGGCATCAGGAGCCCCTTCAAAGCGCGGTTGAGCCGGACCATCTCTTCGTAGCGATCCGCCACGGTCGTCTCGACAACCAGCAGATCCACGTCGCTACGATCGTCGGCGTCGCCCCGAGCATGAGAGCCGAAGAGAATGATCTGTTTCGGATGTGCCGCCGCCACAAGCCGCTCGACGGCCATAGTGAGCCGTTCAGCCGTCGGTGCCCAAGGAGGAGCGATTGCGGTTGCCATAACCCAATCTTACCTCCACGACACGTCTGCAGCCATCGTGGGACCGGCGCTCAGAGGCTCAGCCGGCCCGTCGCCGGCCGCCGCCCTTGCGGTCGCCGGGCTTGAGCCAGTGCTTGCTGCACCACCGCGGCACTTCGTCCGGCTTGTCAGTCAGCCGCCGATAGGGCTCACGACGTCATCCGCCGCCGCGAGTCCAAGATCCCTCACGTGAAGTGCGTCATGCCCCGCTTGCCGCAGGCCTTCTGCGACAACCGGTGAAAGGGCATTGTCGATGAGGAATCTCATGACGCATGGAGCAGCGGAAGCTCCCGCTCTCGCACAGCCTCAGCGGCAAAAGCGAGCGCCGCTCGCACGTCCTCCGCCTGCAGGTCGGGAAACGCCTGCAGAATGTCTTCTCGCGTCATTCCTTCCGCAACCATGCCGACGACGGTCGCCACAGGAATTCGCAGGCCGCGAATACACGGCACGCCGTTCATCTGCTTCGGATCGACGGTGACTCTGCTCATGGCTGCGTTACCGTTCAAGGGGCGGAACATGTCTTGATCAACATGCACTAGTATACCGCCGACGACGTCATGACGCTCGGCGGCGTTTGCCGCCGCCCTTGCGTTTTTCATGGAATGACCAAACCAATCGCCACGTTGCTCACAGCTCTTGGTGTTCAAGCCATTTACGCAGCGTCTCCATACGGTAGAGGACAACCCTTCCGACGGTGAGCCGCGGGATCCTTTTGGCACGGGTCAGGCGGTTGAGAGTGGAGACGCTTACGCCGAGCCAGGCCGCAGCCTGCCGCGGCCGTAATGAAAGAGGCTCACCACTGTCGTGCGGCCCAGCACAACAAACGCCCGCCGCGGGCATTCCGCTTACTGCAGGCAAATCGATGCGAGATGGGCAGGGCGGTGGCGGAACGACTTCTGCCCCACGCCGGTCATGGTTGCCGAGGCTGGCGACCGAAGAGAACCTGCAGGGCCGCGAGGGCCTCAGGGGGGATGGATGCGAGGCGGGAGGCGAGTTCCGCGATCGCTTCTGGGTCGATTTGCGACGGCGATTTCGCGGTGTCTGGGCCGGCGACGTCGGATCTGACGTCGCCTCTTGGTTGAACCCTGGTTTTCCCCGACAAAGAGCAGCCTTGTTCGATCCCTGCCGGGGGTACTTCTTCTCCACGCCGCCCATGACTCTTCGGAGCATGGCTCGGCTTCACGGGCGAGTCGCTGACTGCACCAGAATCTGCATCGCCGCGCCGAAACACGCGTGTGTGCGGCCGCGAGAGGGTGTTTGTGCGATCGCTACCCGGGATGCGGTAGCCGGCGGCAGCGTTGTCCCCCGGCAAGCCGGTGGCGCAGCAGCCGTCCCACACGCCTGGAAAAACGCGGGGCTGTAGCTCCCGCGATGAAGATACGAACGGCCGTTTCGCGATCAGGCCGATGGGGCCCGGCGCAGCAACCAGGCGGATGCGCGGTTGAAGGCGATCGCGAGGGCCGCCGAGCCAGCGGCGTAGACCAGCGGGCTTGATCCGTATGTCGCGGCGTCTTTCGGATTCACGGCGACCAGCAGAAACAGGGCGGTCGCGGTGACGCACGTCAGCGACAATCCCGTGAATACAACCCGCCATGCTTCCGTTTTCATCCCGAGACTCCGTGTTCGAGGAGCAGTTCTCGCGCCGTGGCGAGTGACTGCATGGCCGCACCGTCGAGGGTCCTCAAGTTCACCGCGGCGAGCCCCGGCATCATACCCGTCAACGCCGCCTTGGAGAACAGCCCCAGTTTCTCGAGCGGCGTGACACGAGCCCGCTCGTGCAGCACGCGGTAGCCTCGCCGCCTGATCCGCGTGCCGATCGCACGGTAGATGCTCGACGCCGCCCGGATCGCCAGGCGGGCATCGGTGTCCAACGCGGGAATGCCCGAATCGCCGGCCACATAGAAGCCGTCGGCCACTTCGAGCACGCGCCGCACACCGCTGCGGACGCACTCGGCATCAGGGGCCAAACCGTTCGGACGCAGGCCACCTGTCCATTCGACCGGCAGGTAGCACCGGCTCCGCCGCCAGTCTTCCGCTACGTCGCGAGCGATGTTGGTGAGTTGCATGCCCATGCCCAGGGCAGCGGCATGCGGCAGGAAGCTGCGGTCCCGGAGCCCGAGAAGCGGGCACATCAGCACGCCGACCGCTCCGGCGACCCGAAAGCAATACCGCATCAGGTCGGCCGCGTGGAAGTCCGCCGCGGGAACGAGGTCTGACTGCATGCCCACGAGCAGTGCCTCCGCCGCCGGAATCGACAATCGGTGCCGGCTCACGAGGGTTGCCAGCCAGCGGCTTTCGACTGCGGCCGGCTCCCGTCCGCCCGCGATCAGTCGCAGGTCACGGGCGACATCGTCGACGAATGCAGCGGCCGCCGCGGGTGACGCCGCGGCATCGACACCGTCGTCGCACCACCGGCACCAGGCGTAGAGCCGCTCCACGTCGGACCGTGTGGAGGCCGGCAGCAGCCGGCTCGCGAACGAGAACGAGCGGCTGTGCCGACGGATCGACTCGCGGGCGGCCGTCGCTGCGTCCGCGTTCCCGAGCCCGCTATCCGGTGATGACATGGAAATCCGCGGCGATCGTGTCGCACGTCGCTTTGGCGGAGTTGACCACCCCGGGCACGCCGGCGCCCGGATGAGTACCCGCTCCGACCAGGTAGAGACCGGGAATGTCAGGGTCGCGATTATGCGGCCGGAAGTAGGCGCTCTGGATGAGCCGAGGCGCCACCGAGAAGGCAGAGCCGTGATGGGCATTGAACTTGGCGGCGAAGTCGGCGGGCGTGAAATGGCGGCGGGTCACGATCGACTTTCGCAGGCCGGGCAGACGCCGCTCGAGCGCGGCGAGGATCGTGTCGCCGTACCCCGTCGCCACGGCGTCCCAGTCGACGGCCGCGTTCCCGAGGTGGGGCACGGGGCTGAGCACGTAAAAGGCTTCGCACCCGTCGGGCGCCATGCCCGGGTCGGTGACCGTGGGGGCATGGAGGTAGAGGCTGAAGTCGTCGGGGAGCCGCGGGCCACGAAAGATGTCGCGCACCAGCCCCTGGAACCGCGGCCCGAACAGGATTGTGTGGTGGGCGAGCTGCGGATACCGCTTGTTGGTGCCGAAGTAGAGGACGAACAACGACATCGACCAGGACATCCGTTCGAGCCGCCGCCGCCGCCGCTCGGCCCCAGCCACGCCGCGGTACAGCGTCGCGTAGGTGTGATGGACGTCGGCGTTCGATACGACGACGTCGAAAGCCGCCGGCGGCAGGCCGGCCGCGTGGACGACGTGCTCGAACGCATCCGGGCCAGGCCGAACCACCACGTGTTCGACCGGAGCTCGGAGCCGGAGCGTGCCACCCAGATCCTCGAACAGGCGGACGAGCCCGCGCACCAAGGCTCCCGTGCCTCCTTCAGGGAAGAACACGCCCCACTTCCGCTCGATCCAGTGGATCAGCGTGTAGATGGAACTCGTGTCGAGCGGGTTGCCGCCCACGAGCAGCGGGTGGAAGCTGAAGGCCTGCCGCAGGTGCTCGTCCTTCACGAATCGGGAAACCTGCGCGTACACGCTGCGATCGGCCCGCAGGCGTGCCAGATGCGGTGCGGCCCTGAGCATGTCCGTGAAACTCAGGAACGGGACCGCACCGAGCTCCTCGTACCCCTTCTCGAAGACTTTCCGCGTGTAGTCTGCGAAGCGCCGGTAGCCCTCCACGTCGCTGGGGCTCACGCGGCGGACCTGCTCAATCAGCCCCGCTTCATCGGCGACGTAATCGAACGAGACTCCGTCGTTCCACTGGAGCCGGTAGAGCGGCGTCACCGGCAGCAGGCGGACGTAGTCCGCCATCCGCCGCCCCGACAGCTCGAAGAGCTCCTCGAGGCAATGCGGGGCGGTGATCACGGTCGGCCCGGCATCGAAGATGAAGCCGCTGTCTTCGTACACGCTCGCCCGTCCGCCAGGCTGCTCGTGCGCCTCGTAGCAGACCGTATCGAAGCCCATCGATTGCAGCCGGATGGCGGCCGCCAAACCGCCGAAGCCGCTGCCGATCACGGCTGCCCGCCGCCGCGGGCCGTCGCCCGCGCCGCGGGCACGCCCGACGGGGATAGCCGCCACGCTCATCGGGTTGCCTCCGCCGCCGTTTGGTGCGGCGCCGGAGGCTGCGTGGCAACCTGCAACATCTCGGTTACCTCGGCAAGACTCGCCCCGGTGCCACCGCCGGTCGTGGCGGTCAGAATATCCCTCGCCCGCCGCAGCCGGGTGTGGATCGCGCTGGCCGCAGATTCCTTCGTCGCACCGAGCAGGTCGCTGGCGAGCGAGCGGAGCGAATCTGGGTGTGGATGTGGATCCGCAAGCCGCCGCTGCAGCGCGGCGAACCCGTCCTTCGATAGACGGTCTGCGGCCCATGCCCAGGGCCACGTGACCCGACGGTTCCGCAGGTCGTCGCACCGCTCGGCCCCGCCGACGAACTCGACGAGTTCGTCAAGGTCGTTCTTCATCTGCAGGCAGATGCCGACCCTGCAGCCGAACGCGGCGACAGCCCGGAGGGTTTTCGGGTCGCCCGCTGCAGCATGGGCTCCACACCAGGCGGCGAGCGAAACAAGGCGGCCGGTCTTCCACCGGGAGATCGCCAGAGCCGTGGCCCGCGCCTGCCGGGGCGTCACCTCGTCGATTCGCGTGGAGAGATCGATGGCCTGACCCTCGTGGCACTGCCGGGCGACCTCGATGAACCGCTTCAACACCGCCGCCGACTGAACCGGATCCGCGAAGGCGTCCCCGGCGAGTTCCAGTGCCCGAAAATACATCCAATTCCCGGCGTTGACCGCCCGGGCCGTTCCGACCACCGTGTGGAGCGCGGGCTGGTTGCGCCTCGTCAGCGAGCCATCTTCGAAGTCGTCGAGAACGAGCGACCCGGCGTGCAGCATCTCGACGGCGTCCACGATCGCGGACGGGGCTGCACCGTGACCGCCGGCGAACGCATACGCCTGCTGCAGAAGGATGGCCCGGAACCGCTTGCCGCCGACGCCGGGATACAGGTCGGGGGCGAGCTGGAGGGCCTTGGACCAACCGTGCCTCGTGCGGGCGGTCTTGTGCGTGTGTCCGGCAAAACCGAGCGGGTTGGTGATCATGTCAGCCCCGGACGTGCGGTCGGAAGAAAAGACCTGGCAAAGCGGATCGGTGCCAGCCCGCTCGGCGGCCTCCCGATGACGATCCGGGCCGCATCGGCGATCGTGAACCGGTGGGCATAGAACCTTGCGATTCGGTCCTCGGAAAGCACCCTGTAAAACCGCCGGAATATTTTCCAGCGGTCACGGGGCGTGACGAGGCAGAACAGCAGCCGGTTCAGAAACCGGGTGAATCCCCGCCGCAGCGAATCACCAGCGGCGACCACCGCGAGTTCCTCGGCGATCCGCTCGGGAGCCGCCCGGGCCACGATGTCGGCGAAGCGGACCGCCAACGGCATCGAGTAACCGGTCGCGGCGTGATACCAGCCGCCCGCGTAGCCGCCGGCGATCGACGCACCGGGGTTCTGAGCGGGTGCGGCGTAGGGCATGGGCAGGCATCCGCGCTCGGACCGCACCCGTTCGGTGGCATCCACGCCGGCCTCGGCGAGCCGTGCGGCGATCAGGGATTCCGCCCGCCCCTCGTCGCAGGTGGGCTCATCGCCGAAGCGGGTGTATTCCAGCAGCACGCGATCGGGACCGAACGGCAGTTCGTAGAGAAACTCGAAGCCGCAGGCCTGATCCTCCCGAACGTCCATCACGGTCGGCTCCGCTGCAGGCCAACTGCGACTGAGCCGAAACTCGTGCCCGATGAATGATTGGTAGCCCGCGCCCTGCGGCAGCCCGGGCGACGTCGCCCGCCCGCGGCAATCGATGACCGTAGCTGCATCGACCGGAGAGCCGTCGCCAAGCCTGACGCGGGTCGGCGAAATGATTTCACAGCTCTCACCGCGCCGAATGACCAGAACGCCGCGTTCCTGCTGTTCCGGTTCGGCCGCCAGCCGTCGCGTTGCCTCGCGGAGACCGGCGGACGAGATCGTGGCGTAGGGGATTCCCACCCGGCGAGACAGCCCTGGAAAGCGGACGCGATACCCTGGCCACCGATAGTCGACCAGCGGGTCGAACCAGACGCGGGCCGACTCCGGAATGTCCGACTCGTGAAACGACCAGGTGTGGTTTCCGCAGAGCTCGCCTCCCCGTTCGACGAGCAACACCCTGGCGTCGCGGCGGTGATGCGCGAGTGCGTGCGCCAGCAGGCAGCCCTGGAGGCCGCCACCGACGAGCACGTGGTCGAAAGCATCGGTCCGACTCATGCTGCACTCCCCAACCCAACCGTCGCAGCGGCGTGATGGCGGGCCACCCGGTCGAGCACGGGGCCGACACCGTGCAGCACCAGATGGGGAACAGCGACGGCGCTCAGGCCGACAAACGTGGCCCGGATCAGCGTGTCGTTCCAGGTCGGAGCCTGCAGCACGAGGCAGGTCGTCAGGGCGATCAGGGCGATCGACAGGGCCGTCATCGGAGCCAGGCCCATGGCGAGCTGCCACCAGCTCTCGCCCAGTTCACGCCGCAGTCGTCTCAGACCGCGGGCGGAGTGCCAGCCGCAAAAATAGAGCAGGAATCCCACGATCGGATTCATCCAGGCCAACACTGTGGCGAACGAGACGATCATGAACGTGTCGAGCAGCAGGATCCGACGCCGGCGGCCTCTGCTCGCCACGGCCGTCAGCGACTGCCAGACCACAGCAACCCCTTCGATCGCGAGCATCGCCCATGAGCAGACCACCAACGCATCGACGGCCCATCGGATCTGCGGCGCTGCTCCGCGCGGTGCGGCCAGCGAGAGAATCCGCACGACCTCGTCCGTTTGAAAGGCGACCGGAATCCAGATCACCAAGCCACCGCGGGCCACACGGAAAGCCGTCCGGAGCAGTTTCGCTCCGCGCGGGCCGGGCACCAGATCCGGTTCCTCTTGGCCGAAGTGCCAGGCCGAAGCCATGAAGAACACGAGAATCGTGGCCGCGGGCTCGAAAAACCAACCCAGAACGACTCCGCTGGCGATCGCGAGATACGTCAGCAGAAACACGCCCCCCCACGCCGGACCGAGGAGCGGCTCGAGCCGCCGCCGGGCAAACCGGTGATCGGCCGCCCCATGGGGCAGGCCGATCACCGCTACCAGCAGGGCCAGTACACCACCGACCGGGATGACCGCGGCGGACGGAAAACAACACGCGACCCCGATCATTGCCCAAGCGAGCAAGGTCATCGAGGCCGCGTGCATGTCATGACTCTCGTGGCTGAGCGGTCGAGCCGGTCACGCGTATGCCGCCTCACCCGCAGCCCTCTTGCTGCTCTTGGCCCGGGCGATCAGGTAGATCAGCACGCCGAAACCCGCCTTCGCCGTCATGTCGGCGATCGCATAGCCGATCTGCAGTCCGACAATGCCATTGGCCCCGACGATCCCACTCGCAGCATCCGCGAGCCCGGCCTTCGCCCGCAGAGCGTCCGGCGTACCACCCAGTGCGTAAGCGATCGGATACACCGCCCACGTGACAAGGATGACCAGCCGGGCAATCTCCAGGAGCTTGCGGGCTGCGGGCGGCTGGCTGTCGAGCGAGTTCGTGAGTTCCGTCCACAGCAGATAAAGAATATAGAAGAACGGGATCGACGACAGACCGCCCCACATGACCCGCTCACCCCACCGGTTCGGATCGGCGATCACCTCGCCCGGATAGCCCAGCGCAATCATCGCCGCCGCCGCGATCACGAGACGCGTCAGCAGGCTCGTCGCCTTCGACTCCGGCAACCGCAGGACCGCGACCAGCTCCACCATCAACAGCGGAACGGTCAGGATCCAGTCCGCGTAGCGGTAGAAATCGTTGAACGCGGCACCGGTGCCCACGTATCCGGCCCCACCCTCCGCCAGTTTGTAGGCGTCGTGCCAGCTGTGTCGGATCATGAAGTAGTGGTAGCAGGCAATCGCCACCACGAGGCCCGACACCGTCAACGCCGGCCGGTATTCCGGATCCACGTTGACGCGCGACAGAAACAGAAACAGGGCCGCCGCCCCCATGGTGGCAACCGTCATCGAAAAGATGTTGTCGACCGCGTTGTACTGGAGAGTCGACAGGCTTGGCATGGCCGCCGCCAGAACGAAAGAGACGTTGATCATGGATTCACCTTCAAGGCAAAAAAGTTGAGTTGTTCCCGTACCCGCGACGGATCGCTACTGGACCCCCCACGGCGTGCCATCGTAGACGTTTCCCGGGCCGGAGCAAGCACACGCCGGCGGAATTTTTCGTGGCGACGAGGCTTGGTGCCGGTCGTCGGCAGGGCCGACTACAACTCTTCCGGCTCGAGTGTCCCGAAGATGCGACGCGAGGCAGCTTTCGTCGAACCGGCGAGATGTTCCGTCTGGAGCGGGTGAACGCCCCCGCGGCTCCCGAGATGCGGCCGGGAGGCTACCATGCAGGGGTTCACTTTTCTCAGGAGCCACCTTATGGCTGACAACCAGACCAACAACTGGCCGGACCTCTTGATCGGCCTCTACGACAATCTCACTGGTCGGCGTGCCGAGATCACGTACGAGTTCGACAACATGCACATCAAGATTCCCAGCGGCACCGGTCCGGCTGCGGAGCACGCCGAGTGGGTGCTGCATGGAACGATGAAGATTCGGACGAGAGACGTAGGAACGCACCCAAACTGATTCTGGCCGGGCGGCTCGCGGGAAGTGTGGATGGTCGCCCGGTCGTGATCGAAGGGGATGACGCGGGACTGCTCGTCACCGCCGTCACGTTTCGGGCGGCGTGGAGCATGGGCCGTAACGTCGACGCGGTGTTTCCGCTCCTTCTCGCGCTGCGGAACGCCGGTGTTCCGCTGCGGGTCGGCGTGGCGGGCTTGGGTGTGGTGAACCTGTTGCCGACGCCAAGCCTCTTGGCCCGGTTCATCGCGCCGGGTCTCGTTCGACGTTTCTGAGCGGCTGTGCTGTGGCGGCCGGGTCGCGAGCCCCGTGACCGAAGCGGATCGCGACGAAGCCAACAGCCATCCTGACGGATCGGCCACAACCGGAGCCTGCGTGTGTTCAGCCCGATCGGTCGCTTTCTCGTCGCGGTGTTCGACGCCCTCGACAGCCCGCCGGTGCGGACATGGCTCGAACGCGCCGTTGTCGTGACCGCCGCCGTGGGTTTCCTCGTTCACTTGTCGGTCATCGGTGTCGCCCGCGTCCTGCCGGACGTGCCGCAGACGCTCTTCGAGGGGCTCGATGAAAGTCCGCTCCACGCGGTCTACACCCCGTTCAGCGTGATCCTGTTTTACGAGGTGGTTTTGCTCGTGTTCGCACTGGCCGCCTCGCACACCGGCGAGATCGCGAAGCAATATCAGATCGTTTCGTTGATCGTCGTCCGCCGGGTGTTCAAGGACATCGGCAGCTTCAGCGAACTGGAAAACTGGCTGGCTGAGCCGGAAGCGGTCAAGGCCGTGCTGCTGGACATGGCCGGCGCCTTGCTGATGTTCATGATCGTCACCGGCTTCACCTTTCTTCGCGACGCGACGCCGAAGACGAAGATCCACCGCGACCTGCAGGGCTTCATCCAGCTCAAGAAGGGAGTGGCCCTGCTGCTTCTGGTGGTCTTGGTGGCACTGGCGGCGATCAATCTGTGCAGCTGGCTCGGCCTGACCGGCGGCCTGCCGCCGGCGTTGGCGGCAAGGCCGGTCGACGTCGACCTTTTTTTCTTTCCCCGGTTCTTCGAGTTCATGATCTTCACCGACGTGTTCCTTCTGATCGTCTCGCTCGCGTATTACGAGCGGTATGAATACGTGTTTCGCAACGCCGGTTTTGTGATTTCGACGGTCTTGCTGAGGGTGTCGCTCTCCACGCCCAAACCCTACGATCTGCTCCTCGCGTTGACGGCGATGCTCTACGGCGTCGCAGTGCTGGGCGTGTTCGCCTGCTACTCGGCAATGTCGAAGCGGTTTGAAAAGCAGCACGGGGCATAGCGACATGGCCGAGGCGATTCCGCCCGTCTGCGTCTGGCTAAAGCGAGATCTGCGCGCGAGCGATCATCCGGCACTCGCCGAGGCGGTGGCCCGGGCGCGGGGCAGCGGCGTGTTCGCGGTGTTTCTCTACGAGCCCGAGGTGCTCGCGCAGCCGGAGCATGATGCGAGCCACTCGGCGTTCGAGCAGGAGTGCCTCATCGAACTCGACGCCGCCCTCGGGCGGCTCGGCATTCGGCTCGTCACCCGCCGGGGCGAGGCGGTGGCGATGCTCGAGCAGCTGCGCCGCGAGACGGGCTTCCGCCTGCTCGTCGCCCACGAGGAGACCGGCACGGGGGTGACCTACGCCCGCGACAGACGGGTGCGGCGCTGGGCCCGCGAGGCGGGCGTCGAGTTTCATGAACTGCCGCAGGGGGGCGTCGTGCGCCGGCTTGCCTCGCGGAACGGCTGGAACCGGCTGTGGGAAGTGCGGATGGAGGCCCACCGTGCCGACGTGCCGCGGAGCACCGGCCGCGGGGGGCTCGAGACCATCGCGCGGCTGTCGACGGCCGGCATCCTCGACTGCCGCGGGCTCGGACTGCCCACCGACACGAAGGACCGCCAGCGGGGCGGCGAGCGCGCGGCAGGCGAGGTGCTGGACGACTTTCTCTCGCGCCGTGGGCGGCAGTATTCCGGCGGCATCTCGAGCCCGCTCTCGGCGGCGACGAGCTGCTCGCGGTTGAGCCCGTATCTTGCATTCGGCGCGATTTCGATGCGGACGGTCTGGCAGGCGAGCGAGGCGCGTCGCCGGGAGGTGCAGGCGAGCCTCCTCGGGGCGACGAGCCCGCGGGACCGCGTCGTTCTCAAGGCCTGGCAGCGGAGTCTGAAGGCGGTGCAGGCCCGGCTCCACTGGCACTGCCACTTCATGCAGAAGCTCGAGGATGAGCCGGCGATCGAGTTTCACAACATGCTGCGGGCGGCCGACGGCCTGCGCGAGACAGAGGTGTGCACGGAACGGCTCGCCGCCTGGCAGGCGGGCCGCACGGGCTATCCGCTGGTGGACGCCTGCCTGCGGAGCCTGGTCGCCACCGGCTGGCTCACGTTCCGCATGCGTGCGCTCGTCGTGTCGTTCGCCAGCTATTCCCTCTGGCTTCACTGGCGGCCCACGGGCCTGTTCCTCGCCCGTCATTTCCTCGATTTCGAGCCGGGCATCCACTGGTCACAGCTGCAGATGCAAAGTGGCACGACTGGGATCAACACGCTGCGAATCTACAACCCCACGAAGCAGGCGGTCGAACAGGATCCCGGCGGCGTGTTCATCCGTCGCTGGGTCCCGGAGCTCGCCGGCGTGCCGTCGGTCTTCGTCCACATGCCCTGGACGATGCCGGCTGACGTGCAACAGACGGCCGGCTGCGTGATCGGCCGAGACTATCCCACGCCGCTCGTGGACCATGCGGCGGCGGTTCGCGAAGCGAAGCGCCGGCTGGCCGCCGTGCGGAACGCTCCCGAGGCACGCAGCGAGGCCCGTGGCGTGGCGGAACGACACGGCAGCCGCCGTGACCGGCGCGGGGCGTTGCAGCAGGATCCGGTGCGGCGCGCACTCGGCCGTCACGGCCCGCCGTCGAAGGCACCGCCAGCCGTGGATCCCCAGCGGCTGCTGCCATTCGCTTCGCCCGACAGCGGCATCGATGCGGCTGCACCGGGGAAACCAGGCGCGCCCTGACCATGCAGGGCCTGACGTCCGCGCTGCGGCCGGGTGCATCACCGGGCCAGAGCCGCGAGCGTCGACGCCCCTCATGGCGGCATGGTCGCTCTTCACCGCGCAGGCCATCCTGCGGCGACTGATCTTGCCCCCTTCCACGGCACCACCCCCAGATTCTCGCTCTGGATGTGGTGCTGTTGAAGGCGGGCAGGTCGTTCGCCGCACAGGAGTCGGCAGCGGACCTCTACCCGGGGTAGTGCCCGGGGTAGTGACTGGTCAGAAACTGACAAGCGCCCTCACGCCGGCGATCAGCGCCGGCCCCGCCGACCGGAGCGATGGCACGACGTACTGCAGGTCCGGAGTGATGCGGACAGCACGAGTGAGCTCGTAGTTGTAGAAGCACTCGATGCCCTGGCCATCGCCGATCGGGCCAAACTGCGACGTGATCAGGGTGCCGATCTGGGGGCTGGTGGAGGCGTAGTACCAGCCAATGCCAAACGTATCATCGCGCCGCGTTCGGCCAATCACGTTGCCCCCACGCCAAAGCTCAGGAACGCGTCGATTGGGCTGGTGCTTGGGTCCGCGATGCCCGCGCGGCCGAATGGGCCCCAGCCCCGCGTTGTGTCAGCCGGATCGACGAACAGATACTGATCGAAGTTCCAATACAGGCACCACGAGCCCTGGATCGTCGGCGTCGCCACGTTCGGGTAGGGAATGTAGGCCTCGGAAATCGACATGTAGGTGCGGCTGTTCCAGGTGCCGCCCAGAAGCTGGTGCCCCGGGCGGCCGAACCAGTTCGTGGGCACCCGCACGGCCGCCGACAGGAGCATTCCGTCGTTGAAGAGTGTGTCGAAGCCGCTGGTGGCCGTCGTGTCGTTCGAGTTGAGCACGGTCACCATGAACTTCGGCCCGTCGTCTGGATGAAGCACGAATCCGGCCCCCAGCGTGGAGTACGGTACCGTCGCGCCCACGATCGGGTTGAAGACAAACCCCATGTTTGAAAACTGCGTCTTGCCCCGTCCATGGGCAAAGGCGTTCATGTCACCATCGAGCGTGTCCATCTTGCCGGCAAATACGGAGAACGCATCGGTCAACTCCTGCGTGAGAAGCACGTTGGTCAGATACACCTGCTCGCTGTTGTAGACCGGCAGGTCAGCGATCAGCGTCGGCGAGATGAAACAGCCCACGTTCCCGACGATCGTTTCGCCGTAGCGATGCTCGGCGCGGAGTTTGAGATACAGGCCCTCATGCACGCCGAGCTTTCCGCCGTCGGCGATCACGCAATAGTCGCCGTGCCCGGCGTAATCGAAGGCTTGGGCAAAGCCGCCGTTTGTGTTTCCGATATAGAAACCCGTGTTGTCGGCGAGGATGGTCACGCCGGCTTCGGCCAGCCGCTCGCGAAAACCGTCCGGAGCGCCGAGCAGATGCGGAGCCATTGTGTACGTAGGCTCTTCCACATAGGGCTGCGGCGGCTCGTCTGCCACAGTCAGGCTCACGAGGCACCACCACAGCCCGGCGGCCAGGCGAGTGATCGGCCTGCCAGCTGCAAACCGCCGCCGTTGCACGTCCCGAGCTCCGCAGTTCGGTCGCATGGAAGCTGCTGCGGAGAGGGCTGGTGCCTGACGGGGGGCGACTTTGACAAACGCCGTAGGCCGCCCTGCTATCGGTATCATCGGTACGGTCGTGCGGCCGGATGTGGGCAATTTCCCGCCGTCGCCTCGCCCGCGGGTGAGAGTGGCGAGACCAGGCAAACCCTGCGGCTTGCCCGTGCCCGGAGCCCGTATCGCCGTCCGGCTCTTCCTGATTCCGGCTCTTCCTGTTCAGGCATCACTGTCCAGGCAGTTGACCCAGCCAGTACAGCACCGACACCACCACCACGATCGCCAAGTCGAGAATCATGGCCTGCCGCGCGTAGTCGCGGATCGGCTTCGTGCACGCATAGACGTCTCCCGCTTCGGTCTTCACGTGACTGCACACGATGCGATAGAGGCCCAGCACGGGGAGCGACGCCAACACCGCGAAGAGCGCATCCACCCGCACTTGGAACGCAGGCGCGCTATTGACATACGCCAGGAGCGCCACGGTGAGCGTCACGAACAGCGCCTGGAGAGAAACGACCTCGCGAAATGAATGTGCCTGGACGACACACGGGGTGATGTCATCCGGCGGGCTGCGGAAAACCACGGAAAAGAAACTACGAAAACCGCCCATCGTGAAGGTCCACTTCCTGTTCGGAACGCGAGTACTCGTCGATCGTCGCACAGTGCCTCGACGTTATCAACTCTACGAGATCGTCTTTTGAAACGAGCGTCGTGCTCGGCCTTGGCACATCAGTCGCCACGTCGCCCACGGCAGCGAAGCGATGGCGTGCACGGAACCGCGGGAAGAGACGGCGACAGTCATTGCATTACGTCCACCTGCCGTGATGCTGTGTGGCAGGCGATGGAAACGTCGATCCTCGTATCGGCCCCCAAAGCCGACAGCACCGCGGGCAGTCGTGACCATGCCCGTGCCCCCGGCACTCCTCGGCGGTCAGTGCAAAGTGCCCCACGGTCGCTGATCCTCTGCTGTTCCGCCGATGATGCGAGATGGCAATCGGTCAGGGCTGGACGTGCGGGACCAACGTGCACTGGTCAGAGAGCCGACTCGCATGATGCTCGTGACAGGTAAAAACAATCACCTGGGCGTGCGCCGACACTTCCCGCAGGATGTCGGTCGCGATCGCCATGCGGTGGGGATCGAAGTGCACGAAAGGGTCGTCGAGCATCAGGAAGCCGCCCCCGTCGGCCAGATATGCCTCCGCCATCGACAGGCGAACGGCCAGCGCGAGCGCACCCCCGCTGCCATGGGAGAGACATTCCGGAGGGAGCGATACCGCGCCTCGCACCACCCGCGCCGGCACCTGGCCGGAGAACTCGAGCGTCGCCGTGCCGCCCGTGATTCGGGAAAAGATCGAGGCGACCTTGTCGCCGAACACCTGGAGGGGATCCGTAGCTGCGCCGGCGGTTACGCTGTCAAGCACCTTCTTGATCCTCAGGTAGGCCCGCCCCTCCGCACGGGCGCGCTCAAAAGCCCGAGCAGCCGCCTCGGCGGCTTCGATGACGTCCTGGCTGCGGCGGTCACCGAGTTGCGTGGTCAGTTCGGCGCAGCGGGCTCGTGACTCCGTCAGCTGCTCCTGCGCCTCGAGCCGGTGACGCTGGGCATCATCGAGCTGCGCGAGCAGCGCCTGCGATGAAGCGAATTCCTCCGGCAGCATCGGCAGGGCAGCGAGCGTCTCCCGCCCCTCCCTCAGGGCCGCCTTGGCCGCCAGAAGCTTTTCCGCGAGCCCTTCCTGATCGCCGTATGCCTGCCTCCATCCATCGATCGACGACTGATGTCGCTGCACCTCGTTCGCCTCTGTGATGCGTTGCGCACGCAGGGTTTCCATCTGGGCGTCGATCGTGACGAGATCCCGGGCCTGGGGCAGGGAATCGAGCGACTGGATCACCTCTTCCCACTGGGCGAACGTCTTGCCGCCAAGAGCTCCAGCGAGCGCCGCCTCCTTCTGCTTCAAGATGGCGTCGGCTTCACGGCGTTTCTCGACCATCACGACGAGATCGTCGCGCGTCTTGGCGTGGCAGGCTTCGAGTTCCCTGGCCAATCGTGCGCGATCCACTTCGAGCGATTGAAAAAGTGCATCCACGTCGTCACCGCCGCCGTCAACGGTCAGGGTGATTCCGCCCGCTACCACCCGCAGCCGTGCCTCGGCGGTGCCGACCGTGCCTCCCTGGTCGATCGCGATCGTTTCAGTCGCGGCGATGCCCCGCGTCACAAGCACGTGGCCAGGCCTCTCCGACTCAAGCCGCCACGCGAGCGTTCGGGCCGCGAGCTTGTTCTCGATCGCGGTGATCGCGGTGTGCAGCGTGGTGACGGCGAGGATCCTTTCATGCCCCGGAGCGGGGAGGCTCTCCGCCACCGCGGCGGCCTGGTCGCACGCGAGCTTCACGGCCTCGATGGTCCTGAACGCCTGCCTCGCCGCGGCGCCGTCGCGGCGCTGCTGGGCAGCCCGGAGCTCTTCTTGAAGTGTGGTCCACGCCGTCTCAAGATCCGTGTGTCGTGAAGACCACGCCTTGGTCGCCGCCTCCGCCACGGGCCACGCCCGAAACGCCTCCGCCAGCGTCTTCACCTCGCCCTCGAGCCTCGATAGCCGCTCCTCCAGCAGGCTGCGTTGAGCGAGATCGTTACGGAGATGGCCGTGTCGGCTCAGGAAGGCGGCCGCCTCGGAAACGACACGATCCTGCTCCGCCACCAGTGTGTTGATCTCATCGATGTCCCGCTCGAGTGCGAGAACCGCGTCGCGTTCCGCGACGAACCGCTGCCAGGCATACCACGCCTCGACGACGAGTCCGGCGCCTCGCTTCCACGGATTGGCAAGGCCCTTTTCCTGTCCATTCTGCGACTCGGGTCGGCCCCGGTCGTCGTTCCAGCGGCTGAAGGCTTTGGTGATCCTGTCGTCGAGTTTCTGGCGGAGCCTCTGCTCATCCACGTCGCCTGCCACGCCGGCGCCCGCTCGAAGGAGGTCGCGGATGTCCCGCAGCGCGGCGGCATTGTGTCTGATCGCGGCGAGTGTCTGCTCGAGTTCCGCCTGGCCGGTGAACAGCACGTGTCGAAATGTCGCCTCGTTGTGGGCCAGCATCGCCCCGAGCCGCGTGTGGACGGCCGTGGCGTCGCCGAGGACCGTCGTGCCGTCCGTGAGACGACTTGATGCGCCCGCCCCCCAGCGCTTGTCGAGCGTCCATGCGACACCGTCGTGCTCGAAGGCGAGCGTGACGATGGCGTGGTCGCCGGCGGGCTGCGGCAGCCACCGCTCCATGGTGTCGCGGAACTGCGCAGGAGCAAGATTCGTGGGCGTGAAGAGTGCGTGAAAGATCGCTTGGCGGACCGTGGTCTTGCCAAGTTCGTTTGGACCGTGGACCACCACGAGCGGCCTAGCGAACTGATGCGACTCATGAGAAAAGCGGCCGAAGGGATGGAGTGTGACGTGAGTGAGCCTCATGCGCGTTTGGCCTCCTCGATCAGTTCGTGGGCGAGGGTGGCGGCGTCGGGATGCTCCGTGTCGGCAAGAAGGGCGGTCAGCAGCGTATGGGCCAGGCCGCCTTCGCGATGGTGGGCCTCGATCTGTGTGGCGTCAATCCGATCGTGGATATCGCACTGCTCGGTGAGGTTCAGGAAGCGCGGCCGCAGTCGGTCGATTGCGGCGGTGAGCGCGGCCCGCTCGTGGGCCGAAAGACGGCCCGTGAGTTGCAGGTCGAGGATGGTCGCGCCGGCTTTCAAGGCCTCGCACTGCTGAAAGAGTGTCGTCACGTCGTCCGCCGTGATCAGTTGCCGCTCGATCCGCAGGAAACGGACGGCACCAGGAGACAGCCGCTCGAACCGCGAGACGTGGTCTCCGTCACATTCGATGAACCAGGCCGAGCCACCATGGCGGCAGCGGATCGAGTCGGGTGTATGCGTACCGGCCATGAAGAATGGCGAATGCTCTCCCGACTCGACCGAGGGGAACGGAACGTGGACGTGTCCGAGCAGCCAGGTCGACATGCCGGCCTTTTCGAGATCTTCGGGCTTCATGTTGAAATACTGCCCCTCGGCGTCGAGGCCGAGCCCCGTCACGTTGCCGTGAGCAATCCCGATTCGCAGGCCCTCGGCATGCCGACGAGCGGCATCCGCCACCCAGCCGGTCATCGGATCGGCGCCCGTCTTCGAGGGGCATGCGCAAGGAAAGAAGTGGATCGCCTGTCCGCCCGCCTCATACGTCTGCACGGCAGGCTCTGTGAGGAGATGGATGCTGCCGGTTCGCTCGGTGATGCCGCAAAACCGCTTCCAGACGTCCGTCGCTGGCCCCGTGAAGTGGTCATGATTGCCGGGCACCACCAGCACGGCGACCCCGGCAAAAACTTCCAGCAACTCGACCGTGCGCCGGACGTCGGCGAGCGTCACCCGCGTCGAGTCGAACAGGTCGCCCGCCACCACCAGAAAGTCGGCGTGCCGCTCGTTGGCGGCATCGACGAGCCGGTGAAGTGCGGCGAACCTTTCCTCCGCGAGCGTCCTGCGGACGTCTTCGGAATAATGTCTGAACGGCAGGCCGATGTGGTTGTCCGCCGTATGGACGATGCGAACCGACATCTGATCGTGCACTCCTGCGACCAATCCGGGCCCGGGGAGCGAGGACCCGCCCCATGCGAACCATCCGGCAGAGCCACGGCTGAAGCACCGCGGCGTCCAGAGACACGTCTCACGTCTCTCGATCGGCCGCGCTTGCCGGGACTCGTAGAATACCGCACGGTCGTCCCGCAGGTGACGGTTCGTTCGCGCGAGCATGCGTCGCCAGCCGCCAGCAACGGCGCGGTCGGTCAACACCCCGGGCCGGCCCGAAGCCGGCGACTGCCCGACTCCGGCCCGGATGGCCGCGGGTCCGGCGTCGCGGCTCGCAGGCGGCGGCGAAAGTCGAACCTCGCCGACGTCGCCTCGGCGGCTGTTATGCTGCTGTCGAGCGAGGCAAGCGCCGGCGGGCCGATCCGGATCGGCACTGGAGTCCCTCTCGCACCCCGAGGACTCGACTGATTCCATGGCCCCTCTGCACCGCGTCACGAAGCTGATCGATTTCTGCTACGGCCACCGACTCATGAATTACGACGGCAAGTGCCGTCACCTGCACGGGCACAACGGACGGCTCGAGGTCGATCTGGAATCGCGGGAGCTCGACAGGCTCGGCATGGTGCTCGATTTCGGCGTCGTGCGCGACGTGATCCGCACGTGGGTGGACGACAACCTCGACCACCGCATGCTGCTGTGCCGCTCCGACCCGCTCGTGCGCGTGCTCGAGGCACAGGGAGAGCCGCTGTTCCTGATGGACGAGAATCCGACCGCCGAGAACATCGCCAAGCTGGTCTATCGCCAGGGCGCCTCCAAAGGGCTCCCGGTCGTGGAGATCCGGCTGTGGGAATCCCCCACCAGCTGCGCGACCTACCGGGAATGACCTCTCTGCCGGCTGCCGCGTGGGCCGCGGCGGCGCATGGGGCCGCGATCAGAAATCGAACTGATCGATGGTGTCCTTGGTGAACGTGAACGGCATGCCGAGGCGGATGTTGTCCCCCGTTTGCTGGTCCACGAACCCGCCTTCGTGCGGGGCCGGCTCCAGGCTGATCTCGGCATCCCGCCGGGGCACGTGATCGTCAACGTGAGTCACTGCCAAGCCACGGTTCGAAGATCGCCGGCCGCCACGAGAGACGCCCTGTCGACACTAGAAATCGTTTCGTGGCCGCGGCAGACTAGATGCAAGGGCGGATCGCATACCGGACGGCCGTGGGGCGAATTCCCGAAAAGCCCGCCGGGCGTGAGGCTCGCGCACAGGTGCCGTCGATGAAAGCCATCCGCCGCTTCATGTCGGCCGCGCGCTTCGCCCCGGTGGTCGCGGCGGCGATCACGGTTCTGGCAAGCAGCGCTGCGCCGCGGGCCACGGCCGCCGACATCATCGTGCCCGCCGCGCCAGCCACGCTCCGCGTGCCGGGCACCTGGAACGAGCAGGCGCCGGCGCTCGCGGGTTATGACGGCTTCGCCTGGTACCGGGCGAACCTCACCGTGCCCCCCGACTGGCTCGCCGGCCAGCTGACGCTCTACGTCGAAAAGGTCGACAACGCCTCCGAGACGTTCTTCAACGGCGTCAAGATCGGCGTCGCCGGAACGCTGCCGCCGCACTACGAAAGCGGCCTGGCCGACAGCGAGCACCGCTACCTCGTGCCGCCCGAGGTCGTGAAACGTGACGGCCCCAACCTCGTCGCCATCCGCGTCTACGACCACGACGGCAACGCCGGCTTCAAGGGGATCGCACCCT
>Ga0209401_1000675_pt1 | contig 22991 bp, 38 predicted proteins | sample M_140807_MF_Meta_FD_187318 | JGI IMG/M metagenome (GOLD analysis project Ga0209401, IMG submission 187318) | Freshwater microbial communities from Lake Montjoie, Canada to study carbon cycling - M_140807_MF_MetaG (SPAdes) (version 2) | ecosystem: Environmental > Aquatic > Freshwater > Lake... | reverse complement strand
CTGGGATGCCATCTGGGAAGCCGCAGGAATCCTCGGAGTCTATCCAGGCGAGTGGACTTGCAGACAACTCTTCGCCGCACGCGACAGCCGCCTAGAGCATGATTGGTGGCACACCGCCAACCTGTTAGCGCAGGCCGCGAATATAAACAGAGACAAGCACAGCCCGAGAGTAGACCCGCGAAAACTCAACCCATACGCCAAGCAGCCCAAGCCACGGCAGGCCACGCCGGAAGACCTGGCTAGGCTGTTTGGCAAGGACTGGCAGAAACACGTATGAGTTCCGCAGCAGTCAAAGCCGGTGGCGTATTTGTCGAGATCGGTGCCGATCCGACAAAGTTCTTCGCCGCATTGAAGGGCGTCAACAAGAGCATCGCTTCAATTGGGAGTGCGATGTCGTCCGCCGGCATAAAGCTGTCGGCTATTGGTGCTGGTGCCGTTGGTCCGATTTTTGCGTCTGCGGCAGCGTTTGCGAGTGTAGGCAGCACGTTGAGCGATATGAGCAAGCGAACCGGCGTTGCTGCTGAGTCGCTTTCTGTCCTGAAGTTTGCTGCCGAGCAGACAGGCACCGACATGGCTGGTGTCGAGACTGCACTAAAGAAAACGCAAAAAGCAATCTTTGACGCTGGCAGCGGCAGCAAAGAAGCCGCCGACGCTCTTGCTATGGTCGGGCTATCTGCTGGTGATCTCGCTGGCCTATCTGCTGACAAACAGCTTGGAAAAATTTCCGATGGATTGATGGCAATCAAAGATCCAGGCGCAAGAGCCGCTGTTGCCATGCAGATTTTTGGCAAGGCTGGCACTGACATACTGCCAATGCTTGAAGGCGGGTCCGCTGGTATGGAGGCGTTTGCTGCTGAAGCCAATCGGCTCGGATTGGTAATGGATTCCGAGACTGCTGCAAAAGCGGACTCGCTTGGCGATGCAATCGATGCAGTTAGCGCGTCAATGAAGATGGCATTTATTCAGATTGGTGCGGCTGTCGCTCCAATGCTGACTGAGTTGGCGCATGGGCTTGCTCTCATCGCTGCCGATGCTGGGAGGTTCATTGCTAAAAACCAGCAGTTCATTTCAACTGTACTGAAGGGTGGCGCTGCACTGTTTATCGTTGGCGGTGCCATCACTGGTATCGGTCAATCACTGAAGGGGTTGAGTGAAGGAATCACCTTGATAGTGAAGGGCTTCGGTCTCTTTTCTGCCCTTGCTAGCCCGGTGCTGCTGGTTGCGGCTGGCATCGGTGCGGCTGTCTTTGCTCTCTACAAGTTCAGAGACCAGATAGGTGCGGCCCTCGGACCTGTTGCTGGTCTAGTCAAGCAGGCAGCTAGTGCTATCAGCGAAGGGTTTAAGCCTGCTGTCTCTGACGGCATCGCCGTATTTGGCGACCTAGCGCAGACTGCTACCACCACATTTAGCGCAATCTACGACGCAGTCGCAGTGGGCGATCTATCTGGTGCGATGGATGTTCTGTGGGCTGGCCTGCTGGCAGGATGGCTGCGCGGCACTGAAGCGTTGATGTCCTACGTTGACCCGTGGGTCGCAGCGTTTCAGGATGTGTTCACGGACATCGGCTCAAGCATCTTCATCGCGTGGGACAAAATCTACACAGACTCGGCGGCGCTGCTCAACACGATGGGTGCCTTCATCATGGGGTTCTTTGACAACATTGCCAATGCAGTCATGGCGACGTTTGACAACCTTGTGGCTAGCATTCAGATCGCATGGACGAGAGTGCAAGGTTTCATCACTGGGGCAAGGGACACAAAGGAGCGAGTGCAGAAGATAAAGGACAAGAAAGCCGCTCGAGCCGAGCAGCGGCAGCAGGAGCGTCCAGGCGTTGAAAGTCGAATCCTAAGCACGTATCGGAAAAATCAGCAGGCAGAGTCTGATCGGAAAGAAAGAGCAAAAGCAATCCAAGGCGATGCGCAGGCGACGAAGGAAGGCAGGCAGGCAAACAACCAGCAGCGGGCAGCCGACCGTCGTGCTGCAACAGTCGCAGCAGAGGGGGCGCTGAAGTCGCTCGTTGGAGGCAAGGCAGAGATGCGAGCCAGGAACGCGCAGGCCGATGACCTCCTATGGCAGATAAAGTCTGCCACATCAGTTGACCAGCTTGCTGGAGTCGGCGGGCTTGGCGATCAGTTTATGACGCTACGCGATCTCGGGAGGCTCACAAGCGAGCAGGAGAAGATGCTGTCAGACGCACTCGACAAGGCAGCGGAAGGTCTGACAGGCACAGCGACGGCTGCGCAGGCTGGTGCGACAGCAGCAGGCGATCAGTCAGCCACCAGCAAGGCCGAAGTCGCAGGCACGTTCTCGTCAACTAATCTCGGGCAGATATTTGGCGGATCATCTTTTGCAGAGCGGACTGCAAAGGCGGCAGAAGAGACGGCGAAGAATACCCGCAAGATCGACGACGGCGGAAAGGTGGCAGCGTAATGGCACTGACATGGATTGAAGACGGCGATTCGCGTCAGGCCACGATTGTGCGTCGCGGCAAGAAGGCGACGTCGTCCTACACGAAGTCGTATAAGGTTTTTGGCACAGCAGACGATACGGTGCTGCACGCGGAAATCAACGCACAAATCAGCAGCGGCGGCTACGGATGGCAGTATCCTGGCGTGTCTGACGCTCAGTTGTGGGTAGAGCAATACAGCGTCGCGTATCTTGGCGACAATGCGTGGCAAGTCACAATCAACTACGAGAAGGCGGGTGCAGAGCCTTCAACGTCTGACCCGTTGAAACGTGCTCGCAGCTTTGACACGACCGGCGGCACGCAGCACATTACGCAGGCGTGTTCTGTCGGCTCTGGCGGCACGCTGGACTTTGAGAAGCGATACCCGTCGTCTGCCACGAATATGTCAGGTGCTATCGGCGTCGATTCAAACGGCGTCAACGGCGTTGACATTGTCGTGCCGCAGCTTCAGTGGCAGGAAAGCTACGACGTGCCAAATGCGTACGTGACGGCTGCGTATGTGCGTGGCATGGCCGGGATTACCGGCACAACAAACAACGCCAGCTTTCGCGGGTTTGATGCTGGCGAGGTTCTTTTCCTTGGGTGCAGCGGCTCGCAGGAATGGGACGACCAAAAAGGGCGTGGCCCGTGGTCGCTGTCGTATCGCTTCGTGGCGTCGAAGAACGTCACAGGACAGACCATTGGCAGCATCACAGGGATTCAGAAGAACGGGCACGAATACCTGTGGGTGCGGTATGAGGATGCCGTGTCGGGTAGTTCGCTCATCAAACAGCCAAAGGCTGTGTACGTGTCCAAGGTCTACAAGGACAGCGATTTCTCGGCGCTTGGTCTTGGCACGGGGTATGTCTGATGGCACGTCCAGACGGACGCATTGAGCAGGGCCAGCCGCTACGCGGGGCGATTTCAGCCCGTGCGTGGAATCGCGCGCAGGACGCCGCCGATCTCGTGTTTGGTGCTCACGCAGCCACTTCGGGAGTCGGTCCATCGTACGGATGGGGGCCGTTCACGTCCGTGCTGGCGACAACTGACGAGCCTGGGCTAGACATGGTGATGGGCTACGCATACTCCATCAAAGGCGTTGCGATTGAACCAAGCGGCTCAACCATTGGCGGCATTGATAACTCTGCGACAAGCTCATTCATGTCGTCCCCTGTTGTGAAGACGACGACGCCTTACCGAGGCGGATCGACTTTTTCATATTGCGTTGCCCTTGAGCCAATCGCCAACGGGTCCGTTGGCAGGGTTGCCATTGCTGGAGTCGTTGCCGCAACCGTCAATGTATCTAACGCAAACCACCAGTTCGCCAACTTTGGCAACTACGGAAATGGTGATTCGCCGCTGCTACAGTCTGCCTATATCGGTGGAACGCAAATTGTTTGGAAGCCTTCAACGCCCAGCGGAGGGCTTTGCTTGGTAAGAATCGGTGCGGTTGCTAATCAGATTCGATCTGGAACGGTGGCGAGCCTCACCGGGCCAGGATCATGGGACAAAGGCACCTACAAGAACGTGATGCTAGATGATGCTTCTGGGCTAACTTCTTCAGTAGTAGGAGTTATCAATAAACTCCGGTCGGTCTACATCTACTACGACGCTAGGGCTTATGTCCTTCAGCAATCCAGCGGCGAGTTTGAGTTGATTGCAATTGATGGTCAGCAGTAGCAACTCCTTCCGCTTGACACGCCTGCCACGCTGTTGGCATGGGACGCCAGCGAGCCAAGCCGAAGCCTAATACGCAGCCGCCTGCCGACCTCTCGCCGTTTGATTCTGACGACGACGAGGACGATGTCGCTGGCGGCGGAATCCCAGACGACGACGGCTGGATTCACCTTCAAGGAAAGGATGCCAATCGTGACGACGAAAAGCCGAAGCGGCGGTCTGCTCGAGGACGTGCGAAAGGCAGTGAGTAACGCTCGCCAAGGACCGGGAACTTGGTACGAGCGTCTGGCACCAGAGCACCGCGATGAACTTGACGCCATCAAAGCTGAGTGGGCGGCTGGAGAACTCGGAAGCCGCAAGAAGACGCTGGCGCGTGCAATCGCCGAGAACATGCGTGTCCGTGGCATCTCAGACGTTGGCACACAGGGGGTGCTCTCATGGCTCGAAAAAGCCTGAAGGACGCAGTAGCCGAGGACGTGAGCCACTCGCAGCAGCTTGCCGCTGACGCTGAACTGGCACGGCTGCGGTCAGAGTTAGCGACGTACCGAAATAGGTACAAGGCTGCCCTGGCTCAGATTGACCTTGAGCGTGAGCGTGGTGACGCTTTGGTGCAGCTGCACGGGATTGAGGCCGTGAAGCCGTCCTTGACCAAATCTGTCAAAGGCCCGAAACACGCCGCCACGATGGTCGTGCTGCTGTCCGACATCCACTGCGAAGAGCGTGTCAATCCCGAGACAGTGAACGGGCTGAACGACTACTCACTTGACGTATGTCAGCTTCGCTTGAACGAACTCCACGAGCGTTTCTTCCGGCTCCTTGAGCACGAACGCCAACTGGCAAAGATTGACCGTGTCGTGGTCTGGCTCGGAGGTGACTTCCTGAGTGGTCACATCCACGACGACACTGCCGAATTGGCTCAACTCGCACCGCTGGCGGCTACCCGCTGGATAGGTGAGCGACTGCGTGCGTTCATTGACGCCGTTGCTGATAGCGCAAAGTCTGTCGTCGTCGCCACCAACAGCGGCAACCACGGGCGAAGCACCGAAAAGCTACGCATCGGCACCGAGATGGAGCACTCTTTTGAGCAGCACCTCTATCTCACGCTCGCCAGCAGCGAAAAGCGGAAGAACGTGCAGTGGCAGGTTGGCACTGGCTATCTCAACTACGTTGACCTTGATGGATTCATTGTTCGCTTCCACCACGGTCACGCCATCAAGTACGGAGGCGGAATCGGCGGCATCACGATACCGACCAACAAGGCTATCGCAGCGTGGGACGCTGTGAAACGGGCGGACCTTACGTGCTTCGGTCACTGGCACCAGTTCCAATGGCTGCGAGCCGGTCGCTACGTTGCCAACGGAAGCGTGATCGGGCACTCGGCATACGCCACAAGGATAAAGGCGGCATATGAGCCACCGTGCCAGGCGTGCATCGTCATTGACCACGGACGCAACGAGGTGACGAAAGCCATGCCGATCTATTGCGACCGTGACCTACGGACGCAGAAGGCTTGACGCATGCAATACGAATTGACTGACGACTACATCGCAGAAGCCCGCCAGCGAGCGTATCGGTTTCAAGGTCAATGGTGCGGCACAAGTGGATCACTGGCAGCGGACGTCGCTCGCCTTCTCATTGAAAGGAAACGCATGCAAGGAATCATCACGGACCTGGAAGACACAAACGCACAGCTGCGAGCAGCCGTAGAGACTCGCCTGGCTGGCGGTTGCTGCGATGGCGGAAAGTGTCATGCACCGGCAGACGAAGCACCAGATCGGTGGAAGGAAATCACGAAGGCCAGCGCCGAGAAGTACGCCGCAGAGCGTGACGAGTCGGTGCCGGTTGATTGGATTCTGCAAGGACAGAAGGAGATGGAAGCCTCGACGGACGACATCCGGTGGAGCGGAGACAGCATCCTTGCCGAGCATGGCGACGATATCCGCCCGGGTTCGCGGGAGTTCCTTGCCGTGCTTGATGAACTGCGGACGCTTCACCTGCGCAAAACGATGGACTACGGCGTAGACGAGGACGCACTGAGCAACATCCGCAGCAGTGCCGACGTTGTGAATATGCCAGCGTGGGCAGGCTGCATCCTGCGGATCTCGGACAAGATGCACAGACTCAAGGCGTATTTCCGCCGTGGGAAATGCGAGTTCGACGGCGTTGAGGACACGCTAAAAGACATTGCCTGCTATGCGGCAATTGCGCTGGTTCTTCACCGCGAGCAAGGGCAGGCAGAGCCGGTCTAGTCTGCGTCCCAGCCGCCCTAGTCTGGCGGCATGGTTGCCGACGCTCCACTCGCTGCCGCTGCGCCTTTCAACGACATCGCGTCAAAGGTCAGCGCGTTCCTTGTGACCGCTCGCGTGTCCGCCAAGAACGGCATCACATGGTCAGAGTTCGGGATGCTTGTCGCTGCGCTCGTCAGGCTTTCAGTTGAGACGCTGGACGCAACGAAGACGCTGACGGGCGACGAGAAGCGAGCCATCGTGCTTGAGGCGGTCGGCGTGCTGTTTGACTCGCTAGCAGTGATGTGCGTGCCATATGCCACGTACCCGTTTTGGTACATCGTGCGCCCAGCAGCTCGAGCACTGGTCGTCGCCATCGCTGCCGGGACCATTGAAACAATCCTGCCACTCGTGAGGAAGTCGTGATCACAGCGTTACTCATTGCCTTCGCTGTCTACGTGCTTGCAGGAAAGCAAATAACAGAACGTGTGCAGGCGTGGTATGCCACTGCGAAAGCACCGACCATCGACGGTCAATACGTCGCAGCTGTGGCGTTGCTGGTTGCTGCGGTAATTGCGTTTGCGCCGAGCCGGCAGGCACCAGTGCCAAGCCCGTCGCCCGTGCCGCCGGATGCGTTCTCGCTTCGCGGAAAGTTCATCGGACCCACTGCCGCAGAAGATTCTTCGATCATGGCAGAACTCTGCGGCTCTCTCGCAGATTGTATTGAGTACGACGGGCAACACGACCAGAGGCTCAAAACAGGCGTGGCGTTTGACGACTTGCGAATCGCTGCCCGTGAGATGCGGTGCAAAGGCGAGAGCATCGGTGCTCGCCAGCCGCAAGTGCGGGATGCCGTACACAAGTTCTTGGACGACGCAGTTGGCTCGTCTGGCGGTCCAGTGACGCCAGAGAGCCGAGCGGCGTGGGTGTCGGCGCTCCGTGACCTTTCGAGGGCTGCCGCTCATGTCACGCGCTAACAGCTGGTCTGTCGGTGCTGTCACGTTCGTCATCGTGATGGCAATCTTGGGCACGCTCGTCGAGCGAGCCACCAAACGAGTCGCTGCACGCATTGACGGGCAGTTCGGCTACGTGCCAGATCCTGTCGGAACGCGACAGTTTCTGGCGGAACTTGACCAGCCGCTTTTCTCTGACGCTGCCAAGGACGTCATCAAGAACGCCAAGCAGAAGGACACGTTTCTGTATCGCTTCGCGGATCGTGCTCACCGCCAGGTCTACGGCAAGCCGTTTGGGCCGTGGCGGCAGGGCATCGGTGACTGCGTGAGTTTCGGCTGGGCTATGGGCAGCTATGTCGGCCAGTGCGTCGATTGGGCGGAAGGAGAATTGCCAGAGCCACCGAAACTCGTCGCCACGGAAAGCATTTACTCTGGAAGTCGCACGGCTGGAAGACTGCCGCCGGTCAGTCAGGCTGGCTATAGCGATGGAAGCTATGGCGGTGCAGCTGCACGCTGGGTGGCAGGCAAGTGCAAGGATCAGTCTGTCGGCGGCATCCTCTTTCGCCAGACGTATCCAGGCGCCGACCTGACCACGTACAACCCAAGCCGAGCTAAGGAGTGGGGCAACCTGCTGTGCGGTGGTGGGCAAGTGGGAATTTCCCTTGCCAAGCTAGCCAACAAGAACACAGCCACCAACGTGGCACTCGTACGGAACTTTGACGAAGCGGCTGCAAGTTTGGAAAGCGGTTTCTGCGTGCCAGTTTGCAGCGGGGTTGGTTTTTCATCGCAGCGTGATGCCGATGGCTTCGCACCTCGCAGCGGCTCGTGGGCTCACTGCATGTGCTTTATCGCAGTGCGGTACGCCAAGAACGAAGGCAAGCGTGACGGCTTGCTGTGCATGAACAGCTGGGGCTCGTTCAATGCTGGCCCGAAGTGGCCGGCGGACCAACCAGATGGCTCGTTCTGGGTGAGCCGTGAGACGGTTGACGCGATGCTCTCTGGTCAAGATTCCTTCAGCATCAGCGGCATCAATTTCAAGTATCGCAACCTCGACCACGGCAACTGGCTCGCACCTGCTCCGCCTGAGAAGCAGGCTCGCACGCCGTCGGCTGCTCGACTCATCGCAGACACGTTCCACCTCGCACAGTAGGAGACGCTCATGGGTTTGCTGTTGTGGCTCGTATTCGGTGCCGTCGCTGGTGGTATCGCCAAATGGGTGATGCCTGGGCGCTGCCCTGACGGCTGGGTGCCAACCATCGGACTTGGCATCGTAGGTTCTCTCGCGGGCGGTCTGCCGTTTGGCGACGCACCAGCAGGGCTGATCGGCAGCGTCATCGGTGCCTGCGTCGTCATGTTCCTCTATTCGCTGTGGAGCGTAGACCGATGACACAGAGAGAGATTCAATCCGCAGTCGTCGTGGGCCTGGTCGCCGTCATGCTCACTTGGTGGGCCGCCACCAGCGACTACAGCCCGGTCAAGCCCGAGCCACAGCGTCCCGTCCTGCGGCTTATCCAGCGGCTCGCCCGCCTCGGGCTGTGGGCGATGATGTTTGCCGAGCAGCCGCCAGCAGAGCAGGCGTACGTCGTGCATGCCCGCGTTGATGCCGATGGGCACCGAGTCCTCAACCACGGACAAGGATGGTGACGCATGTGGAAGTATCTGCTTTCCATCCTTGCCGCCATGTCTGCTGACCCTGCACAGATTGACCTAGAGGCTCCCAGAGCCTCGGCAGCAGTCTCGGCAGCATATGCCGTGACGGCTGTCGAAAAGGCTCCACAGCCCACGCCAGAGCCGCCCAAGCCTTCCTGCTGCACCGACTGCGGCGGCAAGGGATACATCGTCCACGGCGACGGGCACCGTACGGCTTGCCCGTGCCCATCGACTTGCAAGTGCAAAGCCCCAACCGGCGCGTCGCTCACGCCTGATCTACCTGCCGTGCCTGCGGGCAGGAGGTAGCGGTGAGTGACGCGCCGGCTGGGATGCTGCCGCATCTGCGCAGCCGGTTGCGTGCCGAAGTCGGCCCGCGAGCCGTCAAGGCTGGGCGTGCGTTTGACGAGTTCGTGGACGCCGTATGCCGGTGCTGGAACTGCGAACACTGGACGAAGCTCGCACGGGCGCAGCCAGAGAGCGAGATGGCGGCTGTGCGTGACGCCAAAGTGCTGATCGCAAAGGTGCGAGAGGACGTAGAAGCCATGTGGGGAGACTCGCCGGAATTGAAATCGCTCTACTCGGATGTCGGCACAGACGCTGTTGAGTCGTTCGCTCGCCTGTGGTTTGAGAGCATGGCAAATCGCACATGGATGCGTCAGGCGTGCCGAGAAGCCCGAAAGACTTGACACGTTCGCCAGACTCGCCCGCATGGGCGACGTGCAGCGGTCACTACTTGGCGACGATGAACTGCCACCACCGAAGGGCAAGCGTCGCCGCATGCCTGAAAGGCTTTCGCCGCAGCTGCGGAAATGGTTGACGCAACTTGCTCGAGTCGGTGCCCGAATTACGTGGACGATTGAATTGCTCTACGATCCCAGCAAGGGCGGGCAGGGAGAACTGTGCGACAGAGCCACGGCAGGCGATCACACGCTAGTCCTTGACACAGTGCGCGAGGTTGAGCACAGAGCGGCATCGCTGGCTGACGACATTGAAGTGTTTATGACGCCGCCGCAGAAGTTGCCCGCAGAGCCAGGGCATCCGCTGCGAGTCGAAGCGATGGCGAGGCGGCAGGCGGCGAAGATGCACATCTTTGACTGATCGTATTGGCAAACGTCGCTTTTCCGTCGCTTTTGGGATACGTTTTGGGAACGTGGCGCTGCACGCGACACTACCCTAGCTAAGTGTAGGGTGCGTCTGCGGTGTGCTGTGCAGTCGATCCAGTAGCAAACGGAGCGTGGCCCCAGGCTTGCTGCCAATGAGCAGGTCAGCGGCAGTGAGAATCGCCGACCGCTCCTCGTCAGTGAGCGTGAAGTTCAAACTGCAATGCTGCGTCACCTTGCCGCGAACGTGCGGGCACACCGTTTCGCGGCTCTCTGCGCTACCGTTTCGCGGCACACTACCCTCGCTGGGTGTAGCGTGCGTCTGCGGTGTAGATTCCACGATGTCAGTCATCAAGCAGCCCCGGACTTTCTCTGAGCATCTCGCGGATCTGCTCGATCTGCTGCCTCGTCTCCTCGCTGGGCTCGCCGTGCTTGAGGATCGAGCGGCAGTGCTGGTCAACGGCCCAGATCACCGCCTTGGCGTCGCGCCCCTGCATGGCAGCGTCAAACTCAGGCTGCTCTTCCGGCAAGCGGAAGCGGATGATGACGTGTGGCATGTTCCAGATTCCAGAATATGGAACGCCGCCCGGCTGGGTTGGCGACACGCTTTATCAGTGCGCTGCCGTCCAGCCGGGCGACGTCGATTCATTGTGGCAGGGGCGTCAAGTGTGACGGAACCTAGGTCGAAAGAAATAAGAGCCGAGGTTTTGTCACTGGTACGGCATTTCACGGTTATTGCGTGTCAGGCAATCTACCGGAAATGCCGTACCCTTTGACAGAGTTGGTCAAGGCGTCACGCCGCTGGCGGCTCGTGGGGTTTGTCGATGTCTGGCAAGTAGTCCAGATTGCTTTCTCGCCCGGTGATCTCCTCATCGTAATAATGGTTTTCGGCCATTTCTTCCGAGCTGTGACCAAGCTGTTTTTTGGCTGAAATTCCAGCACGTTTTAGATAACTCGCTGTGCTTTTTCTGATGGCATGGAACGGCTTGTACGGGACGCCAGCACACCGGCACAGCACCCGTAACGAGGCGTAACACGACAGCATTTCCCGGTCATCCAGCCAAGCCCATACGCGAGCCTCTGGCGGGCCTTTCTGCGCCGCCAGCATCTTGGACAGCTGCGGCGTGATCGGGCGTGTAATCGTCTCCCTGTGCCCTTTTCGAGTGGCTGCGAGGAACGTGAGCGTGTTCCGCTCAAGATCCACTTCCGACCAGCGGATTTGCATAATCGCTCCAATGCGTTCGCCAGTCTGGAAAAGTGCTTGGATTTTGGTCGTCCAGTACCAGGCGGCTGGCTTGCCCGCTACAGCCCCTTTGCGTCGTCGGGCTGTCTCGACAAGCGTGGCTAGTTCCTCGGCCTTGTACGCCTTCGGTACGCACTTTGGGACGCGAGGGCGGGCATAGTCTGGGAACTCCAGCAGTTCGCCGCTGGATTTCTTCCAGCGCTTCTTTGCCAGCCAGCCCCATAGCGAGCGGATGTGAGCGGAATCTTTCGCCAGCGAGGCAGGGGAAATCAGCTTGAACTTGCTGTGTTGCGTCACCTGACGCCACCGCAGGAACTTGCTCACCACCAGATCATCGAGGTCATCCACTGTCGGCTCATGCCCGAGGAAATCTCGGAAGCGGTCTAGGGTGCTCACATACATCACAACGGTCCTGTCCGACAGATTCTTCAACGGTGCGACACGGTCAATCAGCAACTCTCGTAAGGTCATTTTCATCGTCTCCTTTGGTTTGGAGGCGATTGTAGGCGGTAGTGTACAGACGTTCAAGTTTGCGGTCTGTCCGCTCTAAACACTGCACACTGATGGACAGCGTTTTGAACGCCACCCCATCCGCTAGAACAATCGCCCCGTTTTGGGTCGGTTGATAGTGTACAGGGTTTCGAGTTTCTTAGACAAGAAAGATGGCGATGGCGGTCGTCTCGAGACGGCACGGACCAAGGTTGTCCATGCAATGACGATGACTGCGTCGTGAAATACAGCGACTGGGCAAATGCGTAGATTTGCTTTGCAACGATTCGTTGATATGCTCAAAGGATGATAGCGATGGCAAACCCGTTCGCGGGATACATGACCGTGCGGCAGGTGATGGATGAGATCGGTGCTCGATCTGCCAGCACCGTCACGCGCATCGTCTACGACGAGGACAAGCCCAGGCCAAACGGCAAGCGGCTGGCTGGCACATTGATTCCCGGCCACGGCTGGATGATCCAGCGCAAGAGCGTCGAGAAGTTCTTGGAAGACGAGGCGGCGAAGCCAACTGGCGTCGGCTTTCCTCGTGGTCGTGACCGCAGCCAGCCCGTCAAGCCAGAGCGGGACGAGCCGCAAAAGCCCAAGAAGCCGTCCGCAAAGTCAGCACGACCGGCCAAAAAGGGCAGGGGCTGAAAAGATTTTTTCCAGAAATGTGGTTTTCCCCGTGATTTGCCCCTATTGAATATGCAAAGATCAGTCGATATGATTAGGGCATGCGAGCGATTGAGACTCGCAGCCACCAAACGGGAGACGAAACGATGAACGCTCTGGAAGCCAAGGTTGCCGCGATGACGATTGACGAGGTGGTTGCCGTGCTGCGTGCGTTGGCGACTGATTGCAGCGACGAGGCTGCACGGATCACCGACGTTGGCCTGTCTCGCCTCTACCGTGCATGCAGCGAGGAGTTCTACGTCTCGCTGTGCGACGAACTCTACGGGGCGTGGGGCTGAGATTCATCGTCGCCAATCGTCACCACCAACACACACCGAGATCAACATGACAGCCCTTGAAAACGCACAGCGACTCGCAGCCACGGTAGGCGTCAAACAGTTCTGGACGATCCAGCAGGATGCTGGCGTCTCGTACATCGTCAGCGATCCGGTCGCCCAGCTTGCAGCCGCTAGGAGCCGCTACATGGTCACGGACGACGACGCCATTGACCTTGCCCGCAAGGCTGGCGTGACTTGCGAGGACGACGGCAGGATCGCTTGACGAACTCTCCACACTGCAAGGATGCAGAAGATGACATTCGGATCTCTGTTCTCTGGGATTGGCGGCTTTGACCTCGGGCTTGAGCGTGCTGGCATGGAGTGCCGGTGGCAAGTCGAGGTTGACCAATACGCACAGGACGTGCTGGCACGCCATTGGCCCGGCGTCACCCGTTGGGGCGACGTTGCCACTTTCCCGCCAGACGACGGATTGCATTGGTCTGCTGACGTTATCTGTGCTGGCCCGCCGTGCCAGCCGGTGAGCATTGCAGGAAAACGCAAGGGAGCAGGCGATGACCGATGGATGTGGGGCGAATGTCTACGAGTTGTTGCGACTCTCAAGCCAGCAATGTTTGTGGCTGAGAATCCCACCGGACTTCTTTACGATGATGGAGGGCGCACGTTTGGCGCAATCATCGCGGCGTTGGGGGCGGTCGGGTACGAGTGCGAGTGGCACATCGTGTCAGCTGCGGATTGCGGTGCCCCACACCGAAGGGAGCGAGTCTGGTTGGTGGCAAGGCAGGACAGCCGCATGGATCAAGTGCGACAGCTGCGAGGACTACATCTGCACGATACACAGAACGCATGCACACGACTGCGACTGCCCTCCTCTGGAGGAGTGGAAATACAACCCGTACTTCGCCCGTGTGATATGGCCGACACCAGCGGCGAGGGATTGGAAGGGGCCGTCAGTCAATACGCCAGCGAGGGATTGCCTAGACTTCGCAGTGGAGCGTGGAGCGACCAAGTCGAAGACGTATCCAGCACCACCGAAAACTGGTGGTCGTCTGAATCCGGCGTTTGTAGAGTGGCTCATGGGGTTCCCAATCGGGTGGACCGATTGCGATGCCTCGGAAACGCCGTTGTGCCACAGGTCGCAGAACTCATCGGGCGAGCCATCCTGCAAGCCCAAGGAATGACGCCATGAAACGCCACCTCGACAAGTTAATTCAAGCGTTGGTGTTCGTCCGCCTCGGGCAGCAACTTGGCACTGACTCTGACCTCGCCCAGGCGGTCGCTCACAGCATTGATTTTGTGCTTGGAACGCTTGCTCGTTTTCTTGGTTGACATATGCAAAGACCTCGCTATACATATGCACGAATCGTACGAAACAAACGAACTAATGAACGCAGTTTCCAATCCCCAAACGACGAACTGGAATGCCTGACCACTAAGTTGACACCACTGGACAGACGTATATCTTTGCCCCAACATCGAAGGAGATGACCAACATGGACGCACACGCACGAGAGTACGCAGGAGCAATCGCCGGAATGGCCGAAACCTACGGACGAAAGCACGACGTCGCCGTTGGCGATTTCGTCTCTGGCTTGACCGCAGGACGACGTTGGAGCGGTCACGTCCAGGCAGTCGAAGGCGACCGCATGGTTGTGGACGTTGACGGTGCTTGGCTGTCGGTCAGCGTCGCAGACATCACGCACTAGCGGGCAAAACACAAAGCGCCCCTCGGGGGGGGGGGGGGTGGCTTTGGTGGTGAACGGAATATCACATCCCCCCAACAGTGGCTAACCCGCACGAAGGACAGCACAGAGAGGGACAGGACCGCTCGCCAGCAGGACGCAGCGAGCGGAAAGGAGGGCGACGGAGTCGCCAGCAGCAAGGACGCAACAACGTGCCGCCAAGCAGGATGCTGAAGCGGCTTTTTCATGACGGGCAGACACGAAAGGACACGGAAATGTCAGTAGCAATCAGAAAGGCGAAGCGGTCGGCAACCAAGCTGCGGCTGCTTCTCACAGGACCGAGCGGCTCGGGGAAGACTTGGGGCGCTCTGCAAATCGCCAAGGGACTTGGCGGCAAGACGGTGGTCATCGACACGGAGGAAGGCAGCAGCGATTTGTACGACACGCTGCACGAATTCGACGTGATTGACCTTCGCCCCCCGTTCTCGCCAGAGCGTTACATCGAAGCCATCACCGCAGCCGAAGAGGCTGGGTACGAAGTCATCGTCGTGGACTCGGTGACGCACTGTTGGAGCGGTGCTGGCGGATGCTTGGAGCTGCTCGAAGACGTAGCCAAGGCGCAGTTTCGTGGGAATACGTGGTCGGCGTTCAGCGTCATCACGCCACGCTGGCGGGCGTTCGTTGACAAGCTGCTGCGGTCGCCTGCCCACGTCATTTGCTCGGGCCGGTCAAAGACTGAGACCGCCCAGGTGGACGACCACGGCAAGAAGAAGGTCGCCAAGCTGGGGATGAAGTTGGAAGCCAGAGACGGGCTTGAGTTTGAGTTCACTTGCGTGCTTGACCTCATCCACGACGGGCACTACGCGACCGTCAGCAAGGACCGCACGGGCCTTTTTTCTGGCGATCCCAAGCCCATCAACGTCCAGACCGGCGAGCGGATCGCTGAATGGCTGGCCGGCGGCAAGGCAGTGGAAGACCAAGCGGTCATTGACGGTGCGAGGAAGGCGATCAACGACGCCACCAGCGTTGACACGCTCGACAGATTGAACCAGCGGATTGCCCAGCGATTGACCGAAGGGCGTATCTCGCAGGCAACGGCTGAATCGCTGGCGGCAGCGATCACGGACAAGCGGAACGGACTGAACCTCACCACGGCTACGGCCTGACAGAAAGGAATGGACTCACATGGACTTCATGCTTGATGACGATGTTTCCACGGCAACCCAGACGATGCAGGACCGCGAGATTGTTCCGGCTGGCATCCACACGATGACGATTGTGAACGTCGAAGAGGGGCCAAACGAGTACAAGCGGTCGGATGCCAACCCTGACGGGCTGTGCATCAAGCTGCGGCTCTCAACAGGGGCGTACAAGTTCGTCTTCGATGACATCCCGAAGCACCTTGGGTGGCGTGCGAAGCAACTGGCCGAGGCTGTGGGCATCCTGCCGGTCGGCGGCAAGCTGTCGCTGTCGCCCGATGACTTGGCTGACAAGACCGTCACGGTCGAGGTCAGCCACTACACGTCGAAGGCTGGAAAGGTCTCGGCAGTGGTCAAGCGGTACGTGCAGGCGACGGCAACGCCAACCGCTGCTGCCCCTGCGAAGCGCCAGACGCTTCCTCAGAAGGCTGGCGCTGCGTTCAAGGCGTCTGCTGGCTCCGATGACATCCCGTTCTAGGAGCACGCAGTCATGGACGACGACTACGAACCAGACGAAGACAGGCTGAAGTCCAACCGAAGGCATCGGCAACTGATCGACAGCCTTGATCGTGACATCAAGGAAACGAGCAGCGCCGAGTACCAGGCCGAAGAGGCCGAGCGACGAGCAGCGTCAGAGCGGTGGCGGAACTTGCCGCCGACTCAAGCACCGCACGGGACTCGCACGCACAGGATGACAGACGAGCAGATTTTTCACGCAGACAGAGAAGGGAATTAGCGACCGGCTCGCCATAGCCGCAGGTGCCGCAATTCACAGCACCATTGGCCGCCAGGGGCACTCTAGAGGCGTCGTATCAGTGCAGCCGCAGCGTTAGCGAATTCTCCGCGCCACATGACGTGATGCGACCGCCTGCCCGGCGTAACCGGGCCAATACACACGGAGGGACAGATGGTGCTCAGGACAACACAGGACGCGATCAACACGCTGCCGCTCTTTGCAGCGGCCCGTCAATCCGACCCCGCGACATCGCACGACGCCGCAGCCCATGCTGGGCCACTGGCAGAGCGACACGAGCGGCAGATCGTAGCTGCACTTCTTGAAGGCCGGTTGGGGGCCAGTGGCATAGCAAAGCTATGCGGGCTTCTTCCGCACCAAGTCGGCAAGCGTCTCGCAAAGCTGGAACGCGAAGGGCGAATTGTGCAGACGGGGCGAGTAGTGACCAGCGCGAGTGGACGAGGCGAGCGAGAGTGGATGGTGGCGGCTCGGTAGGCACGGCGGCGACTAGAGGCAAAGGACTGCCTGTGGCAAAGACAACTGAATATGCGTGCGACATCCTCGGCGAGTATTTCGCCAACGCGACATCGCTCCGCATGAGGTGTCGAGAGATCATCGACAAATACCTTTTTGAAGGCTGCGCAGAAGAGTTAGAGATGTCCGTAGACGACGCTGCCTTTTTCGTTGAGCTTGTTCGTCTTCGTGATGGCTCAAGGATTCCTGCCAGCACCTACGTTCGGAACGTCTTGCGATCTACACGCGATGGACAGATTGGGCGTCACGTAGTTTTTCAATACGGAGATGGCTCCAGAGACATGATCGGCTGGAGCAAGATGTGTGGAGGTCGTCCTGCATCTCGGGGCGTCGCCATTAACGCCATGCGCGAAGCCATTAGGCAGCAGATGCAAGAGGCTTATATCGCCGGCTGCGGTTCCGTTGGTGCCGATGCCGTTGTTCATCACGACGGCATGCCATTTTCAGCAATTGCGGAACTCTGGCTCCGTGAGGTTGGCGCGACGCCAGAGCAGTTGCCGCTGATGGATTTGTTTGACGGCGGCGGCTACACGCTTGCCCCTGGCCCGCTGCGTGAGTCGTGGCGGGAGTTTCACAAGAGGCACGCGACGCTTGTCGTCGTTTCGCAGCAGTGGCACATCGAGCACCACGCTCAAGAGCGAGCGACAAAGAAAAGGAACGCCGGATGACATCTTCAAAAAGAATGCGGACAGCCGAGCCGCCGATCTCTCCGAGTGCAATTCCGCAGTCGCTGCGTGACATTCCAAGGTGGATCTGCTGGGACTACATGGACTACGGCGACGGCAAGAAAGCTCGCAAGGTGCCCATCAGTGCCGGCGGCGATTACGGAACGAACTACAACGACCCATCCGCGTGGCGGTCTTTTGATGCCGTAATGCGTGAAGCCAACGACCGTGGCGGCCTGGGCGTCGGCTTTGTGTTCAGCGACGAGGACGACATCGTCGGCGTTGACCTCGACAACTGCTATGACGAGCAGCAGTGGATCAAGCCGTGGGCGGCAGACGTGTGCAATGTCTTTTCTGGTGCCTTCTGCGAACTCACGCCATCCGGCATGGGCCTGCACTTCATCGGAAAATCACCTCGCATCGTAGGCCGCACGCGGATCGAACTCCCAGGCGGAATTGGTGCCGTTGAGCGGTACAGCGAAAACAGATGGTTCACGTTCACTGGCAACCCGATATGCGATGGCGATGTAATCGACATATCGCTGCCGATGGAATGGCTTGAACGGCAGTATTTCCCCAAGCAGGAGCCGACGCTCCACAGCGAAAAGTCATTTGAGACGGATGTCGAGCTTGATATCGAGCTTGCTCGTGTTTGCCTAGAAAGCATCGGCAGAAACAGGGCCAGCATCGGAGACGATTGGCGTGCTGTTGGGTACGCATGCAAAGGGACGTCTGAGTCTCTTCGTGATGATTGGATTACATGGTCTTCCCAGTGGCACGATTTCAGCCGTGAGGAGTGCCTTGACAGGTGGTCGAGGTTTGACTCTCGCAGTGGCGTCGGGACGCTTGTCTACATGGCTGTTTCCGACAGTGGAACGCCGTCAACGCAACTGAGGCGGGAGGCATGCGTTCGGCTTGGTCGAATTTCATCTCTGAGCGCCCCGCTTGTCGCCGTCGATGACCGCCCATCCCCCACCCTCGTTGACGCGATTGAAGATTGGATTCGGCAGGAGGAGACGCCGGCGATCCCGACCGGCATTCCATCGCTAGACAGGCTGTTTGACGGTGGTCTGCCCCTCGGGCAGATGACTGCTGTCGCAGCTGCACCGGGCGTTGGAAAGTCTGCCCTAGCCCTCCAGTTGGCGATTGCCTGCCTTTCTAACGACCAGACCATGAACGCGGCTTGGTGCTTGGGCGAGATGACACGCGCCGCCTTGGCCGCGCGGGCCGTGACGCACTGGGGAGGAAACTCTGCTGGCCTGACGCTTCAAGACGTCATCCGAAAGGAAGGCGATTCCCGCAAGTACGCTGCCGCTCTTGCCGCAGCCGTTGGCGACAGGCTCAAGCTGATTGAACCTCCGCTGATCATTGACAGGATTGAGCGGGCAGTCGCAAAGGACGGCATCAAACTGTTGGTCGTTGACTACCTCCAGCTTGTGCGTAGTTCTCGGGCTTTCACGGACAAGACAGGCGAAATCAACGAGTGTCTGCTCAAGCTGCGTGAAATCACCAGCACGATGAACGTCGCCACGCTGCTGGTGACGAACGTCGCCAAGGGGGTCGATCACAACACCGAGATCGGCAACATCGGGAAGGGGTCAAACCAGATCGACTTTGACGTGGACAACTTCCTTTTCGGCCAGAGGACCGAGGAAGTAGGCCAAGACGGCGAAATCAAAGTGCTGTGGCACTGCAAGAAGCTGCGGCAGGGCGAGCGCCGCGACGTTGAGCTTTGGTTCCACGGGAAGTTCCAGACGTTTGAAGACACCTCCGTTGGCGAGATTGCCGACTTCGCCGCTTGGAGCACGAAGGATGGCAGATGAAAAGGCAAAGAACGCCAGAGGCGAGCTACGGCGTCGCCACAGGGCGATTCTGGAAAGCGGGCGCATGGCCGCACTCGGCAGCGAGGGGCGTCTAATGCTGTGCTACGCACTCCATTTCGCGGATTACGAGAAGTGCACACTCAGAATGAGCGTCAGGGGTGCCGCCAAATTCCTTGGGGTACGCCCGACATCTGTACATCGGGGCATTCACCAACTGCTTGACGCATCTGTTTTGATGCTCGCTGACAAGGCGACTGGCGGTGGCAGGTCTGTGTACGAGCTTGTGATCCCCACCGATGGGGGCGCACACGTAGCGTGTACACCCTGTACACGTAGCGTGAGCGCCCCGTACACGAGGCGTGTACAGAGCGCACACGAGGCGTGGACAGCGCGTACACAAGGCGTGGACGGCGCGCACACGCTACGTGGCCCCTTACAAGTAATTCCCATTGGTAACCAATTTACCAATGGGGAATTCAATGAAGACACACCGCCCGATTCGGCAGGTAGGAAACCTGCCGAACGGGCTCTAGGAGGCGAGTAGACGCATGGAAGCAGCAACAGCAACAGAACGCCAGCCCCTAACGCCACGCCAGCAGGACGTCCTCAACTGGATTTCCGGCTACATCAACGTCCACGGGTACAGCCCGACGATTCGCCAGATCGGCCAGGCATTTGGGTGGACGACCAACGGCGTCATGTGCCACTTGCGGCCCATGCGGCGTAAGGGCTGGATCACTTGGCAGGACGGAGAGGCTCGCACCATCCGAGTGATTGGCGGTGACGCATGAGCTTCGTTCACCTTCCGCCACCGTCCGACGTCGTGCAGGCGCTCATGGATCGTGCATGGGACGACGACATCAGCGACGACGACAGGATTCTGCTTGAGACGGCTGCGAAGACTCTTGAAGTCACGCTTGACCGTTGCATCAGGCTGGCAAGCGTGATTGAGCGCACGGAGGTTGGGCTGTGACCACCGAAAACCTCGCCATGCTCGCCGTTGGACAAATCATCGCTGCGGGAATGTTTTCCCTCGGCGTGTTGGTTGGAAGTTCTCTACGAAAGGATGCAAAGGATGACAGCAACGAAGGAACGAAAGAAGACAAGGGCTGGCACGACCCTGTCGGCACCAGCACTCAAGGCGGCGCTGAACGCCGTGGCGGCAGCAGTGCCAACGAAAAGCGTGCGGCCCGTATTGCAGAACGTGCTGCTTTCGGACGGGGTGCTTTCTGGGAGTGACGGCGATGTCCGCATCGACGTGACGCTTGAGACGGTTCCGAGCGACGTGAGTCTGCTGCTGCCGAAGGACAGACTGTCTGCAATCCTCGGCTCGCACTCGGGCGATGAAATCACGATCACGCCTGACGAGTCGTCGTGCGTCATCAAGGCCGGTCGTGGCGAATGGACGCTGCCGACTGAGGACGCTGGCGAGTACCCGGCGTGGAACGTGGACGGTGGGAAGCCGGTCACACGGCTTCCGGTTGACCAGTTCTGCCGTGCCGTCAAAGGCGTCGTCTTTGCCGTGGACGATGAGTCAAGCCGCTACGCTCTCGGTGCGGTGCTGGTGGAAGTCAAAGGCGAGGTTGTCACTTTCGTTGCCACGGACGGGCGAAGGCTCTCGTGCGTGAACTGCGAGCACGACCTGGCGGTGGACGACTCGCAGACGCTCGTCCCGGCTCGTGCGATGGCAATCATCGCTCGGCTTGCTGCGTCAGCTGGTGACGCCAGCGTGCAGCTTGAGTCAACGGGGCGTGAAATCGTTGCCACGGTTGGTAACGCTACCGTCACGGCTCGTCTGCTTGACGGTCGCTACCCTCGGTGGCGTGACACGCTGCCGGAACGTGACGCCAAGGCCACGACGGTCAGCCGTGCGGATCTGTTGGCGGCTACTCGAGCGGCTGCCATCGTCACCAGCGAGGAAAGCAAAGGCGTGCAGTTCGTGTTTTCCGGCGACGGCATCTGGCTGCACGGGCAGTCTGCCGAGAAAGGCGAATCCAGCGTCACCTGCGACGTCGTGGAAGCCGGTGACAAGGCGACGGTGAAGCTTGACCCGTTGTTCGTCCAGCAATGGCTGGGCGGCATCGACAGTGAAGCAGAGCCGGAAGTTGAAGTCGAAGCCGTTGACGCACAATCTGCGGTGATCCTGCGATGCGGCGACAACACGGGCGTGATAATGCCACTGGCGGTGGACTGACATGCCGCAAGGACGCGAGGTGAACTACTGCGCGGCCACACTGCATCGGCTGTGGGCGCGCGGCGACTCCTACCAGGAGATCGCCGCCGCCCTCGGCTGTTCGCAGTCTTACGTGCATAGGCTGAAGACGCGGCACAAGCTGCCGAACCGCCAGAAGGGCACGCGGGAAATCTTTGAGGATGACCCGACGCCAGAGCAGATTGCAGAGCGTGCGGCTGAGTGTCGAGCGCGGCGAGTGGTGGCGACGCCGAAGGAGGAACGGTTCTCTGTGCCTCGGTATACGTGGGATGGCTACCGATTCAACGGTATTGCTTGACACGCCGTCTACGGTGTAACCAGAGCCGCACGGAGCGGCTTTCCAACTGTCGAAAGGACGGACGATATGCGAAGGATTGCAATGGTGATGGCTCTGGCGTTCTGTGGCGTTGTGGCCCAGGCTGACGGCGTGGTGATTCACGCCAGACGTGTGAACATCACTTCAGCCCAGCAGGACGCTGAGTCAATGGCACGATCAGGCGTGTTGCGTCACTGCGGCACTGCTGGAGGCAGGCGAGAGGGCATCGGTATGTCGTCGTCGTCGCCTCTGGCTGCTGAACGTGCGTGTTGTTTCTATTCCGACGCCATGCGTGGACGCTATCGCATCGTTGAGAAAGGCGTAGCGTGGTCTCCTGTTCGCCGTGCGTGGTTTGCTGTCATTCGCTACGAGTGAACATGGCGAGAGGATGGATAACAGTCGAGTTCCTTGGCGGCCCACTGGACGGCGCTTTGCGGCCCGTCCAAGTGGGCGTCGAGGTTTTCTATCTTGCCAATGGACTTGTCATCCATGCGTATGTGCTGGATGAGATTCACGAAGGGCACTACGTGCGACAGGTGATGCGGCACTTTGAGTGCTTGAACGTGTCGCACTGGTTTGCTTGACGCTGCTGCGATGCTCGGTGCATGAAGCCGATCACGTTCAGCGTTCCAGGGGATCCAGTGCCACAGCCTCGGGCACGCATCACAACACGCGGCAAGTTCGCTCATGCGTACACGCCGAAGAAGCACCCGATCAATGACTACAGGAACGCTATATCGCAGGCTGCGATAGAAGCGATGGGCGACGCAGAGCCAACTACAGAGTGCGTTAGCGTTGTGATTGACGCTGTCTTCGCACGACCAAAGTCACACATGACGAAGCGTGGAGTGAAGGCGACAGCACCGAAGCTACCACGACCTGACTGCGACAACATCGCAAAGGGCGTGCTTGATGCGTTGGCTCTCATCGTGTGGCTGGATGACACCATGGTGCAGCGGCTTGTCGTTGAGAAATCGTACGGCGATGAGGCGAGAACAACGGTGCGGGTGCAGTGATTGAAGGCATGCCAAAGTGGCAAAAAAATTAGGTTCTTCCGGCGATTGTTAGGGGTTGCG
>Ga0209401_1000672_pt1 | contig 23077 bp, 30 predicted proteins | sample M_140807_MF_Meta_FD_187318 | JGI IMG/M metagenome (GOLD analysis project Ga0209401, IMG submission 187318) | Freshwater microbial communities from Lake Montjoie, Canada to study carbon cycling - M_140807_MF_MetaG (SPAdes) (version 2) | ecosystem: Environmental > Aquatic > Freshwater > Lake... | reverse complement strand
GGGTTCTGGGTCTGGCTTACCAGTTCCTTGGCTACCCCTTAATGCAGTGGCTCTGGGCTTTTGGGCAGGGAGTCGATATAATTCCAAAGGGATTGAATCCTCCACCTGACTTGCAGGTTGAGCAGTTGATGACGCTCCTTGCTGGTTTGCTTGGGTTTGGCGGCATGAGGTCTTTTGAGAAATCCAAAGGGGTAGCATCGAAATGACCGTTGCAAGCGTAATGACCTACGATAGTTTGGTCGATGACATTGCCACTTACCTTGAGCGCAATGATCAGGCCACGCTAGACAAGATCCCGCAGTTCATCATGTTCGCGGAGCAGGTCATTGCGTCGGAGATCAAGTTCCTCGGAAACCTAACGGTGGCCGATGGGACGATGACCGCAAACAATCCTGTGCTGGACAAGCCTGCACGGTGGCGCAAGACGGTGTCGTTCAACGTCACTCTGGCTGGCGAGCGCTACCCGGTGTTTCTTCGCAAGTATGAGTACTTGCGTGAGTATTGGCCAGACGACACTCAGACCGGACTGCCTGCGTTCTATTGTGACTACGACTACACTCATTGGCTCGTGGCCCCTACCCCAGCGGCAGCGTACTCGTTTCAGGTGCTGTACTATGAGCGCAACCAGCCGCTGGATTCGGCGAATCAATCTAACTGGTTCACGCAGTACGCTCCGCAGGCACTGCTTTATGGGTCTTTGCTGCAGGCTATGCCGTTCTTGAAGAATGATGAAAGAATTCCGGTATGGCAGTCAATGTACGACAAGTCGATTGCATTACTCAAGCAGGAAGATCTGACGCGGGTCGGTGACCGTCAAACCGTGGTAAATGACTCATGAGTTATAACAGTCCCTTCACGGGAAACGTGATCCAGCCGACTGACGTTTCCTATGCGTCTTACGCTTTAACGTCTACCACGGGAACCATTCAACTTGAGTGGCCCCTGAACGGCAACGACACGGATTTTGTTGCTGCGAGGGTGATGCAGGTCAGCACGACTAGCACGGCTTATGAGTTGTGGATGCCACCGGCAAATCAGGTGTCTGTAGGTCAGGATGCGCTGATCTACAACACCGGTGGGGTGACGCTGACGGTCAAGTCCTTTGGCGGGGCCAGCACGATCGTCTCGATCCCTTCGTCTGGTGGCAGCGCTCAGTACATATTTATCACGGCAAACGCGAATACGACGGGGACGTGGGGTGTCATAGCGTTCGGTGCGACAACGACCAACTCCAATGCTGCGACACTTGCCGGATACGGCCTGAAGGCCATTGGCAACACGCTGAACCAATCGCAACCGGTGACGACGTTCTCGTCAAATTACATAGCGGTGGCGGCCGATCGTGCCAACACTTATGTTTGGACGGGCGGGTCTGGAACTCTGACGCTGACATCAGCCACCACTCTCGGTAATGATTGGTTCTTCTTAGTTCGTAACGGCGGAACCGGGACCTTGGCGGTAACCCCAAGCGGCGGCAATTTGATCAACGGCGCCGCTTCGCTTGACCTTCAGCCGGCTGACTCGTGCTTGATCTCAAGTTCAGGAACGGCGTTCTTCTCGGTTGGTTTAGGCAAGAGCACAGAGTTCAACTTCACGCAGTTGACAAAGGCGGTGACCTTTGCCGGGTCTCCGTACACGCTCACTTCCTCGGAGGCGGCCAATGTTGTTCAGAAGTACACGGGGACGCTAACCGGCAACGTAGTGGTGAACTTGCCTCAGACTATTCAGGTTTATTACATCACTAATCAGACGACTGGGGCGTACACGATTACTTTCCAGACTGGAGTGTCGGGGGGGTACACGGCGGTAGTTCCTGCAGGCCAGCAGGTAATCCTTCTGTGCGACTCTGTAAACCTCTACAACGCATCAACGATTGCCGCTGGTGCAGTTACTCTTGCTCTGGCCAACGGATCTGCTGGAGCGCCATCGTTGAGCTTTTCTTCTGAAGGCACAACTGGAATCTTCAGGCCGACATCTGGGGTGTTTGGAATATCAGTCCTTGGAACACAAAAGTTCTGGCTTGACGTTAATGGTATACAAAGCGGTACTTTTTAATGACCGCCAAGGTTTTTCAATTAGACACCAAGCCCGGTATCCAGAGAGATGGGACGGTTTTTGACCGCATTTCCTACAATGATGGCCGGTGGGTTCGGTTTCAGCGCGGTCGGCCGAGAAAGATTGGTGGATATGCGGCCATCTCTGATCAACTGACCGGGCCATCTCGCGGGGTCTGGGCAAATCCGAACAACGGTTTCAACCAGATCTTTAGTGGATACAACAACGGCCTTCAGTCGCTTTCGGTTGACAACAACGGGGTCGGCGCGGGGATTACGAATTATACCCTGAGCAACTTTACTGCCAGTGATCTTAATCTGTGGCAGTTTGACGGTTTCTATGACGTAGGTGGATCTGGGGTTGCATCTATTCTTGCGCACCCCGGTCAGAATATTGATCAGACTGATGCGATCACCAACACGCCGGTGCTGATTGGTAACATTAACGGCACGACGCTCTCCCAAATTGGGACATTTACAGATGCCAATGCCTATCTTAATAGCACAACCTCGGTCACCATTCCGACAACCAATACGCTGATTGGTGCAGGGCAAGCTGTTACCGGGACGGGCATCCCCGCCAGCACGACGGTATCAGCGTCTGTTCTTGCCAACGGCGCATTGGCTGCGGTTGCGGTGACTGGAACTGCAGGGCAATGTTCTTGCACAAGCACGTCCGGTTTGTTTATTGGTCAAAGCGTGACCGTTAGTGGAACTAACACCGGGTCGGCTACGGGTATTACGTCAGGGGTGACGTACTACATTATTGCCACGAACTATGCAACCACGTTCACTCTGTCGGCTACGTCCGGCGGTGGCGCAATTGTGACCACGGCGGGAACAACAACTGGGTTGGTTTTTACGATCGGCAACTACCAGAAAGTGATGTTGTCGGCTGCGGCAACAACAAGCGGGAATTCAACGCTGACGTTCAACAACAACGTCTCGGTATCTGGGGGTGTAGTTACTCTGCACCCTTACGTCTTTGTTTACGGAAACAATGGACTGATTAGGAACTGCGCCGCAGGGAATGCTCAAGATTGGGTATCAACGGATGCCAACGAGGTCAACGTGGCCACGGGCAAGATTATCCAAGGGTTACCGGTCCGGGGCGGCTCAAATGCTCCTTCTGGATTGTTTTGGAGTCTTGATAGTTTGATTCGCGTCTCGTACATTGGAGGCACTGGAACTCCACCTCAATTCTGGCGGTATGACATCATTTCAAGTCAATCGTCGATCTTGTCGAGCCAGTCCGCAATTGAGTACGACGGAGTCTACTACTGGTGCGGCGTTGACCGATTCTTGTTGTACAACGGTGTGGTCAAAGAGATTCCAAATTCGTTCAATCAAAACTACTTCTTCGACAACCTGAATTACAACCAGCGTCAGAAGGTGTGGGTAACAAAGATTCCGCGCTACGGCGAGATCTGGTGGTTCTACCCCCGCGGCAATGCGACTGAATGCACTGACGCCATTATCTACAACGTGAGGGAGAATGTTTGGTATGACGCTGGCGAGGCTTTAGGTGCGCGTAGGTCCGCTGGATACTTTTCTCAAGTTCTAGCGCACCCGGTAATGGCTGGGTGGGAAACGACGGACTCAACAGCCGTATTCACGCAGTCTATGACGACGGTGAATGGAAGTGTGTTTATCAACTTAGCATCGTTCAATGTTCAAGTTGAGGTTAATCAGGTTGTGTCCGGGACCAACATTGTCACGGGATCAACGGTCAGTGCCGTAACGTCAAGCGCTATTGAAACCCTTGGATCTGTAACCGGCGGTTCTGGCTACACCAATGGGACATACAACAATGTTCCGTTAACCGGTGGGAGCGGGGCTAACGCGACGGCTACGGTGGTTGTTTCTGGCGGGGCGGTAACGTCGGTGACGATTACTTTGCGCGGCGCAGGCTATGTGATTGGCAACACTCTAAGCGCGTCCAATACCAACCTTGGTGGGACCGGTGCAGGGTTTTCTATCCCGGTTACGGCAATCTATGCCCAGACCATTAGACTTTCAACGGCCGCCTCTGGGAGCGGCACGCAAAACTTGACATTCAGCACTCCGCCCGACTTGATTGCGATGTACCAGCACGAGGTTGGGACTGATGCGATTGTTGGCCAGAACGTCTTTGCAATTGACTCTTACTTTGAGACCAACGACCTCGGATGGGTTGCTGGCGGCCCTCCTGAAACAACGATGGTTGGGGAAAACCGTTGGTTGAGGTTGGAAAGGATCGAACCTGATTTTATTCAGGATGGGGAAATGACGGTGGTAGTTACTGGCAGGCCGTTTGCTCAGGGTGGTGACGTAGAGTCTGCTGAGTATGTGTTCGGGCCAAGCACCGGAAAGGTAGACATGAGGGAGCAGCGCCGAGAACTTCGTTTGATATTTAGATCTAACGTGGCCGGTGGCGACTACCAACTTGGTAAACTTCTTCTGAGTGCTGCAATCGGTGATGTGAGGCCTTACTAATGGCTCAGGCCCTTGTCTACGACCCGAGGTACCATACCTTTGAGTCTTGGGCTGCCTTGATGTGTGAGCAATACGCCGCACAGCAGTTAGAAATTCCGACTCAGTTCACGGACTGGAAGACGTGGGGTAATGGCATCAATGCGATTGACGTGTTCTCCAACGAGGCCATTCCTCACACAGACAACTACGACAACTGGTACGACTGGGCTGCGGCCTTACTCGGAACAGTAAACCCGGCGGCAGGTTGACATGGCTAATTACTACAACACCGTTGGTTATCAGATAGCTCAGAACGCTCTGCGGGGTCAGGGGATTGATCCGTCTGGATTAGATGAAGCCGGTCTAATCTCTGGCCTGCAGCAGATCTTTCCGAACGAGCAATTTAAGATTTCTGGGTATGTTGCGCCTAACTCTTCGGCAATAGCTCAGGCTACTGCATATATGAGTCCGGAGCAGAAGGCTGCCATCGCAACCGAGCAGGCTCAGAACATTCAAAACCAGATCAACAACACGTTATCTGGGGCAAACACCGCGGGTGCCTTGCCTGCGGCGCAGCCAGCAGCACAAAATCAAGTAGTAAGCGCTCTGCCGGCTCTTACCACTACAGCGCAAAACACAACACCTGATACCTCATCAAATGTGATGAGCGCTGTGGATTACAGCCCGATCGGGTCGGAGAGCTACACCGGTGTACCGCCTGCTGCGGCTAACAACGCAGTTGAAAACCCCTCTCCCGGTTACAACCCGCTTGCTGGCGCGTTAGTAGACCAATTAGGCGGACCGAATCCAGCAAGTAGTTCGGTTGCTCAAGGACTTTTAAGCCAAGGTGTTGCTGATATAAACGACATTGGGGTTCGCACTGTCAATGAGACGAGGTTCTACCCTGCCATTGACGATGTTTCTGCTGAACGGTCTGAAGAGGTTCCGGTCACTCAGTTTTATAATAAAAAAACCAATCAAATAATTGACCCTAACCGGGTTGGCATTATTCAAAACGGCACTTACGGGGTTGAAGGCGGAGACGTTTTTTATAATTTAACAACTGATGTAAACGGAAATCCAACCTTCCAAGAACAGTTCAGCGAGCGCTCTCGTGGATTCATGGCCACTCCTATTGGCCAGTTAATTAACTTTGGCGCAAAGTTTACCCCAGCGGCACCGCTGTCTTACGCTTATGATGCTTATACAGCGGCAAATCGCGGAGACCCATTAGGATTTGCTCTTGCTGTAGCAGGGGGCGCTGGATCACTTGCTGGATCTCCTCTTACGCCAGATAAAGTTGGATCTGACTGGGCAACTTCTGGTGCAGGTACAAATCTTGCCACTACGCCACTGGACGTTCTTGGAGGTCAAGTAACATCAGGTGTAGCCGCTGTCAGGCCCGTTCTTCAAGTTGGCCAAGCGATAAAAAATGAAGACTGGGCAGGTCTAGCCACTGCAGCAGGAAACGCCGTTGGGGCAGGAAGCACCCCAATCGGCAACACCGGGTTTACGTTAGGCGACGCCGGTAGATTTGCTTCAATTGGCGTTAATTTAGCTAACAATCAATTCGGCCCCGCACTTGTTACTTTAGCGCCGTACCTCAATAGCCCGAATACAGAGCTTGCTGGTCGGGCTTTGAATCTCAAAACTGCAATTGAGAACTATGAAAGATCCGGACAGATTGGAAATCTTTTGCAGGCTGGCAGCGACTTTGCCAAAACCTCAACCAATATTGTCAACTCAAACGCCTCTCGTGGTGGCGCTTCAGTAACTGGAACCGATACAACTTCCGGCGGCGGCGGAGCGAATACTGTCAGAGGCGGGTCGGGCAATGACACGATTATCCAAACAGATTCTGGAACGGGTGACGCCGGTGCAGACGCAATTCTAGCGGCTTCCCAAGGTGTTGGCCAAGGACTTGGAATCGGCACTCAAACTGCAGCAGGAACTGGTAACCAATCAGATGCATCGGTAATTGATTACAGGTCTTTGCCGAAATCACCGTATTCAATGACAAATGAGGAGATTCGTCGCCAAATTGAGTTAATGAATGAATATGATGATATTTCATCAGAAGACGAAGCAGAGTTGGTCGCGGAAGCCCGTAGCAGAGGTTTACTCTATACAAATACCAATGTTCAGTTAGGCACTGAAGGAAACGGTTCTGGAACAGGGTTTGGATCTGGAGCCGCCGCAGGATCGGGGTCAGGCTCCGGAACTGAAACCGGAGGCCAAGGAACTGAATCTAGTGATGACGTATTCAGGCGGTTAATTGCAGTAGCCGCTGTTACTCCTGACGGCAAACAAATAGCAAACACCGGGTCTCCGAGCGCAAGATTTAGTTCTCAGGTAGGCTCTTCTCAGGGTCCAAATTCATTTGAAAACCTTGCTCCAGAGGCTTTTTTTGGACTTGTTTTTGATACGCCTCAACAAAAAGAACAATTTGAAATCTTTTTTCAAAACGAACTTGACAAAGCCGCTCCTGACAAAAAAGCAGAGATTCAGCAAAAATTAGATAACATCAGAGACTCAAGTGTTTTTGACCCAACTACTGTTGACACTACCAATTTCGCCACAACCACAAAACCAGAAGAAGACGACACAACAGTTACAACAACAGTTTTCAAGCCAACAAAAACTGCAGAGCAGATTGCAAAAGAAACAAGAGACAACAACAGCAGCAAGGTTGCAACCCGTGCTAGTGAGTTGATCGACGGCGGAGCAAGTGTTAGTTCGGCTTTGTCGCAGGCTGCGTCTGAAAATGGCTTAACTGCTGCTGACTACGATCTTCCTTCTTGGGCCTCATCTTCTAGTAGCGGATCTGATTCATCTGCTGGAAGTAGTTCTGATTCTGTCGTTGGCGGAGGTGGATCTGACACTGCCGCTGGAGGCGGTGGAGGCGGCGGAGGCGGAGGAGGTGGTGGTTCTGAGGCTGGTGATGGCGGAGGAGGTGGTTCTGAAGCTGGCGGTGGATCTGACTCTCAGTCAAAGAAAGTAACCGATGATGCTGGCGTGCTCATCGCGCAGGGTGACTCTCCCTCGGACGCTTGGTCAAAAGCCTTATCAAAAAACGGTCTCAAAGACAGCGACTTGGTTAGACCTACTTGGGCGGTTCCGGGTGGTGGCCTTCAAGGTGATGGCAAAACATCAGGCCCCGGAGGAGGAGTAGCCACAGGAAGTGTAACGGGCTCAACACAAGGGAGCGCCGTTGGATCTACCGTGGGTAGCACCACTGGCTCAACTCAGGGAAGCACTTCTGGCTCAACGGAAGGGAGCACGGTCGGATCAACACAAGGCAGCGTTACGGGGTCTACACAGGGAAGTGCTCAAGGCAGCACAGTTGGATCAACAGTCGGCAGTACAACTGGATCTACGGCGGGAAGCGAAACCGGTTCTACGCAGGGTAGCACCGTAGGATCTACACAAGGCAGCACGACCGGATCTACTACTGGATCAACGACGGGTTCAGCCGAAGGCAGTACGGCGGGTTCTGGCACTGGTAGTGAATCTGGCTCGGGGAGCGGTTCTGGCAGCGGATCTGGTAGTGGTTCAGGTAGTGGTTCAGGCTCAGGAAACGGGTCCGGCTCAGGATCAGGCAGTGGCTCCGGAAGTGGAAGTGGATCAGGTAGTGGATCTGGGAGCGGAAGTGGTTCTGGAAGCGGTTCTGGAAGCGGATCTGGATCAGGATCCGGTAGCGGATCTGGATCTGGGAGCGGAAGTGGTAGTGGGTCGGGGAGCGGGAGTGGTTCTGGAAGTGGTTCGGGAAGCGGCTCAGGAAGTGGTTCAGGTAGCGGTTCTGGGTCTGGAAGTGGTTCGGGTACAGGATCCGGCGCGGGAACTATCACCGGGCCGGGATCGCCAACCACTCCAACCAAACCTACGACGCCAAGTGGCCCCGCAGCTATCCCGACAGCAGACTCGTCTACGCCTGCAGCCGCAGGAGAAAAGAGTCCTACCTTTAAGGTTGGAGATCTGGGAAAATACGTCAGTCCATTGGCTGCTTATCAAGCAATGGTCCAGCAGATGTACAACACCGCGATGGATGAGAAGGCTCGTCAGGAAAAGCCTAAAAAGGAAAAGGACTTGGAAAACGACACATCCTTCTGGGGTTACGGTCAAGAAAAGCCAATTGAGTCAATTTTTGACACAGACTTTTTGAATCCCCCTGAGATCAAGGCCGCTACTGGTGGTTCGATTGCGGCACTGATGGCTGCAGGCGGTGCTCAAAGATCTGGAATTGGCAGTACCGCTTTGGTTCCTCATTCGGGTAAAATGAGGGTTGACTTCCGCCGCGGAGATGCGGTAACGGGTCCGGGGGATGGGCAGTCGGACGATATTCCTGCCATGCTTGCGGATGGCGAGTTTGTATTCCCGGCGGATGTAGTCTCGGCGTTAGGTAATGGATCAACGAAGGCCGGATCGGATAAGTTGTACGAAATGATGCACTCAATTCGAGCACGAGCAAGGAAGGCGCACCCGAAGTCGCTGCCTCCGCCGGCTAAGTCACCTCTTGAATACCTGCGGGGTAAGAAATGAGCACGATATTCGAGGGGCAACCGCTCCCTAACGTAACGACGACAACGACAGACGCTGCGCCGTCATGGTTTACTAATGCGGTGACTCCTGCGTCAAGCGCAGCAGTAACGCAGATGGCAAAAACAGCCGCAACAGGTCTAGCGGCTCAAGATCCTTATCAAACACAAGGATACAAAGACACGTCATCAGCGGCGGATGCGTATAAAACTGGGCTATCGAACGCGACATCAACGGCAAGTAGCGCAGCAACGGCAATGAACCCTGCTGGCATCCAGCAGTTCATGAACCCGTACATTCAGAACGTAGTGAATGAGCAGGCGCGGTTAGCCAACCAGAACTTCCAGCGCAATGTTCTTCCGGGACTTAGCGGGTCGTTTGCTGGCACCGGCGGGTTGGGTAGCCAGCGCTATGCGAGCGCCCTAGGACAGACCGGGGCGGACTTCCAAGCCAACCTCTCTGGCCAGCAAAATAAATCGCTTGCAGACGCTTACAAGAGCGCTCTTGATGCGGCCACCAATCAAGGTCAGTTGCAGAACGCAGTGGCTCAGACGCAGGGTACGTTGGCCGGGAAGGAGCAGGAACTTGGATTAAAGGGTGCGAGCGCACTGACTGCTGCAGGCGCTGCGCAGCAGCAGTACGAGCAGGCCAAACTTGATTACCCGATGACTAACGCGATTAACTCGTTGAAGTTCTTGACTGGATTGCCGGTTCCGACAACAAAGACGGTGGTCGGTCCGGGGACTACGGGTCAATATAGTCAAGCACCGTTCAATCAAGTCGTTGGACTTTCCAGTTTATTAGGATCAACAATTGCTGGCAAAGACGCTGGTCAAGCTGGGAATCTTAATGCTTTAGCTGGTTACGTTAAAAATCTGTTGGGACCAACCACCTCTGCAAACAGTATTTTGAATTCATTGACTTCTGGAGCCTTAACCCCAGCGCAATACAATGCTTTGATGGGTTATCCAGAAGGCTACACCCCATAAGCAGGGATTGAACAATGGCTGACAAGACCGCTCTCCCGCAATCTCTGTACGCCTTCGGTGAGGGCGAGGAGAGCACACAAGCAAACCAGCGCTATCAGGACGCCTACAATCAACTTATCGCTGCGGTTGAGAAGCGCAGCCGTCCCCAGTTCTTTGATCCGACGCTTCTAGCGATCTCGCAGGCTTTTCTCGGGCCAACAAAAACTGGAAGTTTCGGTGAGGCCGCGGGGATTGCTGCAGGTAACGTAGCCAAGGCTCAAGAGACACAGCAGACGCGGGAAGAAGATTTAGCCAGAATGAGGCTTGAGCTTGCGGGGATGGGTGTTGGCCAAGCCAACCAACGCGCTGCTATGCAGATGTATCGTGAGGGTGCCACTCCCGCTGCCCCTGCTGCAACACCTCCCTCACAAGCAGCCCCGCAATCTCCGTCAGATCTTGCTTTGCAATCAATGGGCATTGAGGATCAGGGCGTGCAGCTATTCCCTCCTCAGCCATTGATTCCGAAGAAACAATTCATTGCAAGTCAGTTGCTCAAGGGAGGCAGCATCCCTGACGCCGAAATAGCATACGACAAGTATTTGCGAGATGACATTAAACTTTCGCAGAACGGGATGGTTGTTCAGATTTCAACTGGCAGAGGCTTTGATATGCCAGATCCTACGCCAGTCAAAGTTCCGTTCTTGACGTTGGGTGGAGAAGAATTCCAGATAACCAAGACTCAAGCAAAAATACTTGATAAAATTATTGCCTCCGGTGACAACAATGCCCGGATTGCGTATGAGAACAAGCTCAGAGGAATTCCAACCGCCAAGCCGACTTCTGTTGCCGCTCCTGCACCTGTTCAGCCGCCGGCCCAACCTCCTGCTCAACCGCCTGTTCAGCAGCCTGCTCGCCCCCCTGCTCCCCTTGCTGAGGGCGTAACAACCGCTCCGGTGGCCCCTCCTAGAGTTGTTACTGCGCCTCCTACTGTACCTCCTGCTGCATCTCCTGCTGCACCTGCAGTTGCTCGCCCTTCAGTTGCTCCGGAAGTTGCCCCATCACCTTCTGTTGCGCCATTAGCGCCAACTGGCGGAGGTATGTTGTCACCTGCTCAGTTGGCGGAAAGGAAAGCACGAGAAGAATCAGAAAGGGCCATACAGCAGGCTCGCCGACAGGAAGAAGACAAGGCGCAAATTGCGGCAACCACGGGTGTGGCGACCACCAAAAAAATTGAGCAAGCCAAGGCTGACATTGCTGCGGCAGAAGAGGCTAAAAAACAAAATCTTAAGGACGAGCGCGAGACCATTGTTGAGATCAAGAAGGCAGGAAGGAATCAGGTCAACATTGCTGACCAGTACGCGAAACTTATCACTCAGTACCCTAACGCGATTGGTACTGCGGCGAAGCCGGGTTTCTTGTCTGCTGGTATCAAATTGTTAGAAAGCGGCGCAAGCATTGGCGGAGAGAGCGCAAAGGCATCTGCGTTGCAAGAGGCGGTGGCAACGCTTACCGGAAATCCAGAAGAGTTATCTGCTCGCAGGGTAATGATGGGTCTAGCGGCAGAGTATCTATTCAACTTGCGTTCATTGGCTAAGGGTCAGGGCGCGATCACCGATTACGAAACTCGTGTTTTGTCTAGTATTGGACCCAGTATTGAGGACGATCCTAAGACCGCTAGGTTCAAAGCCGCCATCATGAAGATGCATGGTGAGGCTGAGATTGCTCGGGCCAATGAGTACAACGAATGGAAGAAGCAAAATCAAGGTCAAGGGTGGCGCGACTACCTTGGCAGCAAAGACCACGATAAATTTGCAGCCAAGTATGACCAAGATCTAGCTCGTGCTTACGACATCTACCTTGGCCGTAAACCTCAGCAACCTTCGGCACAGCCACGCCAGACATCAAACCCTGCTTTGGACTTTGCGAGGAGTCTCAGACCATGAACAAGCAAGAACTCGCTAATTGGCTGTACGCCAACAGGGACAAGCAGGACACTCCTGAGTTCAACGAAAAGAAATCTCAGTTTTTTGCGTTGGATTCTGCTCCGCAGACAACTAAGGTTCCTCCTCGCGGCGAGACGGCAGTCAAGATTCTTCAGAACGAGTTCATCAAAGAGTATGAGCGTTCAGCAGCAACGCCAGAAGAGCAGAGCCGCAAGGAAGCTAACCTCAGTGCGCTTACTCGGGAATTGGCGACCCTGAAGGCGCAGCCTCCGGAAATTGCGCCTAAAGAAGAAGATGCGGTTCTTTCCGGTCTGCAACAGGACATCGGTACGATTGAGCAAAAGCAAAAGGAGCAGCAGCCTTCGGATCAGCGCTTGAATGCTCAGGTTGCCGGCGCGATTGCTGGCGCAGTTCCCGGCGCAGTTCAGCAGGCTTCAGTCTTAAAACAGGCCGGTGGGCGCGGATTGAATGCGGCAATGGACGCAATCGCAGCAAGGGTTCAGACGCCACAGACTGTTGCCGATATTGCGAATGACGTAATTGGCGGTGATCTGCCGCAAGGTGTAACGCCTGCGAACATCAATCAGACTGCAACGAGGTTCTATCAGCAGTTCCCAAATGAACTTCAGAACGGGAACATGGCCGCCGGTGGACGCGGTACTTACGCTTACGCTCGCAGTTTTCAGTTGCCGATTGAGCTTGCAATGCAGGCAGTTGATCTGAAGGATGCGCAGCGGTTAGTTCAAGAGCGCCGAGCGGGAACCTTAGCAGCGCAAGCTGCGTTCCCTAGTGAAACTCTTGTGGAGAGGCCTACCTCTGGCGTGCTTACGCTTGGGGAACGGCGAGAGCCACGGGCAAGACTTATCATCGGCGGAGAGCAAGGGCCTCCTCCTCCCCCTCCTCCTCCTCCTCAGCAACCTCGGTCGGGGCTCCCTCCTGCTGCTCCGCTTACGGGTGCTCCGAAGCCCCGTCTGACGGCAGGAACAAATCCATTCCAACCCGGACGGCCTGCTCTGTTGCAAGCGCCTCCGGTAGAGGCTGCCATGCCTCCGATGACGGCCGGAACTCCTCCTCCCGGAATGGGAGTCAGGACGGAGCCAATATTAGGACCTGCATTGCTTGGTGAATCGCCGCGGCCAACATCGGCTGCGCGTGGCCCTGTACGGTCCGGATTAGATGCGGTGACGGGGATGTTTGCCCGTAACGTAACTGAACCTGCCCAGCGCGTTCTAAGTGCGCTCCCGATCATTCCTAAGACCCTTGGCGGTATGCAGATCGGTGGTGGCGGTGCAGAGATGGCCACCGGGATTAAACAGGGCGATGCCGGTAAAGTTGGTACGGGTGCGGCCGAGGTGTTGGGAGGCGGCCTGTCTATGTTTAGAGGAACCGCCCCGGCTGGAATGACTATCTCTATTTTGACGGAGTTGTATCGCAACGCGAGAACCCCGGAAGATCGTCAGAAGATCATGGATACGCTGAACAAAATGATGTTTGGTCAGCAGCAGACTATGTAACGAGTTTGGGGATCTCTCCTCCCCCGGACCCCGCAGGAGCGGGTTTAGCCGGTACAATTACCGGCTTTTTTTCGCTCTGAGCAATGACGTACTGCTCAACAATCCGAGCGAATTCCAACACGTCAACGTACCCATACACCCCGTTAGGGTTACGAGACTTGTCCGTATAGAAGTACAACTGCTTGATCGTGGCGTCGGTCAAATAGGATTTACTTAACATTCTTTGCTCTCCATAGTTCCCAGCGCAGGATGCTTCCCTGCACGATGCTGCGGTGGGCTGATCCCTTGTAGGGGTTTTCTTCTGACGACAAGAAGTCTTCGACTAGATCCTTGTTTTCAAGGAAGAACTCATGACGACTAGCGCTTTCCTGATCGGGAAATATGTTGCCGTCAGAGGTTTGAAATGCGGAGATTGGTTTCATTTGTTTTCCCGATCGGTAAAGATCTCACCGTCAACGGTCTGGAATGGTTTCATCGGTAGTTGTGCTTGAGTTGCCAGAAACGAAGAAGACACTGGAACTGTCCCCAGCCGCGGACTAGCTCGTCCTCAGTCCAGTTCTTGATGACCACTAAGCCGGGGTGTGTGCGAGATACAAAGATGTTCGCGCACTTGGCTTCTGGTACGCCCAAACCAACCCGGTAAGCCGCGAGTTGCATCAGGTGCTCGTCATACCCGTCAACGTCATCACCGGGACCGAACTCCTTTGTCTTAACGTCAACGACGACCTCCAAAGAATGGAGATCACACTTGCCGCCAAAGCCAAGCTCGTGGCCAAAGGACTTTTCCGCTACCCAATCCTGATCGCCGAACTCCTCCTGCAAAGCGTCAGAGACCGCCTTGACGTGCTCGAAGTGGCGGGATGGCTTGTTGCCGGAGTAGAACGCCTCGATTGAGTTGTGGATGTCAGTGCCTGCGTCCGCGGCGGCCTTAGCCAATTCCCGCGAGTCAACGAGGATACGGTCCATGTAGGCCGCGTCAGGCTCGTCACCGATCCGCTGCATGGTCAGGGCACTCATGAGTACCTGCTTCTGCATCCAAGCGATTAGAGCGGGTTTAGCGGCCACGTTGAGGATCGTAGTGACCGATGGCACTAAGTCCTTTGTGCGAGCGTCACGCAGCGTTGTAGGTCGGACCCCGGTCTTTCCTACAACGGTGTACATCGGCTCACCGTCTCTGGTGTACCAGTGCTCACTTGTTTTCTTCTGGGAGACGATCATTTTCCTTTCCCTGTGATGACTAAGATTATTGTTGCAACGCAACTGACCGCCATGATCTCTCGCTCACCAGCTAAAGCTGCGGCGACAGTAATAACGAATGCCGATAGTACGGCCCAATCTCTAAGATTCTCTGGCATTTTTTCTCACTTTATAGAACGCTTTTGTTTCGATAAAAACACATAGCTCCTGATCTTGCGAGTCTCCCCGGTCCCATCTTCCTCCTAACCCGTATTTTGGTTTGACTGCTTCCGTGTCGCAGTAATAGAGGCCGTCATCCCACTCCACTATGATCAGGAATGGAACCCCGACTTCTTTACCCATGTTCTTTCCGTTCATCCATTTGTTCAATGAAATCATGAACGAAGGGTATTGATCCTTAAGGTTGTGACGGCGCTTGAACTCTGCGAAGGCTTTGATCTCTGGTCCCCTCACAACAGCCCAGTCAACGTGATAGGCCATTGTGAGTTTCACAAAATCCGCTTCCCAGCAATCCTTGAGGATTTTAGAGACGCGGAGTTCGTTAGAAAGATCCTTCGAGCTTTCGTAGAGCGGTCTCATCAGAACTCTTCTTTCAATTCTTTGTGCCGCTGCTTGTGACAGGGCTGGCAAAGCCACATGACATCCAGAGGCTTGTCATAGTCTTCGTGATGGGCGAGGCTTTTGACTTCGCCACATCTTGTACAAGGAGACTTAACGAGCCTTCCGTCAAGGATTGCTTTCCTAACTGCGTTATGGCATTGCTGTCTACGCAGATCTTCTGCCCTCCACGCTTTGGTAACTCTGGACTTAAGTTCCATACGATGGGCAAGACGTGACCTTTTCCTGTCGTACTCTCTCTTGGCTTCCAAGTTGTCTTGGCGATTTTTGTTGACATCAGATTTTGCACACGACTTGCATTTGTTGAGGTGACCGTCGGCCATCATCTTGTGTTTGTAAAACTCTTCTAATGGCTTGACGGTCTTGCACTTGAAACACTCTTTGGAACTGATCATGCCGCTCTCCTGTGCTGGATGAGCGACCATTATAGACCAGTTCTAATTAAAAGGGATGTCATCGTCCTCAATGTCCACACCACCGCCGGTGTAAGCAACAGACTTGTTACGGCCGCGCCACTCCGGTGACCCTTCGATCTTTGCCCGTAAGTAGTCGGAGAACGTCGCAAACAACTCCATATCTGGGTTGTCAATTGAGAATATCTTTGCCTCGTTGAAGTAAGAGGGGAGTCCGTTCTTCTTGACTACCGCAGGCACCGGGGTGATGGCATTGATGTTTGAATACTCTTTGCCGTCCGTTCCGGGCGTCTTGATCACACTGATCATTCCCCAAACTCCTAAGAGATTCTTGAGTTCAAAACCCTTGAGTTCCTCTGGCGTGAATGCTTTGCCACGCCACGACGCTAGGTCCTGCCGCAGGCGAGACTTCTCACCGATAGATAGGGTGTAGTTCTTGCTGATGCTCATCGGCTCGCCGGCACGAGTGATGAGCGCAAACCCGTTCTCATCATCGCCGTGAACTTCAAACTGAATCATCACCTTGCGCTGGGTTTTAACCTGCCCGAGGTAGGTGGACTCTTGTGTGCCGAGATCAACGATCCGGTAGCAACGTGCGAGATGGGTTCCTTCGGGCACTGGCTTGAAGGTCGATTCGCTTCCTGCTGTCGCAATTAAACTCATATGTAACTCCAACGGTTTCTAAGATCACTGTTCTCCTGACGCCGGATTTGGCGAGCAGGCTCCAATCCTCCACGGAGGCTCGGTCATTCTCGGCCCGGTGATAGGCCATCAAGGCTTCAAACGGATCAATCATGTGAACCTCCTAAGAGTGATCGCACTCTAGCACCATCAAGAAAAAGTTACAAGAACTACTTCACAGAAGAAAATCTCGTGTAAGATGAAGTTTCACAAGCAAGGGGGAGTGATGACACTCGAACAGTATTTTTCAGACAAGCACCGCGGGGCGAAGACCGACTTGGCGCGTGAGCTTGGGATCACGAAGACGTGGATGAGCCTGCTCGTTAGCGGCCGCGAGGTTCCGTCGGCTACGTTAGCGATTGACATAGAGAGACGCACAGGAATTCACCGCAAGTATCTGCGGCCCGATCTGTTCGGGGAGGCGCTGTGAAGTGGTACAAATTTGCCGCGGCCGAGTACCAGATCAAGACCATCCACCTATCGGATGCCGAAGATCTCGCGTACCGGCGTTTACTCGATATGGCGTATCTCAGCGAGAAGCCTATCCCGTTAGATACCAATCTTGTATCCCGCAGGATACGACTTGATCAGGATATCGTTGAGCAGGTTCTCAGCGAGTTCTTTGAGAAAACGGAATCTGGTTACCGTAACCGTAGGGTCGAAGAGGAGGTTCAGGCATACCAAACCATCATTGAACGCAACTTGAAGGGCGCGAAGGCTGCTGCGCAGAAAGCGGCAGAACGTGCCGCACAAGGCGTCAAAAGGAGATCACCGCGAACCTTAACGGAACCAACAAGCGACCATCAAGGTAACCTTGAAGGTTCGTCAGAAAACACTACCGCGAACCTTCAAGGCAACCAGAATAAGAATAAGAATATATCCCCCTTACCCCCTTCCGGGGGTTTCGACCGCTTCTGGGAGGTCTGGCCAAAGTCACCCCGCAAGGTTGGCAAGGGAGCCTGCATCCGGACGTGGATCACCAACGGCATGGACGAGCACGTTGAGCGGATCGTGTCTCACGTCTCACGGCTCAAGGGGACCACGCAGTGGCTCTCCGGGTTTGAACCCGCACCCATGACGTATCTCAACCAACGGCGCTGGCTAGACGACGACGTCGCAAGCACCGCTCTACCCTTCGGAAGGAAAGTCCTATGAGAGGCTCTACAGCGCGTTTTCTTAACGGGGGGCTACTCAGGTATTCACCCACGCCCGATCGCGTCTCCTGCGTTGATCTAGACCCCGTGGAGGGCCTATGAACCCCAAGGACATCCTGAGCAGGCTTTCTCAAGTGCGGGGACGGGGGGAATCGTGGACGGCGAGGTGCCCGGCTCATGACGACAAGTCACCCTCGCTGGCGATCCGTTTCAAGCCTGACGGCAGGGTGCTGATGCACTGCTTCGGAGGTTGCGCGGTGGACGAAGTGCTTGGCGCGATCGGGTTGGACATGAACGACCTGTTCGACGACGGCCCGGTCCAGCGGGGGGAGCAGATCAAACCAGCGTTCTATGCGACTGATTTACTTAGAATTATTTCTGTAGAAAGCCTGATTGTGGCCCTGTCGGCGATCGACATATCTAATGGAAAACCCCTAAGCCCAGACGATCTAGAAAGACTTAAACTAGCGGCAGAGCGAATTTTAGAAGCAACACGTTATGCATGATATTGAACAGAAAGCTAGGGATCTGGACGCGGCCCGGAAGGTGCGGATCGTAAAGTCTGGAGACGTTGATATTGAGAAGTGGGCTAAGGCTCAGGACATCGGCCAGCACGTCAAGGATCCGGTTGGCTGGTTGCTAGAGATCGCTGAGGATTACGAGCGCCCGGAGCGCAGCGTAAAAATCACGATGCCGTGGTTAAAGACTCACGGTTCGTTTGATTATCGACCCGGCGAGGTAACCATTTACGCTGGTTCTAACGGTGGCGGTAAGTCTCTGGCCACTGGACAGATCGCGCTAGGTCTGATCAAGCAGCGCCAGAAGGTCTGCATTGCCAGCTTTGAGATGAAGCCTAAGCGCACCCTGACGAGGATGCTCCGGCAATTTGCCGGGTTGAACTTTGAGGTGCCGGGGTTCGGTCTCGTGGACAAGGTTGCCAAGGCTTGCGTGGACTTCTCGGTCTGGTCAGAGGGTTGTCTGTGGCTGTACGACCAACAAGGTTCGGTGAATGCCCGTCAGGTTGTGGCGATGGCCCGGTACTGCGCTGTAGAGCTTGGGATACAGCACGTCGTCATTGACAGCCTCATGAAGTGCGTAAGTGCCGAGGACGCCTACAACGAGCAGAAAGGTTTCGTTGACGAGTTGTGCGCGGTGGCCAGAGACCACAACATCCACATCCATCTCATCCATCACATCCGCAAGGCTTCGAGTGAGGAGGTGATGCCGAACAAGATGGATATCAAAGGATCCGGATCAATCACAGATCAGGTGGATAACGTCTTCATCTGGTGGAGAAACAAGAAGAAGGAGCGAATGATTCAGGCGGGAGACAACGCCGAGGTTCTCGCACCGGATGCAATTCTGATGTGTGAGAAGCAGAGGAACGGAGAGGGCGAGGAGTGGTACACGCTCTTTTACGAGCGAGAGAGTCAGCAGTACGTTGAAGTCATAAATGCAGGAGCGATGACGTGGAACTAACATTACCTTGGCCGCCGAGCCTAAACACTTACTGGCGGACCTTTCAAGGACGGATGATTTTGTCGGAGAAGGGCAGGATCTACCGACAATCCGTTATGGAGCAGTGCCTGCTACAGCGGGTAGATACGTTCACCGGTCCGATCAGGATGGAGATCGTGGCCTTCCGTCCAGATAACCGCAAGAGAGATCTAGATAACCTTCTCAAGGCCGTGCTCGATGGAATGGCGAAGGCTTTAATTTATGAGGACGACTCGCAGATCCGGGACTTAAGAATCCGTTGGGGCGACACGATCGGCGGGATGTTGAAGGTCAAGATTGAGGAGATGACGTGATTGATCCCAACGACGCTGTCGAGTTTATTTTCAAGCAGGGGAAGGTCTACGCGAAGGCGAAGGCAGAGCGGATCTACCTTGAGGAGTACCGCAAGAGCTTGAAGGCAATCCTGATGAAGGGGAGCCTTGAGAGCGCGGTTAACGCGCAGGAGAGGGATGCGTACAGCCATCCCCAGTACATCACGCTGCTAGAGGGTCTGAAGGCGGCGGTGGAGACAGAAGAGGAAGTGCGCTGGGCATTGGTCGCCGCCCAAGCGCGTGTAGAGGTTTGGCGATCGCAAGAGGCGTCATCACGCCATGAAATGAGGGCTACGTTATGAAGATTCAGCAATGGAGAGAATGGTGGTTGAAGGCTCGCGGGAGCGCATCGGTTGGGACTTACGACACGCGAGAGGCTCACGTCTTTGAGGGATGGTCCGCTGGTTGGGAGGCCGCGGAGGCTCAATCTCAACTTGAGATTATGCACTTAAAGGCTCAGTTGTTGAGGGTCGGGAACCATGAAGGAGCCTACAAGGCAGCCTTTTTGGCTGGCCAAATGTCTAGACCGGTCAAGACTTTTTCCGGCGGTAAGCCAAATTATGTGATTCCGCCGGAAACACAGGGCTTGACACAAGTGAGCCCGGCGGAGTTCATTCATATTGTCACCGAAAAAGAGGACTTAACTGGTAACCCGATCATCTGGGCGCAATGGCCAAACAAGGAGAGAAGCGCATGACTACACAGTTGGTTCGTGATGTTATGAAACATTGCGCAGAAAGTGGGCAGGACCCAACGGTGATGCACTGGTTTGATGCAACGGGTTGTTTGAATACAGATAAAAAATTTTCACAAGACTGTTTGCATTTAAACCGGCCGCCATTTCCTATTTGCATGGTTTGCTGGCAAGGAAGTTCAGATAAAAACAAAAACATATTGGCTTGGCTTTGGGTCTGTGGCAATGATCCAGAAGAAGGAATTGCAATACAGGTGTGGCGCAAACCACCTAATTTAGGTAGCGCAATTGTGGCGCCAACGCTTTGGTATTTTGTCAAAGACGGTTTGGTTCATTACCGCGCATTAGACGAACTTCAAACATTGACGAAAGAAGATGCCGAAATGACTTTGGGTTTTGTTGGTGCGTGGTACGAATCGTTATCTAAAAGAAACGAAGCATACGTTCCGAATGTTCAGCAGACCTTCACCAACAAACGCAAGATCGCCCAAGGCAAAGTACCAACCTACGAGTGGCGGACGGTAACCATTGAGGCCGTGAAGCCCCGGAAAGAGTCTAAAGGTGGTACTCACGCATCACCGCGCTTGCACGATCGCCGGGGTCATATGCGAAGGCTGGCATCAGGCAAAACGGTTTGGGTCAAGAACTGCAAAGTTGGCAACTCTGCCAACGGGATTGTGTTTCACGATTACAAAATTGCGGAGGCGGCATGATTGAAAAAAATTTTTCTGAAACATCACATAACTGCCAACAGTGCAGGGTCAACCCGGCAAGCCACAAGGTTCCAACGTCAACCGGGAAGGGGTTCCGTTGGAAGTGCGAGGCTTGCTTTAAGCGACTAGCCCCAAGTGGGTTCAAGGACAAAATAGCATGAAGAGAGAAGACATCATCCGCATGGCGCTGGAGGCTGGAGCCAATCGTTCATATAACCCAGACAAATGGGACATTTTAGAAATTCGAGATACCGACCTTGAACGCTTTGCCGCCCTTGTGGCCGCGCATGAGCGGGAACGCATTATCGCAGCTAACGCCCCAGAGATTGAGAAGGTCAACGAATACATTAAGGCACTGGAGGATAGTACCGTTGTTGCAACCGACGCGCATCGCCTTGCAGCCATTATCCGCGCAAGGGGAGAGAAATGAAATACAAAGACATCAAAGACTTTTATGAGCGGTGCAACAAACACCCTGACCATCAGAACGGAATGATTTCGTACAGGATGATTGAGCGGAGACTGCAAGAAGAGATCGAAGAGTTGCGCCAATACATTGAACAACGCGAGCAGTCGCTACAAAAACCGGTGGCTTGGATGCATACGAGCATCGAAGACAACATCATTTCTCACAAACCAGCCGATCTAAAGAAGCACCCGGAGCGTTGGACTGCGTTGTATCCAGCCCCGCGCCCGTGGGTTGGGCTGACCGATAATGAAGCCGATGAGGTTTATATGGCGGCACAGAAGCAGATTAATGAGCATTGGGAGAGTGGTGGTACAACAATTATGTTCCCGACTATGCTTTATAAAGCCATCGAAGCCAAACTCAAGGAGAAGAACAAATGACCAGAAACCTGAAACTACATGATGCGGCAAGAGCAAAAATGGCACAAACTAAAGAGACACGTGCTTGGTTTACTATAGATGAAATTAATGCTTGGGCCGAAAAGAAGTTAAAAGAAAATCCGCAATGGACGCATGACTACAACACCGATACCGCTTCACAACAGCGCCCGTGGGTCGGGCTGACGGATGAGGAAATCAAAGAAATTATAGGGCCGTGGGGGGATACGCCAATCAAAGGCTACACCCGCAAACTGTTTGACCAGATTGAAGCCAAACTCAAGGAGAAGAACGGTGGCTAAGATTCTGTGCTGGCTGTTCGGCCACAAAAACGTCATTAGTTGCATTGATGCCCACTACCGATACACGCATGACAGGTGCCAACGGTGCGGCGTTAATTTGCCGGTTGGACAACACAAATTCTATGAGGACTGGTCATGAGCGGCGGACATTTTGACTACAAGCAGTTTGAATTGCAGAAACTTGCGGATGAGATTGAGCAGTTGGCGTTAGAAAACGCAACTCAGGACTGGGACGAGCCTTACAGCCCGGAGACGATCGCCGAGTTCAATGAGGCGGTGAGGCTCTTGCGACGGGCGTACATCTATGTTCAACGGATTGACTGGTTGGTTTCCTGTGACGACAACGAGGCCACGTTTAACAAGCGCCTGCACGCACAACTGAAGGATCAAGATGTTTAATCGATACGACGACGTTTACAGCGGAGAGTTCTTCAACTCATTGCTAGATCAAGTCAAAGAGTACGGCTATGACCTACTCGCATTTTTACTAGGGGACGGGCAATGAGAGACGAGGTGATGGCGGCTTTGCGCAACGCAGGCGAGCTAACCCTGCCGCAGATCAAAGTGACGGGTAACCGACGAGCCTTGGTGAACTTGATGACGAAGATGTGCGAGGAAGGGGTCATGCACCGGCGGATGGTGTCGGGGCCCAAGGGAGACCTCTGGGCATACATCGCGGTAGATACATCAGGCCCGTACCTTCGGGGGGAGCCTGACTACTGCTATCACCTGCGGACACTAGGAAAGCCGATTGAAAGCGTCGGAGCGTGAGCACCTCAGCCGGGTGGCAGCACTCGGTTGTATGGTTTGCAGGAGGCTCCACGGTCCCCACGATCCGGGGCCTGTGGAGATCCATCATAAGAGGGCCGGCACCGGGGCTGGCAGGCGTTCCAGTCACTTCGACGCCTTCGGTCTGTGCGTAGAGCACCACCGCGGAAATAGCGGCGTACACGGGCTAGGAACGAAGGGTTTCGTTAAGCACTACGGGTTCGACGAGGCCGATCTGCTGCAGGACGTGCGCGATCTACTAGGGGAAACCCTAGGTTAGTAATATTTTTGCCAAAACCCCACACAAACGATTTTAGTTGTGCCAATATTCGTTCATGCACTGCAGTTCGCGGGGCACAACAGAGAAGGAAAGCGAATCATGAACAACGACAT